>Ga0100402_1004988_pt1 | contig 13804 bp, 10 predicted proteins | sample CryGeyme20150102_FD_80419 | JGI IMG/M metagenome (GOLD analysis project Ga0100402, IMG submission 80419) | Groundwater microbial communities from Crystal Geyser aquifers in Utah, USA - Crystal Geyser metaG 2015-0102 | ecosystem: Environmental > Aquatic > Deep subsurface > Groundwater | place...
AATAATTTGCGAGCGCGTCCCTGCTTTTTCGGCAATTGTGCTTCTGTGGCCGGTCCAACGTGATACGACAGGAAGTTCTCATAGTCCGCCAGGAGTCCTTCCATGCGCTTCACATCATCGGGACGACCATATGTTTCGGATTCCTGTCTCCACTTCATGATGCGTTTGAAGAGTGCCAGTGTGTTGTCAAATTGTGCGCCTGCGCCCAGCATTTCGGCCTGACTGCTGATGCTACTGTAGACTTGTGGATGGAGGTGACGCGCTGTCGCCGGAATTTTGCTACGAGACGCAAAATAACGGTCGGCTATCAGACGACGCAATGATTTGACGACTTGTTCGCTCAAATGGCGGGAAAGCAAGGCGAAAAGTAGCATGCCCACTACTGGTAGTGCGGTAATTGGTGCAGCAGCAACCATTGTAAACAGTTTGACAGCAAGTGCAAGAATGCCTGCAAATTGGGCAACACGAGCAATGACAATACCAGCAAAGCTAAGAAAGTTGCTAAACCATGTGTGTTTCTGATGTAGCGCCAACAATTCGTCCTCGTGTCCGTCTTCTTGTAGATCCGTCACCAAGCTGGCACTGTTGTAAAATAAATCACGGCATTGAGTGCGCTGCAATGTTTCGACTTGATCCGTAAAAATTCGCGATGCACGCGGGGCAAATTGCATGAGACTGGCCAAGTAGAAAAGCACGTGGTTGGCCTTCTCCTGGAGTCCCGAAGAAGCGAGTCCGTCGCTGCAATATGTCACACAGTTGGATAAGACACGACTGATCCAGTCCAGGCCACGGTTGAATTTCTCAACCAGCTTCTGTAGGGCTTCGGTGAGACGTTCTATCAAACGACCAAACAATCCTACGATGCGCTCGGCCAGCTCTTTTGTATAGGCAACGCATTGACCAGCAAGTGTTTGGATGGTATCGAGGATACTGCTAGCGTCAGGCCACCAACGCATGTGCCAATTTCCGCGTTTTTGGAGACCAATAATTTGTTTCAAGTATTCCAATGTGGATGCAAGGGCATCTTGCGCACGGCAAAGACTTGTCTTAAAGAGCAAACGTCCCTTACCTCGAAGTTCTTGAATACTGTTCAATAGGCTCATCGGCGTGGTGCTCTGATAATTTGAAATGGCCTCGAGAAGAGCATAGGCGCCAATACCAGAAGCCGCACTGATGGCCAAATCGAGGCCTCGTTCTATCGTTCCTTCGATGACGTCCAGTGCGCGATTTTTAGCAGCAAGAACGTAGCCAGGTGTTTCTTCGTTAGGCTCCCCAATAGCAAGAATGTGGCTATTAGATGATGTTTCAGTCTCCTTTGCTTCTTGGTGATAAAGGTAGAAGACAAAGTCTTTTTCGCCATATTTCTTGGCTATAATGGCACATTCAGCGGGCGGCCATGCACATGGCGACATTTCGGATGTATTCAGTGGGGAGTTGCAGAATTTGTTATGGCCAGATCGCCAATGTGTTTTCTGACAAGCGGCACCGCAATAGGTTACCATGTTACATCGCGCACAGCGCAAGATCGCCGAACCTCCACATGATACACAGGAGGCTGACATCGAGTGCTGTCACACCGAACTGCTGAATATGTGGATCTCAGTCAAACTAAATATATTATTCGACTCAATTTAAAAAAATCAAAGCGGAAGAAGGCATCAATTATTAGTAGGCAAATAACCACACACCACTACCACCAATTGCGGGGGCTTTTTCTTTTTTTCGAGCCCTGGCAGTAGCTTCTCCATGGCTACACCAGAAAAGACATTGGGCGGTATACTTCCCCGCTCTGCACACAGACTCCAAGACAATTGTTTTATACGCGTTCCTTTTGTTAGAAAAAAAAAGAAAACAGAGCTGACACAGATGGCATCTACCGTTTACACGACCTGGTGGGCCTACGTATGCGCGCTTCGTGGTGTCCTGCCACCGCCCCCGCATCGATTTCAGAAAAGACTCATCGAGCCACCAAGGACGACGACAACAACAACAACAACGACAGCATCCATGACATCTCCTCATCATCCCATCCCTCCTCCTCCTCCTACGGCACTGGAAGGTGCACATGCACGTGCAGCACTCGCCTGGGTTCACAAACAGGCCGGCAACAGTCTTCTCATGTGGCGCTTCTTCCGTCTCGCCTACCATGCCACACGTCAGACGAAGCATTTTGATTTCTTCATCCGTCTCGCCACGCCTCTCTTCCACGACCTTGCCGGCATTGCGGTCGCCGAGTTTGCCACCTCCCTCGGATTGCCGCCACTTTCGATGATTACACGCTGCACCCAAGAGGCGCTCTTTGACTATTTGGTAGCAGCTAGGGCCTATCTGGTAGCCGCTCGCGAGCAGGTGAACAGTGCCTCCCAGCACCTCATGCAAGCAAACGCATCGCGTGGTGCATACACGGGTCCGCCGTACGAAGCCGGGATGGCCCTCACCTATCTGCTCGCACACCAACAGGAAATGCACGCCACACTTTTCCGCAGCCTTTATGCCGGGAATCATAATGGTGGCGGAAAAGTAGAGAATGCACACAAGAAACAGGAGACCGATGATAATGATGATGATGATGACAATAGCATCAATAGTTGCAGTAGCAGTGGCGGTGGTACATATAGTGATACAACAATCACTGAAACAACAACAACGAGCAGTACGGCAAGCAGTGAAAGCAGCAGCAGTAGTGGTACTATCAGTAGTCTGCCACTTAAATATAGACAGCGACACGCCTCCTCTTCATCCTCACGTACACCAGCCAGCGAGATCATTAGTGGCACCGCCGTGCGTCTGTGGCTTCTGCTGCTGCGCGGTGATGCCCATCACGTCTATGAGCACGACGTGATGCTACAACAAGAGGAACAACTACTAGAAGGAGAAAGAACGCAAAAACAAAAACAAAACCGTCCACTGACTCTCGACGTCTATCTGGATGATTATATGAAAGACACACCCGCATTGGCCTGTGAACCACGACTCTATAGCCTCACCACTGCACTCTACAGCGAATGTGCCATCCTCAACAAACCCGAGCGTTCACTACTGCAGCGGTACGTGCCTGCCATTGTGCGTCTGATCGCGACACAATACAAAACGCTCCATAAAGCGGTGGAAGAGACGATTGCACTGCAGGCAGACCGCGGAAGTAGCATGCGCGTGCGCTATTGTGTCATGCACGACGAGGTTCTCTCGCTCGCACTCCAAGAATTGAGACATGCACGTGTCGATCTCGAGAGTGAGCAGGAACGGCTCAGAGGTCCCGTAGAGCTTGCCAATCGTGCCGACGGTGCTCAGAAAACCACACTTGCGGCCCTAGAGCAGACGATTGGGACGCTCATCATGCGTCGTGCCGTGCTACGTGCGGACATGCAGCGCGAAATTGAAGCAGCAGGAGCGCCTGCTATCGTGCCCTCCAAGTTTCAGAACGTCGCACTCACTTCTCCGCGTCTCCAGCGCCGCCGCGCCTTTTCCATGCTCCGCCATGAGGCGGCAGAACAGAAGGGTGTAAGCGGCGGTGGTTCTACTCGTAGTAGTCGTGGTCGGAATAATGCGATTGGAGGCCGCCAAAGGAGCAGGAGCAGCAGCAATAATAGAAATATACCACGTGCAGCAAGCGACAGCCAACTTCCCATAGTACCGAATCCTCACCATCTAATGACTGAAACGACGAATCGGAATGACCATGAAGATGAGCGAAATCATGAGCAAAAAGAGGAAGAAGAAGCAGCCTGGTCTCAACGCCAGATGGCACGCGAGTTTGACCGCGTAATGGCCACAGAGGATCCCGTCTACCAAGCGGCTCTCCATGCCACACGCTCCATCTCGGAATCTGCTATTGAGGTCTCACGTAACAATAGCAGCACCAGGGGAATCCGTCTGGGTCTTGCTATCATGTCGGATGTTAATGATGACACTAAGAAGAAGAAGAATAAGAAGAAGAAAGATACACCGCGAGAAAGGAAAATAAGCAAGACACGTCATTCACGTCAGGATGGACACACCCGAAAACATTCCTTGCTCTCCTGGCGTCCACGTGCACGTTCATCTCATACTCCTACCAACAATAACCATGACTAATCAAACTTTAGTAAATAGCAGTAGCAGTATTAGTAGTAATAAGAGCAATTTATTTTTTTTATCTAAGAGGTCATCATGTTGAGAGGAATAACAGTCTGAGTCCCTGTGGTAGGGGTGTTGAAGAGTCTTGGCTGATTCTGTGGCTGTGCTTGTTGTTGTTGGGCCACGGGAGCGTATACACCGCTATTTTGACGCATGCCGTAGCCACTGGTCGCACCGGAATCGTATTTCTTTGCATAGCCCGACTCACACATGCTGCACTCACCACATTGTTTGCGAAGCGACCAGGAGACAGCAAGACCGAAGAGTAGCTTAGTGACGGCATCGGCCATAGCGTAGGCAAACTCAGCCGTGGTGGCAGCCACGATACCGGTCATGACAGGCGAGAGCGCATAGAATATTGGGTAGGTGAGCCATACGGTGCCTGCAAAATACATGAACCAGCGCACATCGCTGCGTGCCGAGACACGGGCCAACGTATAGCTGATGGCTTTGTGCAGAAAGATCGGCACAAATATGAAGGGAATGAACGAGAGACCAAAGACGAGCCACTGCTGCCACGAGTTGGCCGGGAGCAGCGCAATCACGAAACCCGAGGCCACCGTCACAACGTTACTCGCAAACATGGCATAGTAGGCATTGTTGTACTCGACCTTGTAGGCATCACAGCAGCAGTGAAGAGTTTGGCAACTCTCATTGCATGCATGTGTGTGTCGCTTACATTTGGGCGGGCACGTGAGGTAGGTATAAGCGGAGCGCAGGAGAAAGGATGAGCAAATTGCGTAGACAAGCCAGCGCACGGTGCTATCGCCACCCGCAAGCAAGTAGACATAGGTAAGGGCAGTGAGACTGCTTACCACCATACCGTCCAGCAGCACAGAGGCAAAACGAGGCAGAGAAAACTCATCATAATAGACGAGGCCACTTGCGTAGAAGAGAAACTTGCCAATAAAGAGGCCAGCCCAGATGATGCGAATTGTTTCGAGGAGGCCAGCGCTGATCATCACAAAAAAGGAGGTGGACAGGAGCAGTGAGAATGCTGGGCTAAAAAGAGGGTCTTGTGGAAGGGGTGGGGAGGAAACGTGAGGCTAGATCACGCAAACAATATCTCATTTAACATACAATAGTCCCATTAATACTGGATCTTGCCTAATATTTCACCACCAACACCAACACCACCACTATTATTTTGGCACTGCACCATTTTGTCGGACATGTGATGTGTCTGTGTGTGTCTATGGGTGATAGGTCGATCGATGTTGATTTGAAGAGGCGGGCGGGAATACACATCGTAGTATAGGGAATGTAGGGATTCTTATTTGGGTTTTATTATTATCTTTCAAACGCAAAAAAGACAAGCGGCGGCATATCAGATGCTTACGGCTCCGAGCTGACGGGCAAGTGCCTCGTGCTCCTCACGTTCCTGGTTTTCTTTTTTTTTATCGCATGGAATCTCACGGCAAACGCTTCGTGCCAATTCTTCGCGTTCCCAGATCACAATCTTCATGTCGAGCACGAGACGGAGTGTGCGTTTTGAATCTTGTGTATGTTCTGGTTCTTGTAATTGTTCTTGCTCTTTCTGCTTCTCCTTGGCATACAAGGCGGACCAGCTGCTACTGATGGGCTCGAGAGAGACTCGGGCCTGATCAAATGGCAGCTCGTGTAGCAAGTAGTAGAAAAGTTTGGCACGTGATTCGTCACAGTACTGTTCGAGCAGCATGGTCGGAACGACGGCAAACTCGGGCCGCTCTTCCTCAGGCATCGAGGCGGCACCGAGACGGAATGTGAGCGGGATCTCTGTCTCGCGCGGATATGCCCCTGCCAACCACGCGGATTGAGGAAGAGTCTCCACGTCGTGGATTGCTTCTTCTGCACGCTCGTCCTGTACCTCGCAGTACTCGAGATAGGCCTTGTTCCAGTGTGCTTGCTGGTAGTCGAGAAGCTGTCCATAGAGGGCATGCGACGTCTCGATTATGGTCCAGTCTGAGTCAGATGGCATCTGGATGAGGCCCTGCTGGAGGCGTAACGTGTTGCCATTGCCCACATCCCTATCCCTATCATCCGTATTAGCAATACCAGTACGCGTCTCTTCAATACCTCTGTTTTCATGGGATTGTGTGCACCCGCCGTACGTGTAGAGACCGATACGTTCTTTGCGAGATGCCGAGCGTACGAGTTGTGGTGGCACACTGTGATCGTCGATCCGCTGGCTGGGCTTGAGGGCATGCACGTAGCCCTGATCAAAGAAGAAACGCTGGCGACCCATCTCGTCGGCAACCGCCTGCTTCACATCCTCGTCATCGCTGCCTCGTACAACGCCCTTTTCAAAGCCCCAGAGAGGCAGCGATACGAGATTGGTACGCACACCAATGGCAGCGCTGTGGAACGGATTGCTCCCAGCCTGCACGACCAGATCCGTCATAAAGATGACGTAGCGATGTCGCTCCTGTACAAGGGGACGGAAGAGTGGATGATCAGTATTGATCAGGTCCACGAGACGTACCTCCGTGTCCAGGGTGGCACCCTCAGCGAGACCATCAGGCAGCTCCAGGGCCACCTCGAAGCGCAGCACATGTTCGCGGGCCGAGGCATGTACTGACGGCCGCCGTGTACTCGCGTCCAGCAGGCGTTGCTGGTTCTCCGGCTGGCTGAGGAATTCCGCCATATGGTTCTCGCTGGGACACGTTGTATAGTACATGCTAAGCATCTTTGTGGTGGCCTCTATCTTTGTTGTCATACCATCACGTTGGGCTAACTCTGGTGGTACTAATGAGGACTGTGGATAAAGACTTGTTTGGGCATGCAGACGTTTTTGTTCAAGCATAGCAAAAAAAGACAGACACGCGCACACACGCACAGCTAAGTTTCCTTGTGATGGACGAAAGAGGAATGAATGGACAAGAGTTTTTTTTGGGCTGGTGAGACATGGGGGGGGGAAGGGACAAGAGATCAATGAAAAAAGACGAATAGAAAGAGAAAAGATAATTATGCATGACAAAAATGTGCAGATACAGGGAATATGATGGTGATGATGATGATGATGATGATGATGATGATGATGATGATGATGATGATGATGATGATGATGATAAACCAAAAACCAACGGATTAAATGTACTTACCACAGTTCACTAATACCAGGCGCTTAGTTCCAAGAATTGTGTTATTTTTACCATTTGTGCACGTGTGCGCGCACCCGTGTCCTTGCTCGTTAGTCCCGTGTACGTCTTCGTGCGGGTGAGTTGCACACTGTGACCCGTATCATTTCTTCTCTCTACCAAAGGTATTAGGTGGTGTCTCGCCGAGGACTGCCACGTCCTTCGCCGCCGTCACACCATTACGACGGCTATCGCAAACTCACACCAGCATCACACGCCTGCCGGCAGCCACGCTACTCGTACCATTGGTAGCAGCATCAGCATCGGGAGTCGCTCCACGGCAACCCACACGCATGCTTCTCCGACGTCTTGCTCTTGCTGGCCTTCATCTGACCTGGTCATTACGGCCTCCCACACTCTCGCAGACGTATCGAAGAACGCGAGCGGCAGCGGCAAACTTCATACAACGACAGCACCGACAACAGCGATGGCAACACTTGCGATGGCACCGCGCAGCCGTTGGGATAGGGGACCCGAGACGCAACGCCGCGGATCGGCGTGCCCCTATTGTCTACAGAACCGTCTCGAAAACTGGTGGCTAATGCATATTCGCAATCGGCAGCAAAACAAAAAGATAAAAGCACTACCACATCATCCTCATCCTCATCCGCACCGCCTTGCACGCCACCAAGCGTCGATGCTATCCTCAGGACAATCCGCCGTTGCGCAGGAGAAGATGCTTGAAAGTATCCTGTGTTACCCCGAACGCGCCTTTCTACGCACAACCAAAAGAAACATGACGGCAAAACGTGGTCCCATTCCGCGCCCGCGTATCCACGTGGCCAGCTCATGGCGGGGCTGGGATGCCCACGTGGCGCGTTGCCATCCCAATGTAGAAGAACAAGATGTGGCGGAAATGACTGAGAAGGGAAACTCCATCGATGGTAGCAAACGTGCATCTGATGAAGAGGAGGAAGAAGAACACAGCCAAAGCAGCACCCTCGATGCGTCCTGCATCTGCGACGGTTACTGTGGCGAAAAGTGCACCACATGCACGGACGAGTGCAGCAGTATCTCTATGGACACGAACAAACATTCTCATGCTAACATCACCAATACCCACACCAACAAAAACAGCAATACCACAGCCTGTACCTTTCCTGGCTGTCGTCTCCGACCACAAGAGGGACGACGTGCACAACGGCGACACATGAGGCTCTTCCATTTCGAACGACCTATTTTTCCATGTGCCGGCTGCCATTTTACATGTCACAGCGCAGCCACATTGCGTGCCCACATTCGTCGCACGCATGCCTCGATGCAACAGAGGAAACGTGTCAACCAACGCCTCAGTGCCCAACTTGTCACCTTTCAGCGTCAAAATGGTAGCTGTAGACGACAGCCGGGTGAATGTCTTATTGTTCGCGCAGCTGTCCTGCGTGGAGGCAACCGTGTCGCCAGACGTCTCCAGCATCGCCAAACCCTTCTCGCATCGCTCATACCACCTAGCGGCGCCAGTAGTAGTAGTAGCAACAATATTCCAGGACCAACGTGACGAATGCTTTTTTTATTCTGAACAATCTTACAAAGGAGGCGGCTCCTTCTCTCGTCCTCGCTTCCCCTGCCTAAGGGCGTTGTTAGACATCCTGCATCTGCCACCCGTAGAGCGTCACCATGAGGCCCTCAAGTGCATAAAGAATGTAACACAGAGGGACGAGTAGTGGTGATAGCAGCATGGCCAGCATGCCAGCAAGGACCCTCAAGCGACTTCTCCCTCGCCCTCCCTGCTGCATGGGCACACGCATCAGCCGTCCGTAGCCGACAACGGCAAGGAGATAAAGCACAATCGTTGTTCCCACATTGTTTGCTGCCAACATTCTTGCCAGCATCACGGCAAAACTTGCGCTCAAAAAGAGGAGAAGTAGCGTCCGCAACGTCGTCCAAACACCCAGTTGAGGCACTCCTCGGTCGTCATGCACCTGGGGAATAATTAAGTACGTATTCATTAATCGAGAATATCAGGTACAATAGTATAGTAGATTGGAAAAAGAACTGACAAAATAGGATAGAATAGGATAGGAGAGTATAGAATGAAACAGTAATTAGAATAGTATAGAATGAATAGCCAATGGATAGGGATCAAAATAGTGTAGTGGCGATGATGGAGCAAGAGAAACAGATAAATTGTGATGACCATAGGAGACCGTTGATGGCCGGCTGTTGGGAGAGGACGCCAGGGACCACCGGCCCACGGGTATTGTTCATGGTCCTCGAGATGGTGCAGGATATCGTCCGATGATGTCGATGTCTTGTGTGAAGGCGAACAGCAGCGACAGTGACACCATGGCTTTGTCGGAGGCTTTTGGTTGGATTGGGATAATATGACTTGTTCCGATTTGTGGCTTCTTGCATGATTTATAGGATTGGTACTTGCATGTGCGGTCGTGCTGTCAGTAGTGACAGTGTATGTATCGTGATAGAAGTGTGGTTGCTGTGGGACAGCAAGCAGCTGGATGGTCTCGGGGATGGGTGCCTCGATGCCACGGAAGCCTCGTATATAGAGGGCACGTATGGCACGCATGGTGGTCGCCAGGACACCGTTCTCGTTTTGTGCCACAGCAGAGCCACAAAAGCAACGGATCACACCAGCCCATGGAGCAAATGTCCAAAGAAGGGTAGTTTGCGCCTGTTGTGCACTTTCCGAGACCACCTGATTGTTGTGACTGTGCATACCAAAATAGTGCGCCGGAAAAAACTGCCAGCGACCGTAGGCAGGATTGTGCCGCACATGACGTCCAGTTTTCGCCTGGACGTGCTCGCGTAGCAACAGGGCATGCATGCGTGCGACATCCTTTGGGTAGACACGCATCGTGGCATGAAGCAACATGAAATAGCAATGTGACGAAGAGAAAGAGGAAGAGGAAGAGGATGAAGGAGACGATTGTTCCTCAACTTCTTTCTTTCCGTTGCCGGGATAGAGACCGGGCACACGACCGCAGTGTTCCACGTGCTTTATCGAGCAGCCGTTGCCCCTTGTATCTCCGATGGTGGCAAACACCTCTGCAGTAATCATCCGCAGCGGATCGACGACGTAAATGGTCTTTCCAAGCACACCGGTGCGCTGTGAGAGCTGTAACTCATTGAGACATTTTTGTAGCGTATGCAAACGAGCCGCCGGCTCGGCATCAATGCCAGCCTCAGTTGGTATGTAGAATACTACTGGGCAAATCTCTAGCTGTTGATGTATGCTAGTCATTTGGGCGTAAGAACAAAAAAGATTCGTGGGAGTAATGCTGCGCACTTGCTCGATTCAAGAGACGGATAAATGAATAAACGAAACACAATCAAGAAAAGGAAGAGCAGACAAGCAACAGAATTGAATAGCGTGAAAAAAAGAAGAAGGAGTAGCAGGATAAAGACGTGGATAAACAAGAGCAAAAATCGAATCTGGGTTTTTTGTTTTTATTTTTATGCACATATGAACTAAAAACTCGAGTGGGGGAAAGAACTAAGGCAACAATAAGAATATGGCCAACAGGAAGACGCCTGGGCCAATGAGTATCATGATGAATGACATTCCATGGCTGCTCATACTACCACTGTTTGAACCAGCACCACTTGGGTTGTCACCAGCACCACTATTTTGAAGCGATGCATAGCCCGTATATCCCGCCTCTTCAAGTGGCAGGACGGCAAAATGACGCTTGATGTTGTCTTCACATTCACCATTGAAGCGTGCAATGGTGATTGGAGCTTGCCCTTCTTGCGCGCCTCCATCATACGCCAAACGTACAATGTGGTGCTCACAATATTCTTGCTTGTCTTCGGTGGTATGACGCTTATCATCCAGACGAACAAGGAGGTAGAGGAAATCTTCTTGCTCAAGGTGAGGAGGTGCAGTCCATATTCGAAGAAAAGGAATTGCAGACGCATCATTGTACTGCTCATGTGGAAAAACAGCCAGAGCAGTAACCAACTCAGTCTGCCAGTCATAGCGGTACACACGATAATCGGAACCGACCCATGTGAATGCATTCAGACGCTCCTGGTATTCGAGCAATGTGCCGCGAGGAGCTTTTCCAGCTCCTGCATCCACCACGATAGGCGAATTACTCTCAAACGGTATGGCGGCAATTCTGTTTCCAGTAAGATGCGACACGATCGTACATCCATCCCATACACAGTAGACGCTGATTGTTTCATCGCTTTGTGACGTTTTGTCCGCGTAGATATGATGCGAGTGGACTTTGGTGCTATCAAAGCCGTCGGGATAGAGATTGACAGAGACATCCTCGTTGCCAAATTGCTGCGAGTCATAATACGCGGTCCGTGTGCGCACATCGTGCGCTTCAACGTTGGTGAGAATCGCGGCTGTACGCGCTTCGCCAATGCTCGTATTTTGGACGCATTGTTCTCTGCTGCAGATAGTATGTCCATCTGATGCCATAAAGAATGGATACTGATGTTTCAAGTCGACTTCGCGGTAGGCATAGAAGAGGGGCGAATCAATTGTCTTCTCAAAATTCGGCATGCCCGTTTTTACATCGATAACTACACGATGCAATGCGTCGTAGTAATGACTTTTTGCGGGATCGCATTTTTGCAACGCGTCATCGTTTGGGTCAGGAGGACACTCCAAGGTTGCATGAATAGCAAAGGTATAACTCCCTTGCTCGCTGAGTTTCGGATCCAGCAGCGTCATTGAATTAAACAATAGACTTTCGTATCGATAATAGGACGTATGATAGTTGATAGCATCCCAAACGTCAAAATACCGCTCTTCCATATCAAAGCTCCTATCAAATGGCGACGGGAAAAGCTTTGGCAGACGAAGCGTGTCACATATGGGGGATGTTATAGTAGAGCGACTCTTGTAGCATTGTCCGTTCGTATAGTCGATTGGCGTATCCTGTTCAACGGTGAAGGCACGACCACGCAAGGTGCCAGGATCAAGGGAACTCCCCGATCTGTAATCAATCATTAGTAACATGTAGGCACCCTGCCCACCACCAGTCGCATGCACGGCTCTGAAATGCATTAGAGCCACGAGGAGGAGCAGCATAAAGGGGTGGGGGCGGGGCCGGCCATGGAGATCATACGGACGACTATTGCGTTGGCGTCTGCGTGAATATCGGTGTTTTCTTGGTAATGATGATGATGATGATGATGATGTCAATTGTAAGCCCATTGTGGGGGGGGGAAATACTGGTAGTGATTAAAGGTAGTTTTTTGAGGGATATTGTAGAGGCGGGGGCGGGGAGAGAATGAAGATCTATGCCTTCTACGAAACCAAGGAATGAGTGAAACGGACGAATGTTTGAGGGTACGAGCAAAGAATAAGTGTGATCGTACGTGTACACGATTCGGTGTTTTTATTCGTCTTTTGGAGGCAGGGGGGGGGGTGAAACGGAGAATTATCTCTCATGGCCTTCTATTTTCCCCCATGGTTGGTAATGTACATTCTTTTTTTTCTGTACCTGGTCCTTTCATCATTGTTGCTTCTCAAAAAAAACTTCTCCGCTTTGAAACATTCCTCTTTCTCTCTTTCTCTTTTGCTAGCCAGCCTCTATTTTGGAAGCACTCCAAAGATGAAACGTGACCGAAACAGTGGCCAAAATTGTCTAGCATGCACGCGCGGAACATGCATGCAGTGTGAGCCTGAACGGGTTGAAAAGAGACAGAAAACCAACAACAACAACAACAACAACCCAACTATAAATCCACGCTATGATATTGATCCAGCCCTATGTTTTTCGTCACCCGCGTCATCCGCTTTGCTTTTACCACTGCCCTCTCCTTCTCTTCCGGTTTCTGCCACAGGTTCGTACGTATCGTCTAATACTACTGCTACTACGACCACATTTCCTGCACCGATGCTCCCCGATCAGGTGGCAATACATTTTTTTCCAAGCCATGACGACCATGCCTTGGTCGCGCATCTCATCGGTAAGCAATACGATGTGTTGCCAGAGATGGCTGAGGCTGAGAACGTCGATGAAGGTATATGTTGGGAAGGCACGCTTGCAGCGTTGTGTCTTTTTGTGGAAGCACACTTCTCACCACTGGTCGCACTTGTGCGACGTGCTCTAAAGAACGATGGCAGGATCACGCACGAGGGTGCGACTATCAGCCGGTGGGATCACACCAATCAGTGTCTGCACATCTGGTACCGAGTCTCCCTGGCACAAGATGGTAACTCCATGCGTGCCATCCAGGCCATTGTCACGCTGCTCAACGGAGCAGGTGATCTGGCACGTGATTGTCTGCTCGGCGAGGAACTCGTCAATGCCATTCGATTTGCACACAGTCTCGCCATCCTGCCCCGCGCCCTGATAGTGCCACCGACAGACGAAGATGTGAGGCGTCTCTTCCTTGCTTAGCAAGCGCATCGGAGTAAATTAATTTATCTTTTGTTGTTTTTTATCAATTAAAATTATACCGTACCGTACCATTTCAAATTAAAATAAATTGATGCCCATAATAGGAAAATTTATATTTACTTTCCATAAATGGACATATGGCCATCTATAGAAACTCGATTTAGTTTTCCATCTATGGTATATGACCATAAAAGGAAAATACTGTGAGTTTCTATAGATGGTCATATGTCCATGTATAGAAAGTGGAGGGAC
>Ga0100402_1005001_pt1 | contig 13783 bp, 6 predicted proteins | sample CryGeyme20150102_FD_80419 | JGI IMG/M metagenome (GOLD analysis project Ga0100402, IMG submission 80419) | Groundwater microbial communities from Crystal Geyser aquifers in Utah, USA - Crystal Geyser metaG 2015-0102 | ecosystem: Environmental > Aquatic > Deep subsurface > Groundwater | place...
AATGGAATTATAGAATTAATGAACAATATTCCAAAATAGACAGAGCAACCTTAGATACAAATATACTGGCAGCCAGTAGCTGTACCCAACCATATGGCAACAATCCAACATTTACAGCGTTAAAACGCCTATCTCAAAGAACAACTTGCTCGTCTTCAGAATCAGGTATGCCTTGAAATATTTAGTAAGGACAGCAGCTACATCAGCGCAATTTTGCTAATACAACATCGCAGCATTCTACCTTGTCATCAACTACTAGATCGCCTCAGCCGCAACTATGTTTGTCACCTCGAAACATGCCACATCAACGTATGTTTAGCAATATGTCACCTCAACCAAACAATTTTCTCTCACCGAGAGTTAACAATACATGCAAACACTCTATAATATTTGAACAACATCCAACAACTCCTGGATACAGTTACAGTCGAAGGCTTAAAGAAAATAAATTTTAGAACGATCAATCGCAATCGACTTTCAGCACACAACAACAAAAAATGTCCGGTTTTTTCAAAATGAACAGTCCTCAGAATTTCGACTATAGGTCTCCTTTGAAAAATCAACAGGTCCGAAGTCCAATGCGATGTAGTCAACTTCCCAGTGATCAACAAGGGTTCACTTACAAGCCTTTGAACAGGATGCATAGTCCTTCATTTCTGAAGAATAAGTAGAGAAAGATCAGCACGCCTTTTCCTAATACTTTTACATTGCATCAACAAGCTAAAATGACAGAGTCTGGCTGGGAAGATGCATCTCTAAATCGATCGGTGTCCCACACATATTCTGTCCAACCTACCAAAGATCTCCAAAAATCACGATCAAAACCAAAAAATCCAGACAGGAAGTCATAATCTCCAATGCGAGATTCTATTCGTTTACCAACTGTTGACCTATCAATGTAGAGATCCAGCTAAATCTCCATAGACAAAGCGATCCGTCAATTCAGGAAGAAAGGCAAATAGGAACATCGTGATACATTTTTATACGAAATGGAGTAGAAATTAGACACCTTATATGGAGTCAACGATTCACTCTGACATGATGATTTTATCACCTATCCAAATGCAGATCAATTGACTACATACATTTCAGCCAAATAAAATAAAATAATGAAAGCGTAGGAGAGCGAATACAAAGAACCTTTGATTCTGCTGAAGAAATATCGACAATATCTTGAAAATAGACCTCATTAACATACATAATTGCTGGTGCTAGAACGTTTAGTCTATCTTATTGGATCTGCCTTGGAGAATAAAGATCCCTTGCCTAAAGAGATGGGTGAAAGTTCGCTACTGCAAGAGTTGACTACGTTTATCAACAAGATATCAATTAAAGTTATGGGTGGTTCGGGTCTCTAATTCAGTGAGAAACTAAACCTGATCTCCAAATGTATCGATATGCTGTTTTACAAAGCAATTAGGAATAATGTCCGACCTCAGGAGAAGCTATTGCAATTGCGAGCTCTGTCATTCAATAATCTTTCTTGTGTCTACAAGGAAAACAAACAGTACGAAGATGCCCTCAAATCTTTGGAGGTAGCTCTGGAGATATAGTAAACATTGCTGGAGAAAAACTTTGAAGAAACTTATAAATCTATTGCCTCGACCTACATTAACAAATGTGTGATTTTATCGAATCTGAGTTTGCATGAGGAAGCCATTTAGACAATCAAAACCAGTTTGGATAACCTGACAAAATACCAAGAGAGATTTGGAAGGACAATCAGTCAGAAAGACCAGGGTGAAATAAGACATATGACAATGCTGGCCTACTACAACATAGCAGTCTAGCATGAACACCTTCAGCAAAGTCAAATGGCAGTTCAATTTTACGAGTTAGCATTCAAGATAGCCAAAGAAATTGGCAACTGGGGCATCAGAAATCAAATAATAACTGCCCTCAAGAAACTAAAAGCTATAAAAAAATGATCTTTATCTATTTTTGTTTGTAGCATCGGAATACATCATATTTTGACTAAATGGAGCCAAATGGGAATACCTATGTAAATGCATATTGTCTCCTATTTCGCCTATAATTATTGCTTGTTCAAAATAATGGAAGACTCATCTTCTCTAGCTTTGCTACCTCTTAGACCTAAGATGAAATCGGCACTGCCTCCAGGAGCCAAGGAAATCAGTCTTGTGACAAATATCTACCACATCGAGTTCACCTACCAACCTGCCATACATTCCTACACCATCAAATCGGATCCTTTCATCGCTCTTGAAGACAGTGACTGGCTGCACAAAAGATTGCTTAGTAGCAAGAGACGGGAACTGAGGTAGATGGTCGGAAGATACACATCATTAGGAGCTACCTTATATGCTATCTCATATGTCAAATCCATAACTCTGAATATATCCAAGAATGAGGATAAACAGATCTACAGGGATTATCAGTTGACGCTAACACATAACAAATAATTGGTTCCCAACCGGTATGACTAAATGACAACATGGAGTCAATAACAGATAAGGCAAGTGCTAGCAATCAACAAAATAGCAATCAAAAACGCCTTGCAGAAGATGAAAATGACGGCCACAAGTAGAAACAGATATCTAGAGCCAGCTAATCATCAAAATTCTTCGTGCAAAGATTACTTACCTTTGAGATGCTATGATATCAGGTTGACTCCCATTGGCAAATCACTTAAATTGGTGGTTGATGTAGGTTTTAGAGTCACAGGTCAACTAAATTGTCTCTAAGAGATAAAAAGTCTCAAGCAGCAAGGGATTAGCACTGATTTTCTTTTGGAAAAGAGAGTGGTTACTCTCTATAACAATCGATGCTATAAACTGCTCCGTATTCGAACTGACAAAACTCCTGAGAAGGAGATAATTCAGAAAGGAGGAAAATCTATGAACTTACTCCAATATATGAAAGAACACTACAACATTAACATCACAGATCAGAAGCAATTTCTTCTTGAGGTTGTCAGCAGATAGTATTATGTTGACAAATAAAAAAAAGAAAAGAAGATAGAGACGTGCTTCTTGGTACCTGATCTTTGCAGGTTTGTGAAGAACCTCAAAGAGATCCAAGAATAATGCAGAGACAGGAATATGTTCAAGAGTATCAGCAATGCCATCAAAATCACTCCTGATGAGAGGAAAAGGCAGGAGCAATGCTTCATAAGCATGTTCAATGCAGCTGAAGAAAACAAGAAGGAAAAAGACAGAATATGTTAAATATCTGATGAAGCAGATAAAGTAAAAGGAATCTACTTTGACAAAGTCAATGTTCAGTTCAGAAACAATGTGCCTATTTACAATGGTCTTTTTGATGAGAAAAAACTGTAGAAACTACAGGAAAAATCAATCCTTAAAGATAAGTAGTGGCTGGTCCTCTTCTCAAAAGATCAAAAAACCAATCCATAATATGTAGTGGAAGATTTAATAAAATCTGGAACAGCTTATGATGTTGATTTTGGCATGCCTATCATTAAAGAAATCGATAATGGCAAAAAACTTGATTCCAAAATATGGATCAATGCCCTCTAAGAGTATGTACAAAACAAAGCTATCAAGATAGTTCTATTGGTATTCAATCATAAGAGGGAAAGAACTCTCTATGGACCGATCAAAAAATATCTGACCATGATGAAAATACCAAGTCAGGTCGTTTTTGGTCAAAAGACTGGAAGTATAGCTGTTAGTGGAAAGGTCATGGTGCAGATGGCGGCCAAATTGGGTGTGACTGCTTGGTCAGTTCCTACTCGTCATCCTTTCTGGAACAAAAAATTTATAACTGTTGGTGCCATTTCGATCACCAGAGATACCAAAATGGCTCAGCAGAAGGTTGCTCCTAATGTAGAGAAAAAATAATACATTGTCGGTCTTGTTGGAACATCAGATAAGAACATATCGAAAGGATACAGTCAGGTAGTAGCTGCTTCTGAAAAAGAGCTAACCGATTCAAAATTTTACTAAGATCTATTTTCAAACTGGATCAAATCAATTTCAGTAAATAATCCACTACCAGATGCTATTATTCTCTACAGAGATGGAATGAGTTAGTTGGAATTAAACAATAGAGGAAAGGCAGAAATCAAAGGAATGCAAGCTGTCTTAGTTAGAGCTAAGAAAAAAAAAGAAAATTATAATCCTACTTTTGTTTGTTTGCATGTTGTCAAGAATTCAAACAAAAGAGTGTATCAGATCAATGAAAATGGGGGTAAGTTCAGACCATTGGTCAATCCACCAGCTGGAACTATCGTCTTTGACCCTCTTTCAAGCAATCAGGTCTATGATTTCCACATAGCACCGATTATCCCCAAAAACACCAAAGATAGACAATAAGGAACCACCACTCTTACTCAATGTCAAGTGGTCCATTACCAAGGACCTGAGTAAGCACCTCAATAGGCTTTAGCTCAACTGACTCTTGAGCAGTGCTACAATCTATATCCGATTTGGATGGGAGCAGTGAAAGTTCCAGGGGTACTCCAAGGTGCGAACAGATTGACCAAATTATTCGGAGAGAATTTCCATGAAAGTCTAAGCAAAGATGATCCTGCTAGTGAGAGAGCTCTTCAGAACAAGCTGTTTTATTTGTGAGTGATTCTCATCCATTACATTTACACAAAAACTACAAAAGATTAATAACTCAGGTTATGAATCTATCAAGGTGACAAGAAAGGTTTTTGTCTTCTGGCCTGTCGACTATTGCTTCTGTGCTCTAGTCTACTTTTCAATCTGCTCTACTGATCCATTAATTGTAGGTTGACCATTCTGCCACGTTTTTACATTTTCTTTTCGGATCCTTCTATCATTTGAGTTACTAAAGTACTGGACTGAGATTCATATGCTCCTATTTAGTTTCTGAGAGCCTTCTGATAATTTTATTGTTTGGGTTCTTTCTTTTTTTGATCGAAGAGAAGCAGAGTTTGAGGATTCGATAAGAGTGAGGTGAGTTTTCTTTGGAAATGTTTGGCTTTTTTGGGATCCTCATGAATGTAATATTCTACAGCATGTCGATATAGCTAATTAAGTTGCTTAACTGCTTCGATATCATAGGTCTCGACGAAGGATAATTTCATCTAGAGGTCCATGACCATTTGGGCAAAGTTTTGAGGTAATTGCTTAACTTTCATGCTGAAGAAGGTGCTATCTAGATCTGGTTTATTCTGGCTTTGGGCGAGCTATTCTTGGCGTTTGAACAAATTGAAGAACATTGTTTATATTTTCTCTCAGCCGAAACAAATATACTGCAAAACAGCCATTACATCAATATGCATTCTCTATATAACATAGCTTAGTATAGCATATTGACTCAAAAAAGGTAGTAGATAAGTTCAAATCATTTCCAGGTGCTACTGACGAATGAGGGACGTCGTTTGATCCCTCTATCAAGTTATTTGCAACGAATGTTTTGCATGTAACGAGGGGGACTGCCTACTTTGAACTTGGGATCAGAATATTGGATTCTGCTTCTACTTCCTCTTAGTTGTCGCACCTCTTCCGCTATTTGTTCTTTCTCTCGTTCTAATCTTTTAGGTATTATTGGTAATCTTTTCCTCAATTATTTTTTCCTTTCTTTCTGAGGTGACATTTTGATCGGGTGATCTGGTGACTCATCTTCTATAATTCTATCAACCATGACAGTTTTAGCGTTATTGATACCCTTCATCCAGGGATGTTCTTGTATATCGTTGATTGTTGGTCGCATTTTCGGGTCGATTGTCAACATGATCATGATGAGATCTTTGCACTCGATAGATACCATGTTTCTTTGGGGAAATTTGTAAGAACCTGTGATGATGGCTTAGGTTGTTGCTGCTGATGTAGAATAGGCAAAGGGTAATCGACCGAATACCATACAGTAAAGCATTACTCCACAGGCCCATACATCCACAGCTGCTGTATTACTTTTCTATTTTTTGCTCAGAACTTCAGGAGCCATGTATCTTAAAGTACCCACATCTACGTCAGGATTTTGTGCATCGGCGACTCCAGAAATACCAAAATCTGCTACTTTCACTCTCAACTTTTCCTTATTCTCCAGTAGCACATTTTCTAATTTCAAATCACGATGGATAATGCTTTATCGATGACAGTGACTTACAGCTGCTACAATTTGCTTAAATATTTTTCTGGCAGTTGGTTAATCAAACCTTGTTTTTTCTTTTAGTAAGGCCAACAATTCACCTCCTTCGAGAAATTCCATAACGACGATCATTTGCATGTTGGGCAAGGCATAACAATTGATAATTTTGACGATATTAGGATGACTAAGAGCTTTGAGGGTTTCGACTTCTCGAAATACAACATCGATATCTCTGGCTACGGCTACATTTGATAGATTGATTACTGATTTTTTACAGTTTTAGAATTTTGATTGCTGCTAGAGTACTGTTAATGCTGCTACGAGCCAACCATACTTTTCCGAATCCACCTTATCCTAAAGTTTTAAGCAACTGATATTCCCCAAAATTACGACTGCCATCGAAGTCCTAACCTACTTCTTTCCAAAACTACCTCTGCTCACATATATTCTATCATTGTTTCGAACATAAGCTAGATCTTATTCCATCAGCTCCACTCCTTAAATTGAGAAAAATCTGGCAGATTTGAACCTCCCATCCATATGTTTGTCACAAAGCACTTCAATATCATGTTTTCGGAGAGGTTTGGAATACTAATGAGTGTATAAAACCTCAGGATGTCCATTCAGAATGAGATGGACAGTTTTTGTTCTCACTATTAGATCTTTTTGCTACTCGAACATCACTATTATATTTGATTATTATGTCACAAATTTAGGAAATAGCACTTTTTTACTCTTTGATCACTCGAAACGGCCTTTGTTTGATTTGAAGTAGTAGTTTTCGTTCTGAAGACTGTCTTCAAATTCACAAGAGGAATAACTCCCTGGGCCGAGGTTAGGTCGCTAGGGGTTCGGGTACTTGAATCTAGATTGCTGGGAACCGAAGCTTCCTTTGAAATGTTTCTGAATGCTTCTGATCAGGTCTTCTTAAAGCTAAATATAATAAAATATACCCCTTGCCGAGGATAGTAATCTTCAGGGCCTGGTACTTGCTTTTTGCTCAACTAATCACACTAAAATTTCCTTGGCGATAGGCTATTAAATGGAATTTATTTTTTCTTAAAAACAGCCTCTTTAAGCCTTTTCTCCCTTGCTGCTTCTTTCTCTTCATATCTCAAACTTTCTTTCCGCTATGGAATTTATTCTTTCTCCTTGTTGACAAATCTGGTCAGCTTGCTTAGAAAACTGATATTTGTTGATTTTGTTTGATTGGCTTTGTCAAAATCAGAATAACTGTAGCTATAGGCTCCAGGACCAGGTACTGCATCTTTTTAATACTCCTCCTCTTCTTAAGATTCATCTTCCTAATTAAGGATTGAATGACTGATGAGTGATTGGTTGCGATTAAAAGTAGTGATTTAAGGTTATTGTTGTTTATGCCGACTGTAAAGGAGAGACAGATCGCTACTATTGGAGTTCAAACGTTCTCTTTCGGCTGTCCTTGCTCCCAAACTAATCGGTTTCTTTTGACATCTCTTTCCCTCTAAACATTAACTCGAATTCAATCTATCTCCTTCTGAACTGTCTAATCTGGTATCGATGGTTAAACTTCTCTCTCTGCTGGCAACAGTCGTTTCGTTTTATCTTTTGAAATGTGATCGTAATCCTTTCAATCTTTTCCTTGAAGATGACTCTGCCAGTTGTTCGGCATCTTTTCTTTCTTTGCTAATTTTAGGAAAAAGTGGCGATTTTCCTTGGGTCTACAAGATGGTTGCTAATTTAACCCGTTGAGGGGGGGACTTTCTCATTACTTTAGGAACTTCATAGTAGTCGCTTTGTCTGTTGCCTTTCTTAGAGTGGATGTACGAACGAGGGTATAATTGAAGCCTATTGAGGGCTGAGGAATAGAAGCTATGGGTTCATATTGAGCTATTCTGGCGAGTTCTTTGAGGTTGTGGCGATATGGGCTTTATTGCTTTGCGACTGGACCCAGCATTTAGTTTTATTATTAGCAAAAACTATTAGGTCACTCTGATTGGGTAAACTCGATGAAAATCATTGTTGTTTTTTTGAGTTCAAAAATTTGGATAGGTCTTATCGCATTTGTTCAAGCACTGCTTCTTTGTATTTGGGGGCATCCTTTTCAACAATGTTTTTGATGGTTTCAAGAGCTATTTGTTACTCCCTTTACTACAGGCCGACCACTAAGGCTCCTTGATATCCCTGCGCATATAGATACTTCTTCTGAATTTATTCCTCTCTTTGCGCTATAATTCTTTAGCCTATACGCTCGTCCTCCTCGTATATATCGTCTTACATATAATTATTATGCGCAGACAGAGCTCCAGCAAACACCTCACAACCAACAACAGTTCCCTCTTGCTGCCCAAAACAAGTACCCCTATCAAAAACAAACTGACCAGCACGCTTCATTTACAAAGCAAACCAAAATCACTTAGTGACAGTAATGTATCTCTTCCCCAATCATGTTCCACCCCTAGAATAAAAAAATCTAATTCATTTTACAATGACCACAATCGGCTCTACATCAACAAAAGCAGAATAATGTCCTAGAGGAATCAGTCTTTTAGGCATAGAAATATGTCATTTTCTGAGAGGAAACGCTATGAGTCAGATAGGACATAAGAGGTTATTAGAAAAAGAGACTTAGTCAAGAGTTGCGAGTCAAACAAAGACAGCCCTTTAAAAGATAAAAGATAGTCAGCATTGGATCGGTTTCATCAAGTGGCAGCAAATAAATACAAAAAATTGATCTACGGCCAACAAATAGTAAAGGTTAACAAAGCCATGTTAGAAAAAGGCATCCAGAGAAGCATGTCATAAAGAGTAGCCAGAAAATGGACCAGTCCCTTCAAAGGAGAAACACAGGCTCAAAGGTTAAGAGGAAAGCCATTGGTATCCAAACAACTCTAACCTTTGCTGCCTCCAGGGAATCCAACTCAACTGAAGGTTCTTAACTTAGACAGATTATTTAGGATGCGAGAGGGTAAGCTAACAAACGTGGTGCCTCTCCCTGTCGCTAAACTCAGCTAAGTCAACTCAAGATAGTATCTGGTAAAGGCAGTCAAACATCAGGACAAGATTCACGAGGCCATCAAATAGTACAACAACCTGCTAAAAATTGGTCAACTTCAAAAAAACAAAACTAGACTCGGAGTCAAAGGTAGCAAATTCACAAAAGCTCCAACTATTTAGTAGCTCATGGGTCTGAAAATAAACCCATCTAAGACCATCTCTCGTTAGAAAGCTCCTCTACTAGATCCATAAACCTTCATCTCTCAATGCAAGTATTATCAAGCTAGTGTGAAACAAGACATTCATCTTAATCGCAGAATCATGGCAGGTCTCACTCGCTAAGAAGGTAGTACTGCTGTCTCTCTGTCAGCTTTTACTATTTTCTGGCAATTGTTTATCAGCCGAACTGCCAAGTTGGAGGACAAGGTGGATTTTCTATGTTATTTTTTTTTGCCGGTTGGTCAGGAAAAAGTGGAATTATCAGTGATGAAGTTGATATTCGAGATAATGTGCAAGTAACTTCCACCTATTGAGAAGTTAGATTTGAGAGCAGATATTCTATCAATGGAGGAAAAGTCAAAAATATTTTTATAAGCATTGACAAGAGTACTTTTTGCTGATTTACCTTATTTAGAAGGCAGAGGTATCACTCGCAATCATCTTAGTGAAATTCTGACAAGCAATCCTGATGCTTGTGATTTGTTGATTCGATTGTTGCAGGCTGATTCATGATATTTTGTATTTTATTTTATCCCTAAATCATTATTAATAATGATAGATACAGCCAAATAACAGATAGGTAATCAGCTCAGGCGATGTAGCCCAATGATCCATCTTCAAAATCTCGGATGAATTATTTATCAACTAATCTGTCGATAGATTTACTGACAAAATCGCTATTGAATTTGAAACCTCGCTGAGCCACCAAAGGAGCACTCTTTTACATTAATTATTCTCGCTTGCACATTTTCTCAGTTTTCATTATTTTGACAAGTATGGCCTCAATCATCAACTTCCTGTCAGCTTTTAGCTACTCCATAACCTTTACTTCTAACTTCCTGCTACGGACTTGTATATAATTCTACATCTAACCTTCAGCATAATTTTCTGAAAGAGATAATTCATAATCATTACCTTGTTGGCTGGATTGAACAAGTTTTCTACTGGTGAGAGTATGAACTGCTTATTATATCTAATCAGTTGAATAGCCATGTTAACACAAAAAGGAGGCTAACATTTTGGGTCCTTTTTGGATATACAGTAGTAGGTTTGCCATATCGACTGATACCAGGAATAATCTTTTGGTATTTTTGAAAGAAATGTTGAGCAGAACTGTGCCAGCTTTTGAGCTCCACCATAATCGTTCATTGATAACATCATTAAGGTAACTTTTTTGGAAGGATTAGGTCATATTGAGAAGCTGGTTGTTTATTAAAATTTTGCTGTTTTTGTCACCGAAAGGCCAGGAGTTTTCGGGAACAATCAAAGGTACTAACCCTCCAATATTCAAGTTGTTCTCCTCGCAAGCAGTGATTTTTCTATCAGCGATCAATTTATCCCTATTTTTGATGTACAGTTCAGTAATTGCTGCAATTTTATCACTCCACTCCTCACCGCATTCCTTTTCCATGGTCACAATCACCTCTTTTTCTTGTTCCACTTTATAACTCAGGTATGATCTGACCAATCTATTGACAAACATTTGTCGGTAGGTATTCTCAAAAATGTTCTTTTCTTTGATCAGTTTAAACACTAGGGCTACCTGTTTGCTGAAGCTTTCCTCAGATTGATCGTGAGTTCTAAATTGTTAGTCAATGAAGAGATTGAGTCTGAGAGGGATGTTAAACTTTTCATTATTGATCCACTCCTCAAATGTGAAGACTGATCGATAGTTTATTTCAAATTTTGATTGACTGCTTTTCAGTAAAGCTGTGATTTCTTCGTATAATGCGCAAAAATTTTGGATGAAGAGGTTGTTGTCATCAGTTGGGATCAGGTTTAATTTTTTTTCCAACACTTTCATGAACCATTGAATATGGCCTTAGACATCCTTGCCCTTACCGTGCTTGAACAGCTCGAGTAAAGGAAGAGTCAGCACTTTGAATAGTTAATTTTAGTCTGTTTGATATATTTTATCTCGATAGGCGCTGACTATTGTCTCATAAACACAACCTACAGCAGCATCAACGCCCTATCTTCTTGGTCGCTTGGCAAATCTTTCCCAAACATGTTTCTCCTCTTTTTCCAATCGACTTTTGCACCACTCCAAATATTCCCTCAAGCTGTGTTCTTTCCAAGCTTTAGCAGCATTCTCCTCTTAATACTTCTTTACTAATTAGAGATAGTTCTTGAGGACGTATGACTCAAAAAATATGTGTTTTTCATCGATATGGTCAATCACATCCAAGACTGCCTCAAGCTATTGATCATGACTGTCCCTATCTCTGAAAGCTGTGTTCGAGATGGATTGAATAACTGTGGAATTTGCAGTCAATGCAGTGAAGAGAAGGGAATTCAGACGTTTGAGTAATGACTGTTTGAGTGTTTTTTGACAATAATTGATATCCAGGAACAGACACACCTCACAGATCCTTACAACAATCTCCTTGCAGATCTCCAATTTTTCAATAATTTATTTGGTTGAGATGTCAGTTCCTTGCATTTTTTACTGAATTAATCCCTGTACTTTTTAATCGAGATAGGTGAGGATCTCTGTTTCTTTGTTCTGTTTGACTAACTTGAACACATGATCATAGGCCAGTTGATAAGAGACAGATTGGGAGTTGCTGGAAATCAACAGGCGAATGTCTTCTTCAAAGGCTCTAAACAGTTTATGGAAATCGCTTTCACGTTGAATTTGCTAGTATTTTTCGTTGAACTTCATTTGAATTTTTAAATATTAAAAGGGGCAGTCATAAATGTATGAATTATCAAAGTCACATCATCCTTTTCTTTGCTTTTTTCAACTCACGTTCTTCAAGAACTGATTCGTAGATTGATTTCTAGCTCTGTCTTCCTCGAGAAAGACCATGATTACTTTTGTTTCTTTTGTGATAGGTTCTGACTGTTTATTTGTTGTTGCTTCTGATATTTTCTTTGTTGGCTTTTGAAATTTCTTTGATTATCTTGGCTGGTTCTTTATGTACAGGATCTATCTTGAGGCAATCGTTGATAATGAATTAGACTGAGCCTTCAAGATGCCCCAAAAGGTTGTCCATTATCTATGAATACTAACCTTCTGAGGTGATTTTTCTTGTGTGTTTGGCTTACTGGAGGTAAAATTATTCCATTTGGTTGACTCTGTTTTTGAGCTTTCTGAAGAGAGATTTCATCTCAAGAGTGTAGATGTCCTCTTCTTCTTCCTCTTATCTATCTCTATCCTCCCGGTCATTTTTATCTTTATGAGTGGGCATCGGCAACTGCTCAAAAGACACATCTCGCATATGACACATTTCCATTTTATCTTTCTGAAGTGGCGAAGGTGCTCTAAGACCGATCTTCGACTTTCTCATTTTCTTTCCAAACTGTAGTTTTTGGAAAGGATCTGATGGTTCTTCTTGGCATAGACTAGGCATGGACTGATGTTGGTTCATCAATTTACTGAGATTTTGCTCCATGATTTAGAACTGGTTCATTTTTTGTTAGGTTAAATAAGAAATCGTTATCGTTAAATTTATACAATTCACAGAACTGTATTAATAATAGAGCTATAATTATACTATCGCACTGTAGATGGAGGGCTAGGGAAGGAAATAAATTAAATCTGTCAAGCAGCTAGCAGACTAGATGAAGCAAGCAAAGCAGCAGTTCGATATGTTGATCAATTGTCTGGGAATACCAAATCTTAACAAAAATGAGGATTTGCTCAAGGAAAATCCGACAATATAGATGGTCCTTAAAGACCTTCCTTCTGAAAACAGACTCAAATAAATGCTAGAAAACGCTCATTCCTCTAATAGATAACATCGATAAGGGCCCATCATTGGGTATAATGGGAAATACGAGATAATTCGCAAGGCTAGAGACAATATAAGCAACCTCAAGCCATAGGCTGAGAAAATATACCTGATGGCCTCTTTGTTGGATTTATACAAAATATAGTAGATCCCTACTAGTGAGTTAGAGTAGGCGAAAAGCAAGCTCAAAAATGCAGAGGTGTACTTTGATTAAAAATTGCGAGTGCCAAGAATCGAGAAAAACACTATATCTCCCAACTATTTAAGAGAACTTAAGGCTGAAGAGTTAAGAACAACAACGCACGCTACAAACGCAGACTGTATCCAATTAGGGTAACCTCTGCTACATGTCAACTTATACGATAGCATTAATGGCGAAAAAACACATTAATATGTTTGTTACGGCTAACAGACCCTATATGATCTGGTCAAGAGTTTCTACTGTTTGATCGCCAGGCTTGAAAACAAGGAGCAACAACATTATTTCAACTCTTACTTCTTGATCGAGGATTGTTTCTATTATCATGGCATCCAAGCCAAGAAAAAAATTGAAGAGTTGGTTTCTTTCTAAGCCCAAGGCCAGAGTCCACAAATGTTGAAGATACTCTAAATGAGCAAAGTAAAAGTAAAGAACTTAAGAGTTGTCTTTGGTCGACCTTATCTATTCCGACATCTCGAAGGATGCGATCACTTAATTATTTTCAAAGATCTGCGCATTCTAACCGAGCAGCAGGCGAGTGACCCTATCAAGCAGGAAAAATATCCTTTGGTTGTATTTGAAGGCAGAATGAGGAGAAGAAAATGCT
>Ga0100402_1005003_pt1 | contig 13780 bp, 6 predicted proteins | sample CryGeyme20150102_FD_80419 | JGI IMG/M metagenome (GOLD analysis project Ga0100402, IMG submission 80419) | Groundwater microbial communities from Crystal Geyser aquifers in Utah, USA - Crystal Geyser metaG 2015-0102 | ecosystem: Environmental > Aquatic > Deep subsurface > Groundwater | place...
AAACTATTCATTCCGAATATAAGCATAAAATACATCCCGTGATTTTTCAATATCCCTGAATTGGTGATCACTAAATCGTCAAACAAGCCCGGGATATGGATATCCCGGAAAATTGGATACACATCCCCGGGATTTTTCCATATCCCGGGAATGGTGATAACACATGGCGGTGGAGTACTATTACTGGACTAGTAGCTACTGAGTAGTTTACTAGTAGTAGTCTACTGCTACTAGAGTAGTAGACTCTACTAGCTAAGTAGTAGAGTAGTCTAGTCTACCTTCTAGTATTACATCTGTAGTCTACAACATGAATATTCTTGTTATCGTGACTTTCGTTCTATCACTCGTTCTATCTACTGCTAGCTAGTACAACCAATACTGCTGCCTCTCTGTTGGACATCGCCTGTCGTCCTCTACAATAGTAGTGGACAACTAAAGTAATGCACGATGGTAGACCTCTTATCCAACGACAACGTAACTCATCATCGTAATCCCGCTCATACTTCAAAGACGACGACTACAACTGCTACAGGTAACAATAATGAAGTGACAGATTCCCTTGAGAATGAAACCACTGATGATGAACAACAACAATTACTACGTGCCATGAAGGTAATGGCAGATATGAAATTTCTCACCAGTATGGCTGCCATTGGTGGATTTTTGTTCGGATACGATACTGGAGTCATATCGGGGGCAATGTTGCCACTGGTAAGGACTTTTGATTTGACACCCTTTCAACAGGAAATGGTCGTATCTTCGACGGTCTTTGCGGCACTCGTGGCATCGTTGGTTGGTGGGACTCTCAACGATAAATTGGGTCGACGGATTTGCTGTTTATGGGCCAGTTCGATATTTACATTGGGATCATTGGTGTTGATGATATCTTGGGACTATCCTTCCTTGGTAGCAGGACGAATTATTGTGGGTTTGGGCATTGGGATTGCTAGTTTGACGACACCAGTTTATATTGCTGAAATGGCCTTGCCTAGAATGAGAGGACAATTGGTAACCATCAATGCACTTCTGGTTACAGTCGGACAATTCACGGCAGGTATGGTAGATGGAATATTGGATGAAGCCTTACCAGATACGGGTTGGAGATACATGTTGGGCTTGGCTGCCGTGCCAGCCTTGATTATGACGTGGGGATTTTTACAATTGCCGGAATCACCTAGATGGTTGGCACACAAAGGACGATTGGGAGAAGCAACCAAAATATTGATTCAGTTTCGTGAAAGCGATCAAGATGCTCAAGAAGAAATGTTGGAAATAAAAAATGCTCTGCCCCAAGAATTGTTAGATGCCCTACTAGAAGAAGAAGAAGTGGAGGAGATGCCGGAACAAGACGCAGCTGACCGAGATCTAACCGAAGTTGTGGCAAGTAGGTCACCCGGAAGATTTTACTCGTGGTCCCTGACATCGGGTGTGTTCCATTTTGTGACACAGGTTTTGGAGATGCTGGAAAACAAGGCCACGCGTAAAGCACTCTTTCTCGGATGTGGTTTGATGTGGATTCAACAGCTGTCTGGTATTAATACTGTCATGGTAAGAGCAAACAAGTTGATTTCTGTGTTGCTGTATAAATAATAGTTACTGTACATATCACTCATTCAATGCATTTTTAAAACCACAGTACTACGCAGCAAGCATTTATGAAATGTCACAATTTGACGAAACAACTGCCGTGTGGCTAAGTGGCTTTACAGCATTGGCCCAAGTGGCTGGCATTGGTGCTAGTATTTACTTGGTCGATCGCTTAGGGAGGAGACAATTGGTTTTGACATCCCTTGGATTGGTGTCAATCTGTTTAATGGGATTGGGCGGATCGTTCTATTTATCTCGAATATCGTCACGACCTGTTTCAAGTACAGACAATCAATGCCATGCCATACCTGCGCTTGTGTGGAGTGGATTGACATCCTATTGCTACGACTGCGCCCAAATTAAAAATTGCGGATATTGCGACAACCAGTGTGTAGCAGGAAATGACAAAGGACCCTTTGACCCTACAAATACTTGCAACAACGCTGCAGAATGGGTTTACGAAAGTTGTGCCAATCCATGGGGGTGGCTCTCGGTCGTCTTTATGGTATTGTACCTATTTACTTTTGGCATCGGAATGGGAGGATTGCCCTGGACGATCAATTCAGAAATTTTCCCATCGCACTATCGATCCATCGCTGTTAGCTGTAGCACGGCCACAAATTGGATTGGAAATTTGATTGTCAGTGCAACCTTTTTAACGATAAGCAAACCACAAGGCATGACTGCATATGGCGCCTTTTGGATGTATGGAGGCGTTGCAGTCATCGGCTTCATCTGGTTGTATTTTGCACTCCCTGAGACGAAGGGATTGACTCTGGAAGAGATCGAGCAATTGTTTGCCGGTAACCTTCACGTCGAAAATGGTGCAGGGTACGATACTGTGAGTAGCGTCGAAGACAGCCACATAATAGAAGATCACGACGAGAGTGGCGACAATCGTGAACCCAATGGATCTGGCCGAATAGCACTGCCTCCAGTGGATTAAGTAGGCAAGGTCAGCTTCCTCGACCGCGTTCGATGAAATTATGCTTAAAAAATTATAAATGTAGAGTAGACTAGTACAGTAAATTTGTGAAGAATTTAGTAACGTAGATTCTTTAAATGTTATGAAGCTTCTATGCAGAAGCAGAATTTAATATGATCAATTGTTGAAAGTATTCGCTAGCTAGCCACGTAAAGCTGTCCAGACTTTAACCACCTTGTTCTCGAGAGCTTCGTCAGTCAATGCTTCGACGACGGCTTTGGCAGCATCTCTCCGGTTGATACGTAGTCGGTAGGCATCTTCTTCCAGCTCTTGTTCCGCGGAAATGCTGGAATCTGCTCTTTGTAATTCCAGATCTTCTTCGACAAAATTATCCTCGAATTTGCCGAGCTGTAGAATTACATGGGATAAACTGGGGAAATCCTGCACCACCATTTGTTCGGCTTGACGCTTCATGGCATTAAACTCACCAAATGGCGTCTCGGAATTTCCAAAGACACCCGGTGCCGGTGACACTAGAACAAAATTGGTAGGATCGTTGGGACCTGACAGTGCAGACGAGGATTGATCACCTGCTTTCCATTTACGATCTTGTAAATTCTTCTTGAGACCTCCCAAAATATTTTGCAGACCTTCGATTTCTACACGTCCCTTGGTCGGGTTGGCAAGGGCACGGAACAAAAATGCCACATTTAATCCAGAAACAGCCCGGGGTGTATTGCCATTAAAATCTGTCGCACACCACACAACGCTGTCGACGCCTTCGGTAATGGTTTGGCACTGCAGCGGATCCAACAATTCTACTTCGACCAATCGCAAATTTCGCAAATTGTAATCCTTCATATCATCCGTGTATTCAAAGGTAGCAACTCTATCCTCGGCTGACCACGCGGCACCAATGGACCCGACACCATCTTCGGCGCCTACTTCGTAACTGAGCCGACCGTATCCACGAGAGGTAGAAGAATTTTCTCCCACATAATGAACGGCCGCCACGACTTCCGTATCAGGATTGTTGCGCAGTAGGTAGCGTGTAACCATGGATCCCAGACGACCATTGGCGCCCACCACCAAGACACGCTTTCGTCGCAAGGATTTGCCAGTGCGTTGTTCCTGGACTGCTGTTTGTGTTGGTGGAGGAACTTCATAGTTGCGTTTTCGTTCATCTCCTAATTGTTCTTCCATAGAACGAATTTGATTTCGGAGTTCATCTGCTTTCCGCCGAAGACGAGCTGCTTCGTCATCGTTCAAGCTATCGTCAATATCGTCGTTATTTCTGGAGGAATGCAGGTGTGGAATGGGTGACTGGTTTTGCTGGTTTAAAGCATATCTATTTTGGATGGCGGTGACGGAAGGAATAGGGAATATGGAGAACCCCAACGCACCTTCTATCATCGAAGATACGGAAAATAGGAAAAGAACGGATAACCTGGTCATGGTTCTTGGTTCTTGTAATAAAATGAGTTAACATCCGTCTGTACATACCGTAGAGGAATACAGTATCATTTCGAAAGATAAGCTCTCCCATGGTGTGATTCACTCACTTGAAAGAGTCTTCAACTCACACGAGCGAATGACGTGGTTCGTGGCAGGAGCAATCCCCAGTCGGCTGCCCGCCGCCCTTGCAATATCTTTACTGTACTACTAGACCCTAGTACCTACTAGCTAGTAGTAGTAGTAGTCTAGGTCTACAGCTAGTAGTACTAATAGTAGACTACTTACCATACTAGCTACTAGGAGCTACCTACTACAGTAGTAGTAGTAGGGTTCCGTGGGCTTCTTGCGTTTGAAGTAGGATTAGGGTACCAGGTAGACCTATTAAAAAGGGAACACTACTTTGCCCGGATAAGCGAACGCAAATCTACGAGTCAAGCTCTTGATGGCATGGACACTAGAGTAGCGTAGCGTAGGAGCTAGCAAAGAGGACAAACAATTCAAAACAAAAATCCTAAAGAATACACTAGTAGACTACTTTTCGCTTGCTCAGCGCTATGGCATCTTGATGGCATGGACACTAGTCTAGCTAGTAGGAGCTAGCATAAGCAACAAAAAAATCCAAAACAAAAATTCTGAAGAAATACACTACATTATTTCGCTCGCTCAGCGCAATGGCATTGCACAAATGGGTCACTGGTAAGCCCCACGGTACACTGATAATTTCAAAACTATTTAGCTGACATGATGTCTGTCTCTCGTATCTTATTATACTATTATTGCTTTGTCTGCCTGGATGCATAAACGGCTGGAAAGACAGCGGGTACAACCTTGGCGGGTTACTAGTAGTAGACTACGTACTAACGTGATAGAAGCTACCCGTACCAAAATCGCTGAGCGAAACCCGCGCCAAAAACCGCTCAGCGAAAAACGAAACGAAGTACTATTTCGATGGTTTCGTTTCGTTGTCAACCGTGGAGTCATCACGCTGCTTTTTCGCTGTTATTTTACTTCACACAAAAAAAGAATCATAAATTCATTTCAACAAACATAGAACGTGTATATTTACAAAATTAACAAAGGCGAAAACGACAACGCGGCGGAACAATACAAGCTTCATCATACATCGCCGTACGAGAAGAATACAATGAAGAACAATGTGGAACCAGCGATCGTGAGTATGGCTCGCAGTTTCCCTTTCCTTGTGGGTTTGTGGGTTTGATATTTCAACAATGGTTTTGGCTGGGGAACACACCATAGATGTCTTTCGAGGCGGCGCTGTGGTGCCCCTTCATTACCTGTTGATGTCAAGTCTCTAACTATTCAAGGTTGTTTACTTTATTGTTGCCTTCATAGGTGTTTTACGGCGATCCTGATCCAAGTCTCGAAGAAGACTGTATTTACGATGATGGCTCCGAGTTTCCTCTGTATGACGATTATTCGCCCCGTCCGACAATGTCCTCTCGAATTCGTAGCACCGTTGGTGCTGTTGGCTCTCTCTGTGGTGGAGCCTTTTTTCAACAACAGGATGCGCCCGAGTTTATGTCTCCAACGAACACCACGAATGCAATCATCAACAACAACAGCAACAACAACAGTCCAACAATGGTTCACGGTGGAAATTTGTCGGAGGATCGTGCAACGACTAACACCACTCCAGCAACGACAACAGATCGAGATTTCTCAGCGTTCCTTACACCAATGACGTCAATGAAGTTCAGCAAGTCGACAAATAAGAAAGATGGATCCATCGACGATGACGATTTCTCGGAGTTCCACACCCCAATGTCCTCTCTATCGACGGTCAAGTCGAACAAGTCCACAATCAAATCAAGCAAGTCGGCTATCACAAACAACAAGGTACCACCACCACCCAAGATGAATGGCACGGAAAATGATGTCTTGACACCCATGGCTGGGCCCAACGTCAAACTCTCTAAACACAAGAACAAATTTGATCGGAATACGTCGAAGCCGCCAACGAACAAACCCCAACACGTTTTTCGGAACACGTTGAAGACTGCACCAAACAAGGCCGAGAGCAAACCTTACATATTTCCAAGACCTCGCCGGGATGCTCGCGTTCGAAATTACCGTCCAAATGCCAGAGGTTTGGTGGGACATGACCCCGAATACAACAGATTTCTTGCGGAGGCAATGCAAGAAAACCTTCGTTTTTTGCCCGCTATGCCCGAGAAGACCAGTCAGCGCCATACGGGTACGACTAATATCAAACGCGCGTCGATCTTAAAAGGCAATGCGGCGGTATCACCCGCTTCCCAGAAAAACAAAGGTTATATGCTTCCTAAGAAGACCGACGTACGCTCGCATTTTCCCAAGTGTTCCTTGACAGTGCTAATCGGAAGTCGATCTGTACCATCGGGGACAGCTCAAGCCCTCGAAGCCAACAACATGTATTCTGGCACGACCGAATCAGGGCTTCCTCCCAAGGTGTCCTTGACAGCGCAAATGGGAATTCAATCTGTACCCTCGAGGCCAGCACAAGCCACCAAAGCGAAGGCCATGTCTTCTCGCAAGACCGAAAAAAGTCAATTCCCCCCCAAGACGTTCTTGACAACGGAGGAAGGGAGTCGCGCTGAGCCGTTTCCATGTTCTCTTGTAGCATCCTCGTCCAAACAAGACCAAAGTAAGGCGGCGAACAACAGCATGTCGTCAGACAAAGACAGGCGTGATGATCACCGTTACAAGGATGCCGACTCGAAAAATATCAATAAGGAGGCGACAGGCGACAAGAGCAGCCACAACGATGATGACGAGGCGTCTCATGGCAAGAGTAGTTGCTGTTGCAACGAAAACGAAAAGCTATCAGCTGAGTTACCGGAAAAGGAGATAGCAGCGAAAGTGAAAGGGCTTGCCCTGTCATCGCCCGTTGTCAATGTGCGTCCCGTCTTGCCTCAAATGGCTGCCAAGGGAGAAGCCCCCGACGAAGATAACTCAATGTCTGGAATGCGATCCACTATTTCAGACAATCATAGCAGTGAGAGCTCTGTAGATACCGATACAGACGAGGATGAAGTTCGAGAGGCTCATAATCGAATCTTTGGAATCACTGCGGTTCCGGCTACTTCTAATTGCCCAACGTCTGGAGCCCAGTCCGTCGCATCAGACAGTGGCAGTGAGAGCTCCATAGATACAGATACAGACGATGACGAAGTTCGCGATGCCCACAATCGAATCTTTGGAATCGTCACGCTTGTACCTGCTTCTAACAACTCAACGACTGAAGCCCAGTCCGCTTTGCCAGGCGGAGATAGTGACAGCAACAGCTCTTACGACACTGATACAGACGATGAGGAAGTTCGCGAGGCTCACAATCGCATCTTTGGGATTGTGACTGCTCCTTCTGCACAGAATATCTCATTGCATGAGGACCAGTCGACTATGGTGGACAGTGAAAGTACTAGTAACAGCTCGTATGACACTGATACGGACGAGGAGGAAGTTCGCCAGGCCCACAATCGAATCTTTGGGATAAACTTTGTCGCAGCTGCGCCTGCTCCTGATGGCAAGGAAGAAGCGCCTCTACTTTACGCCAAGAAAGTTGCGCTTGTATCGGATACAACCGAAAACGCAGATCAGGTTGCGTCTGATTCCATCCTTGACACCACGAAGGAAGCACAATCCATTGTTCCCGAGGTCAAAGATGAAAGCCTTGCACCGTCTTCTCCTACGTGGAACATGTACAAGGATGGAAACCTTATTACTTCTGAGCCTTTCCCCAGCGCCATTAAGAAGGACACGACATTGATCCGTGATGGTAAGGATCAAAACCTCGTCATGTTTGCGCCTGTGTCCAAGCCTGCCCTGGATATGACCAAAGAGGAAGAAGTACCTCTAGCTCACGACAACGGTGACGAAGAAGAGAAGCTCGTCATCTCTCCACTCAAGTCGGTTACTAAGGAAGGTGCTCTCGTTGTTCGCAACGATGACGAAGGTACAATTCTCGACACACCTAGCGACGACGAATTTGGGCCAGCAATCGATGATGGTTACGAAGCGACGGAGTCCGTCGAAGTTGACAACGATGCGACGAAAGATATTGTCGAGGATGATATTACCCAAGGTCAAGTTGTCCTTGAAGCTCAGTCTACTGATAACAGTGCTATTGTCCGTCCCAATACTTATGCTTCCCTTGTGGCGGCAAAAACTGCTTTGATGGAGATTCGCAAGAAGCGTGGCAACCCAGTACAGTCGTCAGAGACCCCTGTAACAACTGTCCGCCTTACAGGCCAGCAGATCGAACGAGTCTGGACCCAGCTCGCAATTTGCGAGTCCAAGGAAGAATCCAAGGATGAATCCAAGAGATCTAAAGAAACTCCCAAGAAGAAAACGGCCACTCCTCCTAAAAATGCAGTTGTGCGGTCGCAGTCTCTAGGCTCTTTGGACATGTCCGCCCTTTTCATGGGGTCGACTGTATCTTTTAATCGCAAGAAGAAGAAAGAGAAGAATGGATTACCTAAACGATCCAATTCCTTTTCCGGGGTGGGGAGAAAGAAGTTCCGCCGTGACATGGCGAAACGCAAGCGTTTGTTGAATTACGTTGGTGCCAAGGAGATAAAACCTGAAGATCTCGCAAGCGTAGCAGGTTGTCGTGTGGTTAAAGGGGACGCACGAACTTGTGGTGTGGATGCAGTTACTGTTATCCGAAGCAGCGCCGAGCATGGTGGCAAGCATGTTTCGGTAGAGGAAATGCGTCTTTTCCGTGCCCAGATCAAACGTGAAGTTCGTGAAGTCCAACGCAAGAACGGAGAGAAGGTGAGCTCTGACCCTTCAGTTAGTACTTTGGTGGACTACTTGAAATCCAAGGGATACAGTGTTAAGGGCTTACCACCAGGCTTTAGCGGAAACGCCAAACAAATTCTGGAATTGACTTCGGCACGGATTCTGCTTCCTTTGGGTCTTATTTACCCAAAGTTCGAAGGCAAATCGGTCGGGCATATCCTTCCATTCATCAATGGAACTCTGGTTGACAATGAGGAAGGAGGTAAGTACATGGTGTTGTTGACGAGCACTGAAATGTGGTCCTCTCTAATTCATACGTGTTTCTGTTCTTCTATTCCAGTCAATCCACTCCTTATCGAACCTGATGTCGATCTTGTCTCGCAAAACAGCGCCTACGAAGTGTTAGCAAAGTACATGACCACCGAGCATGGCACGCCGAAAGTTATTGTCAACACTGCCTACATCGTCGAGACAAAACAAGAGGTCGAAGCCGGGGAGATTGCAATGAAAGAACCACGGCGATCTGCTCTTGAAACCAAGCTTCTTGGTGGTGTTCGTGTTAGCACTATCAACCAGTGCAACCTCGCAGACGTTCGAGAGCGCCAGAATACCCTCCAGATTTTGTTGGCCGGCAAATACGAAAATATCTGCGAAGATGAGACAATAGAAGCGTCTTGGAAAAATGTTCTAAAAAAGACATCTGGATCATATCTTTGTCTTGTGTCTACTTCTGGGTACCCGAAGGGCATTTGTGCGGTACTGTACGAGAAATCCAAACTAATAAGTGAAAGCAAAATCGTGTTTCCACAAGGGCAAGTCAAGGAGAAGACAGCACTTGCGTATTTCCAGGAAGTCTTACAGCCTGCCGATGGAAGCCGAATTACGTTCGAGCGCCTTGAGCTCTTGGCAACTTACAAGCTCGCAGCAGGCAATGATGTTCTCGCAACAGCCGAAACGAAGCACTGCTACAATGTCTCGTCGACTCTCTTACTTCTTCTTGCTCAGCTTAAAATCGAGAAACCTCAAAATTTCGAACGTTCTCTCCAGCACGAGGAATGCATTGACGAATCTGAGCATATCAAGTCTATTGCAAATGCAGCTGCCGATTGCTTACAATCTGTAGGATTGATGGTGACTCTCGACATGGAACCTGGCAAGATGGTAAAATTTCTCAAGGATTCCACTGGGGACTCCATGGTTGCTGTCGAAGCGAAACTTGGCAGCAAAGGGGAGGTAGCGCTTGTCACCCGTTGTTTCATTCATCGTGCAGCAACTAAACAGTTGTTGTCCGCTCGTAAAATCCAGAAATTCAACGGTTTTACCAAGAAAAGTGCCTCGAAGGCGATCACGGAGGCACTTTTTACCGACGCCGAAAAGCCCATGGCAGCCATCTTGAAGCTGGCATTTGTCCTCAAAATTGCAGCAACAAACTATTGATTCTGCTCATGTATGGGCTGTGTATAATTTATGACTAAGTGGTTATGGTATGAAACTGAGGCAACTACAATAAAAGTAGTAAACGAACATTTGTTTGAAGTTTCTCTTCTACTCTACTGTATACAGGTCTGAATTATTCACGGTGACTGGAACACAAAATGAACTAAAGTGAGAGAATAAACGCATAACATGGATTAGATTACTAAGGTCGCGACCTGGTCGTAGCTAAGTTACACCTCAGGTATGATGACAAACAATATTATTTTTCATTATTTTTTATGATTAATTTACGACTGCGAATAAAAAACTTGTTATGTCCGAGAACAACCAAAATAGGAATGGACTACTAGGAAGGCATGCAAGTCACCGAAGATCTAATCGTCGGCACTTTGATTTTCGCATTCTCTGGGACAACCACAGGATCAATGACAGAACCGGCTATAATGGGGCTAAGCGCTCCATGTACATGACACCATTTATTTCGTTCCAGGGTGCACCTCTCGTCCACAGATATTCGGCTATATAGGTAGTGTAGTTAGCATCACGAAGAGCTTGGAAGACGACGTCCGAGTCAGGCGGCAGGCCTAAAAATGAAACGCTGGTACTGTAGTCCACGCGAAGAGGCTGCGGGGCATTGTGAGTGTAGTAGCTTTCATCAATGGAGGTACTGCTTTCGTCCAAGCTTCTGTCAGGGTTGTTGGTATAAAGGTTCGTGAGAGTGTCCAAGAAGAAGGCACTGGTTGCCATTTCCAGCCGAGCAATATCTGCTTCGGTTGGCTCGACAGCTTTTCCATCATAAAACGAGTGTATCATAGTACCTGGAATTACAAAGGCACTAGCTCGGCCAGGAAGCTCTGACAATTCGGGTATATCAAGAATTGGCGTATCATCCACAAAGGTTACACGGCTGACAGTACTCCAAGTGCTATTACTTGGCGACAAGTAAAGACTGATATAGCTGCCAAACCCGGATTCTGGGTCTCCAGCTGCCATGATCTTAGTAATATCTTCGCTGCTAGGAGTGATGAGAGAGTCCTCGGAAAACTGGACTTCGAAGATGAAGTCAACAGTCACAGGAATGGTGGCATTGGAATCGAAGGATGTCGCATCTCGAGTAGCAGAAATATCCTGAAAGTCTGAATCAGGATCGTTCTGATACAAATCTGACAAAATATCCGTGAAGAAATTCTCGGTTAAAGTGGTCAACGTTGCGTAATCCTCTTGCGTTGGTTCCACGGATGGATCGACGCTGAAATCGTAAAGCATCTTGCCATAAACGGTGTTTGTAGGCAACGACACATCGGGTGGCCGGGATTCAATGTTGGAAACTACTACCACACCAGAAACATTATTCCAAATGTCATGACGTCCCCACAAATAGAAGTAGTTGAATTCGTCACTTTCGAAAGCTTCTTTCAAAATAGCGGTAACTTCTTCTGCGGACGGCGCATCCTCTGGTATTTCATTGTACAAAACATCAAACACGACATCAACCCGTAATGGATAAGCATCGTTAGGCTGGACCACAGTGTCATCAATTGAGACAGTCACAGAGTGGAAGGATCCAGGATCGTTTTCGTGTAAGTAGTCGAAGAGACCGGTGGCATAGGCCGTAGCGGCTTTTTCAAAAGTCGCAAGCTCAGGGGGTGTCGGTTCGTAGATAAAATGGCCATCTGAGTTACGTTGTCCCTGCTTATTTTCACTTTGATAACCGCCAACACCTTCTTCAAAAGTAAAGTAGAACGACACGGGAACCTTTACAAGTGTTTGTTCAATGTCGGGATATTCGTCTTCAGCTGCGACAGGAACAGTAGATCAAATAAGAGATGATGATAGAATTAGCACACGCAGACAAATGTGTTCTTCCCGCACAATCACAAAGCAAAGTACTAAAATACTTACTATCGTATTCTTTTGATCTTTGGAGCTTGTGCTTGGATTTGTGGCCACTCTTTATGGACTTTTTACCAGCTGGCATATCTAGCAGATCGCTGCCAGAAGACCATTTGTTGCTTTCTTCTCCTTTGGAGCTCTTTTTGCCCTTTGAAGTACTCGACTTTTCACTTGCATTTTTGCCTTTGCTGCTTCCTTTTGGACCCGACTTAGCTCTTCCTTTCGATTTTGCTGGGTAGTCCTCACCACGTCCGTTGCCATCTTTTCCGCTCTTCTTGCCCTTGCTTTTATATTCAGAGATGTGGCTGTATGCATTATCATCGTCGTCGTCGTCGTCGTCGTCGTCGTCGTCGTCAAGCAACTCTCCCTCATTGTTATTTCCGTTCATTTTGTGATGTCTCATTCGTTTCTTTAGTGATCGACGACCCTCATTGATATTGTTCACTTTATCATCTAGAAATAACGTAGATTGCACCTCGGTAGAGACTGTTCCTCGGATCTTACCGAGGGTACCATGGCAGGTTGAGAGCACCAGTAGGCACACCGTCGCAAAGAGTCTATACAATGACATTCTTATTGACAGACTCGCACAATGCTATCAGTTTGTTTACTTTCTCTTTGTCTACGTATATATTTATGTCGTTATTTTCTCTTGCGGGGGACAATGCTTGTCTTTCCAGCTACAAGTAGGTTATTGTTATTCATATGTCGGTTCGAGATTCTTGCAAAGACAATAATGTTGTGGAGGCGTTGACCCACCAAAATTTGCCAAAATGTGAGCGCTCCCAAGAATGGGAATTTCAAAAACAGGCACGCGCGCTCGGAAAAAGCACTCTTCTGCTGTTGAATGGAGTGCATTAATAACAGCTCCATCTTGCTATCTACATTACAGTATCTTCTAATGGGAATCGACACTGATAGTTACAGAATCTTTTGAGGGTGCCTATCTACTAGCGTTCTACAAGACTGACCGCTGAAGGGAAGCCTTGTCGTCGGCGAAAGGTAGACTTCAACCCCTTGGCATCGACATCGTTTTTCGCTAGCTAGTTGTCGCTGATGCGGAAGTTGATGTTGTATGCTATGGCTAGCCTGAGGCATTATAATCACCTAGTAGTCTCAATGCTAGGGTATTACCTGCTACCACTACCTAATAGTGTGCGTTGAGAGAATAGCAACAATGAAGGTCTTGATGAGCTGTGCATACCGCCACCAACCCCTACCTCTTCCCTTAAAGGCGATGCTTCAATTCTTTTTCGCAGATCTCGGTCACGATTACCTCTGCAGTGTCTTTGAAAGTACTAGTACTAGCTAGACGTCAATGCGTAATATTAGTACAAGCCTGCACAGCAGGAGCTGAAGATAATATTATTATGTTAGTGGTACTACGTAGTCTACTTGTACAACAATATTACCAGACCCACCGGAGAAAAGATACACTCTCGGATCGCACACTAGTGCCAAAGTGGCGCGTGTGTCACGTGTGTTGGTATCACGGTATTTAGACGGCATTACGAGCATTTTTTTTATTAGATAGGACAGTAGTAGATTAGTAGTAGGGCCTAGTATGAATTATTAGCACTACTAGCTAGTACTAATAGACTACGTACAGTAGCAGTACTACAGTATTATATAGAAAAAGGGACCCAAGTCTCTTTCCTGGGAGTATAGGGTACGTACCCCTAGTACACAATCCTACAGGGTTACCATAAACCCCTCGAAATCAAAGGGGTATCCTCAGTACAA
>Ga0100402_1005011_pt1 | contig 13758 bp, 6 predicted proteins | sample CryGeyme20150102_FD_80419 | JGI IMG/M metagenome (GOLD analysis project Ga0100402, IMG submission 80419) | Groundwater microbial communities from Crystal Geyser aquifers in Utah, USA - Crystal Geyser metaG 2015-0102 | ecosystem: Environmental > Aquatic > Deep subsurface > Groundwater | place...
AAATAATCATACAAGGCGGAAGGAAACTACCGTAGAACACAAACTAGTATAGCTCATGGTGTTTCAAACAAGACTCTCCAGTGCCCTCCAAGAACGAAGAGAGGCCAAGGCCATGCCGCCCAAACATCCAAATAAACATCTTACAGCCGACGATTCCTTGCACAAGATTTTTGAGGCCGTGAGCAACAATCCCAACGTGAACGAACAAAGTCGAAAGAGAATGTTGGCGGTAAACGTCGATGCCGGTAGCGTCCTTGAAAGAAACGTAACAATAGGAACAGCAACCAGTCTGGCGACAGCTGCAAGGACAGACGAAACTTCCAACAAGAAGCAGTCGAAGCTGAGTTCTTCCTCCCACTGTCTTTCATTAGCCTTTCGCACCAAGTCATCGGATTGCGCCCCGGCAGCAGCTGCTGCTCATAACAAATCTACAAAACCATCAAAATCATCAAAAGCAGCAGCAGCAGCAGCAGCAGCAGCAGCAGCAGCAAAACCAGCACTCTGTCACGGTTCTCTCTTGCATCAGTCTTGTCGTCTGTTCCCCAATATTTCCATGGTCGTTCAGAGCTCCCTAAAAATGGAGCCCCATCAAGCGTGTGAGCGTGCCAAGCGAGCACCCTATGGGTCGTCCTATCTCGTTGGGAATGGTGAAGAACCCTACTCGTTGCCCATTAATATTTTGATTCAACACCGCGCCAGTCTTGAAACTCTGCAACTACTCGCCGAGGCAGCCCCGCAGGCTTTGATCATGAAGGACGGACGGGATGAAGCGTGTTCTGTCAGTATTGCCCTGCGTTTGCTCGGCGGGAAGCGATGCGCTGCTTCGTCGAACAATTCTGGGAAAGGAGAAGGGTTTGAAGAGGCAAGTATACCCGAAACTTTACTGCAGGTCAATCTGCAAGCAGCACAAGTACACGACAGACGCCGGAACTATCCCCTTCATGTTGCTACCTACGTAGGTGCCGACTTTGATTTTATCAACAGCCTGTACTGGGCTTATCCGGAAGCCTTGCTCCAAACCAACTTTTATGGCGAGACGCCCCTCGACATTGCCATTCGAAATGAAAAAAGTGACGACCGCAGCGTGAACTTTCTTCAAGAAAAAACGAACCAGTTGAAGACGGCAAGATTAAGGCAAGGAACTGATACGAACGAAGAAAGCTAGAATAACGCTAAGTCAACAAATTATTCTCCCATCGATGTATTGCGCAGCATCGTCCACAGACAATGCGTGCTTACTTTTCTGTTTTTGACCATTGTAGATCCTTCATTCTAGGCCAGCCCCAGGGACTTCAGACGTTCAGCATTACGAGCTACTCGTTCGGCGCGCATTTTCTCGTATTCACTCAACTCAACTTCATCTTCACTCGAAACGTCCTCTTCGTTGTTGACTTTTCGGCGCCTGGCAAGCTCTTTCGCGTCCAGCACTTCAAATGGCTGCAGGTTGCTGTCGGTGTAGTATACGTGGTTGGTCATAATGACACCCGAAGACATGTTGTCCTGTTCCATGGGCTCAACTTCGCCGATATGCCCCGATTTTATCAAACCTCGCAGAACCCAACGAAGAGCCGCAATTTGAAAAGGGGCACGAACCTCCCAAGAAAATTGCCCGTACTTGGCCAGCGAGACAGGTACCATGCGGCCTAAATACGGCGGAAAGGAGCCATTGGCGAACGACCCAAAGGGAGCCTGTGTATTGCCGCCAATTGGGATTTTGGATTTATCAAAATCAGATTGCTCCAATGAATCAGACACAAGCTTGTAGAGGTCAGCATAATAAGAATCATGAAGATGCTCGCAGATATATTCCACATCGGATCGAGTGCTAGGGGCTGGGTTGCGACTTAGCTCTTCCGAAGACTCGACAAATTCAGCTTCAAACTCATTGAGTATGGTAAACTCAATATCAGGAGTCTTCGTTTTCTTTCCGCGTTTGACATTTGATTCAGTAGCAACAGCGCGAGTGGACCTTCTCAGTCCGGAAGCGTCTGCTTCGTCAAGAGTGCGAGTCAATTCTACCAATTCAGAAAATTCTTCCTCATGCTTACTTGCACTAGTAGCGACAGGCTGGGGTCTACTGTCGTCCCCATTGATAGGTTCCTCGACGTTTTGCTGTGTGGGTAGCTTTCGCCGGCATCCCCACTGAGGTGGAAGAGAGAACGTAGAGGCTTCATTATCAATGCGGAAGTTTGCAAAAGGACCACGAAGACCAAGAGTCTCGCTCAGTGTCTTTTGCAGTCGAATCCCTTGTTCCATGGCCCTTGTCGAGTTGTCGTCTGATTTTGGACGCTCTTTCCCCTTAGATCGCTTACGTTTTCTTGCACCTCCGTAATCGAAATCATCGTCATTGTCGCTTTCATATTCATACATATCAACGTCAGAATCCTCATCGATGTAAATGCTCTGCTTTTGGAGATGCTTTCCAGATCGCTTGTACTTCAAGTCCGCAGTAGTTGAAATTGCGTCCATCTTACGCAGTACAGCTTTCTTAACAGCAGCTGCACATTGATGAATCCCATCGTTTGGCGGGTTGAAGAGCATTGCATTATCGAAAATTAGCTCCACGTCATCTCGAAAGGGACCGTTGAGCATACGAGCGACAGGGCTACGCCCGGCTCGTTGCTTTGGTGGAATGTTCGAGTAGTGGCCTTGCTCCAGTTTATCGGACAAAGTAGATACATCCATTGGGTGGGCGACAACCTTGGGGTAGTCAGGGATGCCCAGAGCGACATAATCGACAGGTTCCTGGAAGGCTTCGGCTTTATTGTGACGTTCCAAGAAGGCGACGATGTTGCGGCATTCTGCAAATGCCTGGGATTCGGAATGGAAGTCTGACTGTTGGATTCTGAAATTCTTGGTCGGGTCTTTTTCGAGCTGGCAACGAATCTCTGTGCCATCATAAACATCCAGTGTCGCCCAAACAGCATCTGGTGTTGGATTACTGTTTGTGCCGTCCGGCAACATGAGAATGCGGTGGACGGTTTCGGTTGTCTCGTCACCCATCTTGCTATTATGACCGACTACCGTAAAGTGGAGGGGTTCTGCCTCTGGCGTCTTCTCGTTCAATGGATAGAGAGTAATCTTGGCACTTACACCACTACCAGAAAAAGGATGTTCGACAATATTGGCTGCCTCTTCTTCCTCTTCCCGGTCCATGTTAACCTGTTCCATAGCTGCTGCCTTCATGCCGGCCTGGACTTGAGCTTCTGTCAACACCAAACACTCGTCGTCCCCAAAATCGACATTCGTTTCATCCTCAACAAAGGGTGCTGCGCGAAAGCGCATGCGACGGTCGACCAAAGGAGATTCTTTCACAGAAGAGCCGTCAATGGGTTGCGGTTCCTCGGCTCCCTCCGGCATTACCGACGAAACAAAGGACTTGATAGTGAACCATTCGCATTGGCTGAGATCATTCGTGTTAATCATTTGTCGTGGACGGAAAATATGTTTTCCAATCCAGCTGTGTCCGGCATTTTCCCACGCAATACTCGATTGGTCTTCAAAATCGGCACTGTCATACCCTTCGTTGGAATTCTTGCGCTCGTCCGCAGCCGTAGCAACAATGGGAATAGGGATATCAGTTAAATGCTCAAGAACGATCTTGCGTAGGTGCAGCTCCGTCTCGTGAAGCGATTGAAGATATCTCATGAGGGACTCTTTCTCGGCTGCCTGGTCATCGCTGGCAGCTGATTTCGCTTCTGCATCTGAGACTGCTGCGGGTTCTGCTAGGATAGCCGAAATTTGCAACAATGGCTTTTTCTTCAGCGTATCGCAAAGCAATTGGTCTGTCCAGGCCGTCGAAGGGGCCAACCGTGCCAATTGGTTGCGTCGCCAAACAAGTTTGCCGAGCGCCGTTCGCAAACGTCGCACAGGGTCTTGCGTTCCATCCTCAGCTACAATTGACTGCAGCTGGAAGATAGTTGGCGCTTTCTTTTCAGAGCACAAGCGAAGGATCAACTCCACAAGCTGCTTTGCCGTGAGCTGTGATGATTGCCCGTAAAAGACAGTACCACTTGAGGACGCTGCCTTGCGTCGCGTTGCACGACGAGAACCTGCAGCGGCAGCAGCCTCTTCTTCCTTTTCTTTTTCGGCCAACTCAAGGGCTTTGCGTCGGTCAGCATCCTCTTGGGCGGCTGCGGCCGGAACCGCGGGAACACCATCCGTGGTATGTTGAATTGCAGCACTTGTTGCAGCTTGCTCAACGTTGTGTTCAGCTTGCCATTCTTCGACGGCATGCTGCCATTTCGGCCACACAGTGTAGCCCCCGTGGATCCCCTCGAATCGCCACTTATTGTAAGCCTTTTCCTTTTGGAAGGCCCGTTCGGCATCTTTTCGTCTCGATTGCTCCTCCAGCTCTCGTTGGATCTGTTCTTCATCTGGTTCTTTTGCAGCTACAACCTGCTGTAGGCGCTCAAGCTCCTCGTCTTTACGGCGCAAGGCAAATTTGTACCTTCCAAAGGTTGTGTGGTCTTGAGACTGCAAATACTTGTAGACCTGACTTTTCGGGGGAGCCTTTTCGATAGCTGATGGCACATCCCATTGTATAACCACACTCTCCACGGGTATTTCTTCTTCTTCTTCCGCGACAGCTTGCACTTTCCTATCCGAGATGCTGGTGTCGGCCTTACTATCGTTTGTTGTTGCCAGCGGCGATTCGCTGGCAACAAACAGTGTTTTGGTTTTGGTTTTGGCCGCAGTTCCATTGGATTCTTCAGACTTGACTGCTGGAATTTCTACAACAGCCGGGGGCGTTGATTCTGATTCGACGGGACCATTATCCTCCATGCTAGCAGTAGCAGTTGGTGCCTTGTTTTCTTGAATAGTAGTTCGAACTGTCTCCGTTTTGACGGTGGACTCCACGTCCATTGCTACAGCAGCATCCGTTGCAGTATCTGCAGTAGTCTCTACTGGAGCTTCATTTTCCTCTTTGTCAGATGCTTCTGGAATGCCCAAAATCATGGTATCCAGAGGTAAGATTGGAATTTCTAGGACATTGTCCATCTCCTCCTCTTCCTCCTCCTCGTCATTTTCTTCTTGTTTCTTTTTGTTTCTCTTTTGAATACTTCGACTGTGGGCTTCTTGACACCAGTAAGGAATGGATTCTTGAATATCTTCCATGCGGATTTTGCGCAGTAGTTTCAAAACGTCTCCATACGCAGGTTGCAAATGTGGATTGAACAAGTCCATGTCATCTTCATCTTCGTCGTCCAATGCCACTACTTCTTCTCCTCCTTCTTCTTCCTCTTCATCCTCCGATTCATTATCCTTATTCTGTGGTTCATTTTGTTGTTCTAATTCCCATTGCGTTTCCAAAAAGGTAGCAATTCTTCGTCCCTTTAGATAAGCTTCCACACCTTTATTCCAAGCTGATCCTTCATTGGCAGTCGCAACCGCTGATCGAGTCGTTCGTTGTCGTTGAGTTTGTTCCAACAAAGCCTTTTTTTGATCCCACTGTTCCGACGCCAGTTTGGAAAGTCGACTGCTCGATCGACCAACGCCACCAGCACCAGCACCGTGTTCATTGTTGTTCGATATGCTATTGCTGTTGTTGTTGACAGCATTATTGTAAGCGGCCATTTGACTGGTGTACAATTGTAGCAATTGTTGTTCTTGTTGCTGTTGTGTCAAATATTCATGGTATGCTTGTTGACAACCCACTTTGATCCGGTTCAACCAAGAAGAGGGCGTTGACGACAAGTACTCCTTGGTAGGATCTCCACTGCCATTGTTGTTGTTATTGCTGTTGCTCACATTGTTCGTCGTCGCTGCTTCAAAAACCGATGGTACCATCATGTAGGACGTAGGATGCTTGGAATAATAGAGGGGTGGATGTGACGTTCCCGTCAGAGACTTGCTGTTGCCAGTGGAATTTCCACGTCGACTAGCGCGTGCGGCTTCGACCGCATCTTCCTCTGCAATGCGCTGTTGCACCAACTGGAGGGTAGCTTCTTCCAAAGCCGCCAGTGCCACGAGTGGTGGAAGAATGGATTCTTTCAAATAGTGTTCCAATCGAATGCGGTAACGCTCTTGAACATTTTGCAGCAACGTAGCATTGGGCATTTCCGCGGCCAACCGCAAGGTTATTGTTGGTTGTCGAACAATAGTCGTAGTTGTTGTAGCAATAGTAGTATTGGTATTGCCGTCTCCTTCTTTGGTAGTACTGTCGTTGGCGTTGGCAGTCACAGTTGCAACGGTGGTTGTAGTGGAAGACGGCGGTGGCTGCTGCTGTGTCTGCAATTCTTGAATTTGTATCCCCGTCAAATCCACGGCCAGGCTTGCCGTACACGCCATGCATCCTACCAGCGAAGGCATTTGCGGTGGTGGATCGAACACAACGCGACCCAATGCTGGTTTACGCGATTTTTCGTCAACAGGACCAAACGCGACCATGTTGCCCGTCAAGGATTGCGCCACGGCAGTACTGTATGACAAAGGAACGCCCCAACTCGTGGCCACTTGCAATTTGGTATCAACCCAAGGATGGCCTTCTGTCTTCCATATTGCAGCTGGCGGGGCCGTGTCGTCGGTGTCATCTTTTGGAGGTCTTGGAGTTGCCATACTTGTTTACTTTACTATCTTAAATTTTTGTCGAACAACGCTAATGTTTAGTAGCAGTCCTGATAACTGATAGGTTCTTCAGTGCAAAAGGGTTGTAAGGCTGTTATTGCGTGCACTGGTCCACTTGTAGTTTTGGGATGAAATATATTGCACGCTTTCCTATCAAATAATAATGTCACTGTCTCTCTGTGTGGTGTTAATAACGAGAGTGTGTGTTGCTCCGGAAGAGAGGGTTGTTGGTTGCCTGTGAAAAATCTTTACGAAAAGGGCCATGGTCGCTCGCTGCCGGCTCGAAAGATCGTCATCGTGATGAAAAGTGGACAGAAAGACAGACCAAACGATATTACTGGGACGCAGTACAGACCCTACTAGCAGTGGTGGACTTACTTGAAGCTCTCTGTTCAAGTAGTCTAGCTAGTAGTAGTAGCTAGTACTAGTAGTCTAGTAGTAGTACTACTAACTAGTACTGGCATCTGGGAGCCTACTACAAGCCTTATTCTACTGCTATGATGACGATCACTACTCTACTATTTTTATAGTATCTACCAGCCAGTAGACTACTACTACTAGACTAGCGCTGCAGTAATAATAGAGTACTAGTAAGACTAACCTTGACTGCGAAACTCTGGTGAGCCACATCGGGTTTTTGCCAATTTTAAATAAAATTCGATCGGCCCCACCAAGATATTCTGAGATTTTCTATTTGTGATGAATGTTTTCATTTGGCTGATTTTTTGCGAGACTAGAGACTAGATTACTATTAGAAGAGACTTCTGTTGTATTCTACTCATGTACGGATGGAGTACGGTATTCAAGAAACCACCAGTGCGTGTCAATGCCGTGAAACCTTGCTTACTACTACTAGCTAGAGAGGAAATAGTACCAGGTAGTCGAATCTAGTAGACTAGTGTATGTTGTGTCTCCATCTTTTTCTTAAATCGAGTACTGGTGGTAATTAGAACTACTTTTCCGCAGCATTATTTCAAGACAAACAAAAGTAACTTCACGCAACAGAGAACTTCGGCAATCTCGTTCACAGTCGATCGAGTTTGCACGATGCTACTAAATTCCGTACTGGTACTGGTACCAGTTACTACTGCTATAATACCAGGTAGACGAACCAATAATGACTGCAGTGTGGCCTGAGTGCATCCATGTAACTACCTGGTACCTGGTACTAGCTAGTACCAATAGATTGACTACCAGTAGTACTCCTAGTCTACTAGTAGTAGTATAGTAGAACCTGGTACCGTAGTAGTACCAGTACCTGGTACTTTAGCAGGTACTTAGTGGCACAGATTAACGTGACCTTGAAAAGTCCCAACAGATGAAAAGCATCGAGGAAAATTCTGAGCAGCATTGAAATCAGAAGGAGCCGAATCCTCATTCTCTGAAAAGAATCACTGGTACATAGAGACTTCCAGGATGTCCCGGTGTACCAGTACGGTACCTGGTACTGGTACCAATGGTAATTCATGAGGCACAACGAGTGGTACCTACAGGTACTAGACTACTAATTGCTAGCTAGTACCAGGTAGTTGTATTTCCAATAATCATGTGGAAGACATAGCCCAGTGGAATTCGTGTGATTCATAAATGAACTTGAAGGAATATTTCAGATACTTTCTGAAAACTGAAGACCCTGACGAACTCAATGGTATAACAAACTGGACTTCGCATTGCTTTGGTTGACTCTAGTGTTGAAGTTGTCTAGCTGATGTAAGTGTTCTAATAAGCCTCGTCAAAGAGTACGTTAGCAGGTACCAGGTACCACTCGAGTACCAGGTACTCTGTACCACTATAATAATTTTCTTTAAAGAAGGAGAGTAAAAAATAAGAAAAGAAGTCCAGAGCCATCATCAGCGACACGTGATGTACATACCGCACCGCAGCAACCAACATTTTTTAATTCTCAAACTGACTTTTCGCGTAACAAAAGAAAAACCTAAAGCAGTAGCATCCAAAGTTAAAGCTACACACTTAACTCAAAATAGACACAACCATGAATGGTCCCCTGCACGTTTACCTTGCCAACCTGGTAGTAAATGCCGAGCAGCTCATCATTACGGCAGACAATGCCAAGATTCCCATTGAGAACCCTTCCCACTGTGGAGACGATGTCTCCATGCATTCTTGTTTCACACACTATAGTCACAACATGGACGGAAGTTATACCAGTGTATCAACTGCTAGCACAATGAATTCCAGTACAAATTCTACCAGGAGCAGCAACAGCAACCGATGGGCCAGCGAAACCAGTCCTCATCCTGAAAAGGATAAAATTTTGAGGAAACCACCCCGTCGATCCCTCAGTGGTTCACCTCCTCCTTCTCGTCCTACCTACGAACGTCGACTCCAATCGGACGATGATTCCTGCTTACCTGCTGCTTCCTCATTCTCTCCCGAAATGATAGCTATCGCGGCCAGACCGATATCATTGGTTGGTGCCACTAGTCAAGGAGTCGGAAAGCTTCGCAAACCTCAGCGGCAGAATTCCATTACCAAAATGCCCACTGCCACCACCTCTCGAGGACGTCGAAGAAGCAAGGCTGGCAATGCTACCACGCGCGGAGGAGAAGGAGGAGGAGGAACCGAAGCAATACCTAAAGGTCGCCGTTTCAATGTAACTCTAGATACATTGCGATCGGAATCCTCCTCGACCTCACCTGCATCCCGCAAGAAGCAGCATTCCACTCGAAACGATGCTTTATTCACTGCTACTGCTTCTAAAAATGCTTCTGACCAGAACAACGACCGCAAGGAGTCGACGCGAAAGGTGAGCATGATCATAGGTGATGCCATACGAGAACTTGGTTTAACCGACGATGATATTATTGGATGTGAACGTTCATCGCTGGCCCTTCATTACATCGAGCCTGCTGGTGTCACAGGTGGAGAAGGAACAACATCAGCAACAACAATATAGTAGCAAAGCAAATTAGCTCTATCGTCTTGCCTACTCCTTACCTGCCTGCCTGCTAGAACCTGTTTGCACTGCAACCAGTGCAATTATTAGTATAGACTCTTTTGGAAGACTTTTAGACAGTACACCTAGCTAGATAGTTACTCGAATATCATTATTATTTACTGATACTAGCTAGACTAGAAGACCACTTAAAAAGTACACCAGCGCAGCCTGATTCTAGTAGTGTTGCGGTGTCTGCAGGTTGCGTTGCCTATGCAGAATAGGTAGTCTACCATTGAGGTGAAACATTGGCAGGAACATTCTAACAACTCTCCCAATTGTAGGCTGCCAAGGGGTAGGAATCATAATCAATATGGAAGCATCGCGTCTTTGCTGCTCAGCGAAAAATATTTTCAGCTGCTGATGCTAGCTTGCTGTAAAAGGAGGTACTCCTTCTGCCAAAAGGGCTTCAGCAGCTTTCACAGGTGACCTCTACCTGGTCTGTAGTACAGGATAATCATTACATGTGTACACGAGGATATCATAGTAGTGGTAGCTACTAGTCACCTCAATAAGTTTTAAACTGGTACCAGTAGAAGTGGAGCTAGACGAATAGTACTCAGAGTACTACCTAGTAGGGTCTACTAGTACGGTACTAATAAAAGTTTATAATGGGTAAAGATGTTTCTTGTTTCTATTATTCAGCTTTATTCAGGAATTAGTTGCAGGAACAAGTTTGCTCATGTTCTTTTCTAGCACCCACACAGGATTTGGAGTCGACAACGAGCACTCAGTTATACAGTTCACAGCACTATACCCATCCCAGAAAAGGCTAGAAACAGATTATTTTCCTTGTATATTTCGACAATGAAATGCTGCTTTATATTTATATTATTTGTGATAGTTTACCATGTCATTTGTAATTCTTCCATGCTTTGACCCAAGATTTCATTCACGGTTCGGGGAGGTGATGTCCGAGGTCCAACTAGAAAGCTATTGGTGGTGGTCGTCCCGAAAGCTGTCCCTGAAACACCACTACCTCCTCCTCCTTCCCCTGCGGCTGCACTCGTTGCAGCAGCTCGTTTTTGACGAGCTTTGGTACAAATAATACCCTTCAATGATCGTTCCGAGGAAGATGAGGATGATCCATCCATAGTGTTGTCTGTTTTCTTGGGAATGATGGTGTTTTCGGCACTATTAGAGTTGCCAACAACGCCAACAACACTCTTGAAGCAAGACTTTTCACAGGGAGACAGTGATATCTGACGTTGCGGTAATCGTTGTGTTAACTTGCTGCTGCTGTTATTGTTCTCTCTGTTGTTGCTGCTGCTGGTTCTTCGTATGGGACGCGATGGTTTATCTTGCTTTCTATTTGTCTTTTTTGGAGACGACGAGAAAGGAGAACGTGAACGATTTGTGTTGTCGCTGTCGCTACTGCTACTGTTGTCCCGATGGCTGCTGTTGCGCTTGGGTCGAGACAGGATCTTGTCGCGTTTTTCTTTGTCTCTGCTGTTGCTGTCAGGTGACTCGGGTGATTCCATTATTTGAACCTTGACATTATCCGAGGACGCATGCCGTGCAGGACATCGTGGTCTCTGAACAGAGGCATCCAGCTTAACAGGTCTGTCTCCCTTGGAAGAGGATGGATTGGAATCCCACCGGCAGGAGGCGCTTGCGGTACTACCGTTACTTGCGTTGCTGCATACCGACGGGTGGCTGCTGGAGCTGTGAGTGGAAGCAGCAGTGGAAATGGTAGATCGGGTATGATAGGAACCACAATGTTCACTGTTGGAGGAGCATCCCATAGTGGGTTCTAATGTTCGATCATCTTCATCTGTCAACTGCCCGAGCAGCGGACTGGGTAACCGTGCATTGTCAAAGATAATCTCCGGCATAAGAATGTGCTGAGGTTTCAAAGGAGAACTGGATGAGGAGAATGAGCTGCATTGGTCACTACTACTGATGCTCTTTGTCACGCCATTGCAAGCCAGTAGGTCGGCAAAGTAATAGCTTAGCGCTTCGCTCATGGTTGCATTTGTGGTGAGGTGTGAGGTGTGAGGTGTGAGTACTCCGAGTATGAGCGAAGTAAGTTAATTAATACTGCAGGCGAGTGAGCATTGTTTTACTCTTTATCCAACGGCATATGGTACCTGGTACTACCTGGTATGGTAGTATCAGTACTAAGAGTCCAAACGAATCGCAGACATCCGAGGAAAGCATCTGATTGTTTCGTCGATCCAAAAATAACAGGCTTACCGAGTAGTACTTAAGAATTGTTTTTATTGTACAATGTTGGCACTGTTGTCGGGTACTATCCAAAAACTGTACCGAAAGTGGCTTATGCCTTATGTCCGCCCCCAAGAACTGATTTCAGACTGCACGGCATCAATGTTCAGACACTTGACACTTGATGGTCAATAGTTAGTTACTCCACCACGTCTTTGCTTGACTGGACCAGCAGGTAGGTATTAATTCGTCGCCAGCACACACAATAGCTATGTTGATTAAGTGTCCAAACACACAACAACACTTCCTGAGCTACTGGTAGCTCTTGTAAGAATAGGGCGCATCATCAATGAAACCATGCTACAAAGTTTATAAACTCTCCAGTTGCCAAGCCATGGTGGACAAAGACGAAGATCCAGCGAGCGAGAGATCTAAATTCCAAAGATTACAATGATGAGATGTGATTTTAGCGCATTTTTTATTTCAAAAGTAGACTAGTAGTAGCAGCATTCGATCTTCAATAATATTATGATACTTGACACTTGACTGTCAGCATGCCGCCCACGTCACTCCATCACAGATTGCTACTGCATACCTCCAGATAGTATTATTGTTCCTTGCAATCTTCAACTCAATCAAACAAAATAAATACTTCTCCAAGATCTCATGGAACTCGGATCAGCTGGTACTAAGCTAGCTACTCTGTCTGTCCTGGTGCTACTACTACCCCGACGAAAGCTGCAAGCTTCTCCAAAATAGATTTGTAGTAGACTACTGTACAATTGTAAACGAAAATACATCATAAATTTTCCAAAGCCCCTTTGCTGTAGTGGTATTCTATACCATGTGACTCTTTGTGCCTGGATTTATCTAGGTATGTTAGAAAACGTTGTTGGGAGTATCTATTATTTATTCCGTTTCTATCGAAATCCCATATGGGTGACGTGCTAAAAGGGTTCAAGTAAAGAGAGCAGGCTTGGCAGTTGCTGTATATTTCTGGACAGAATTAACTCTGCGCCGAGCTGGGTAGTCTGCTAGCCTGAACGACTGAGAGACTGTAATAACTGGTGGGTAAACTAATAATAATAAAACACAGAGACTGAAGATTGCTATTAAAAATGAGCATGGTTCCTTCACGTGCAAAATATGAGTGAAAATATTGGAGAAAGTGATTGTACCACTACTGCTAGTAGTGGCCTGGGTGAATCTACCATATCTGAACTTTGATTGGCTGAGCCTGGTCACAACTCTGCTGCTCAGAAAGACCTACGAACTGGATGAAAAACCCTAATTTTTTTGAATATCTTGCCAAGATCGCGTCGTTGGCGTATTGGTTGTTGGTATGGTAGTTTAATATCTAATAAAAGTCAGAGGCCAAGTTACAATTTACAGTACATGATTTATTTCTTCTGGTTCTCTAGTAGATTCTCTAATTCAGTGGATAATTATTGAAGCATAATGGCGACTCAAGCTAAATTCTTTGGTCAGCAACCACCACCGCCCATTAAGAAGGCCAATACTGCATCGTCGACTACGACGGAATCGTCGAGCTCCAAAACCAAGAATGGTATCAAAACGATTACAACTAAATATGTAACGACGACACGAACACCCACTGATCTCCCGGATAAGGATACTGATGTTATAAACGAAGAAAAACGAGAATACGAAGATGGGACCATCGATGAGATCACGTTGACGCGGAAAGTTTTGGGAGGCAAACAGTACGATATCGAAACCATTATTCGTGTCACGAAGCAGGACGTAGGCAGCAAGAAAACAACAATAACCTACGCTACTCCGTACGAAGAATTAGACCCGGTCACAGGAAAACCAATTGCTGCTTTTAAGCGTGCCACGCATACGGGCGAGGATCACGCCAAGGCCCCGGAAGGATTGGCGGCTGCTATTGCCGCCCGAGCTCCAGTGGTACGTTGTTTGGAAACACAAACCCACACACCCACATTTTTGTTTGTTCTGCCTTTTTTTTGACAGTGCATATTGAATCCGGCGTTTGAAGAATGAAATCTAGTATGCTACTGTATTGGTTATTCGTTATCGCCCCCCCC
>Ga0100402_1005012_pt1 | contig 13757 bp, 15 predicted proteins | sample CryGeyme20150102_FD_80419 | JGI IMG/M metagenome (GOLD analysis project Ga0100402, IMG submission 80419) | Groundwater microbial communities from Crystal Geyser aquifers in Utah, USA - Crystal Geyser metaG 2015-0102 | ecosystem: Environmental > Aquatic > Deep subsurface > Groundwater | place...
AAGTAGCTAGTAAAAAAATTCGGCACAGTGGGTAAATACCCCCTGAAAGTGCAGTGGGTAAATACCCCCTGAAAGTGCAGGGGGCAAATACCCCCTGCAAACACACGAATCGCAAACGCAGCCGAGTTCATCAGCTCGTTCGTTATCTCTCAACTCTCAATACTTTTTACGAGTACATCTTTCCTCAAGGGAACAATAGCATCAGAAACACCAACGGCAACAGCCACAATAGAAACAGGAGCAAACATGACAGACAAAATCTATGATGTAATCATCTTTGGAGTCACTGGCTTCACCGGGAAGCTTGCCGTCGAATACCTGCTCAAGAAGGATGATTCGTCCCTGAAATGGGCTGCATGTGCCCGTAGTGAATCTCGTGCCATGGCCACGTTGAAAGAAATTGCCGATTCGGTCGACAAGCCAGCACCGACTTTGGTGATTGCTGATCTGATTTGTCAAACTGCTGAGGATGAAACTAAGCTCCGCAACATTGTAGCCTCCACAAAAGTGGTCATAACGGCTGCAGGTCCCTTTGAAAAGTACGGAATCACCTTGCACAAATTGTGTGCCGAAGAAGGAGTCCACTATGCAGATATTACGGGCGAGACATCCTTTTTTCGTCATGTGATTGACCAGCATGACGACAAAGCACGGACCAGCAAGGCAACGCTTGTCAGTCACTGTGGTAACGATTGTATCCCACAAGATTTGACAGTCTTTGAAATGGATAAATACGCCAAGAGTAAAGGTTGCAAGGTAAGAAGCATTGCAATACGTAGGAGTTTGTTGACGTTTCTTTCTCTGTTCCGTGTGAAATTTATTTTTACTGTTCCAACATATTTCGCGATATTCTTTGGTTTTACTAGCTCAAGAAAGTTACGACCTTGGATTTGTTTCCTTCCGAGGCAACTATGAGCGGAGGCACACTCACAACAGCAATTTACCAACTAAGCAAACCCAAAGGATCAGACAAGAGCAAAACAGAATTCGACCCCCTGATCAAGACTATCGATGGTAAAAAGCCCGGCAACAAAACCAAAGTCATCCACAAAAACAAGGAATATCACGCCGAGTTTGGACGCAAAGCCGGGCCCTGGATTATGGCGCCTGTTATGGCCAATTGCGTACGACGCAGCAATGCCATTTTGGGATACAATTCGGAGCTCGAGTATGGTGATGCCAAACTCGATGATCCTAGCTGGACGAACTGGATAAAAAATACGGCCTTTACTGGCGTCGTGGGACTTTCCATGTTTGTGACACCCGTACAAAAGCTACTGCCACAACCTGGTGATGGACCCAGCCGTGAAACTATGGAAGCGGGGTATCTTAAATTGTACGGTTACGGAATCATGGAGGACGAGAATGGAAAGGAAATTCCTATTTATAGTTTGTTTCACTTTCATCACGATATCGGGTGAGTTTACTATCAAGATGCTCGAGTGTGGCTGCTGCTATGAAATCGTTTGTTTTTCTCATTCGCTAATGTTCTTCTTTTTATAGGTACTTAATGACAGCGCAATTGTTGGTTGAAGCTGGAGTCTTGCTGCTTCAAAAACACAATGCCAGCACGTTGACGACGAATGGAGTCCTCACTCCTGCTGTTGCATTTGGGAGCGACCTAACAGCTCACTTGTGTCGCGAACTCGAGTGCAACTTTGACTTGCAAGAGACTCCTTTTGACACAAATGGCTTGTAACTTCTTCAAAGTCCGTGACTTCTCAAATGAATTTTTGCGCATTTCAGTGTTTTATTCCCTTAGCAACAAAAAATTTCCCAGCAATATTTCTCCTCAGGGTACTACTCATAAACTGCAATATTACCCTCAAAGCCGTACTTGTGGTCTTCAATTATCTAAGGGATGCTCAATAGTGTCAGCGCTCACTGATTGCTACTAGACCTGCCTCGTTTCTCGAAGAAAATCATCTACCATCCGTTCGTAGGCTTCGGGGTGCTTCATCATGTGTAGAACGTGTTTGGAATCTTCAAACTTCAGGACAGATACTCTAGAAAATTTCTTGCGGTTTTCGATAAGAGCCTCCAGTTGGTGAACATTTGTGATATCATCTGCGGTGCTGTAAATATAGGCCTGTCTCGAACAAAGACGACCCTCTCGCATATTATTCCAGAATGTCCATCGCACATCAGGAAGGCCTAAGATCCAATTGCAAATGGCAGAGATAGCCCCTGCAAAGAAGAAGAGGATTCCCACCATCACTTTGACAATAATAGAATTCCCAAAGACGACTCCATTTGTACTGGTGAACCCCAGCTTAATATCTGGGTAGGCCGGCGCCGAGTCAAAAATTTCTCCGTCTAGACGCTTGCCTAACAGAACGAGGTCCTCACAAGAAGGAACCTTCGGGTCCTCTTGAGCTTGTTGAATCAAAACCTCCAATCGTTCTACCATGAAGGTACCTGCATTGCTAAACGTGTGAATAATGACAGGAATTTCGCGGTCATTCAGTTCGTGCTTTCGAATAATCTTGGTCACTTCCGCGGCAGCATCGCGGACGCAATTATCAAGGCAAGGGTAGCCGAGGTGCATCATGACCTGGACGGTATCAGCAATGGCAGAAACTGTGGCACAGTCCCGTTTGTGGTAAAGGTCTGCGTACTTTTGAACATGGCGCAGCTCCGCGCCCCACCATCCCATCAAAAGGACGATTGCACGAGGACATTCGACTCTGCCATCTCGACTTGGATCTCTATTTACAGATATGATTTGAGGAGCCATTTTTTCATGCAGTTGTAAATTCGTATTTTCTATTCCGTCAAATAATAATATCGAAAGATGCTGAGGGTAAAATTGTAAGAGGAAGCCGTACTAGCTACTACTAGGTACTTAGCTACCTGGTACCAGGTACTGTAGTAAGGTACTACCAGGTACTACGCTTGTACTCGTACTGCCTCAAACTGGTACTGATACAATCGCTTAATTTTTTGTCTTAGAACTTCTCCTGTGCTACAGTAGTAGGCGGAATCTTTACTCTAGTACCAAGACTAGGCTATTAGTACTACTCGTAATACTAGCTACTAGTGGGGTAATGGTACCAGGTACAGTACCAGGTGCGTACCACGTATTGGCCGAAAAATCTATTAATGTCAAAGGGGGCCGGCGCGCTGGTTCCGAAAACATGAACTCACTCCAATTAAGGTGAAATGTGATATTATTATCGACGATGTATTTGCTACCAGTACCACCACCTTTACCGTAGTAATGTCTACCAGTTATAGCTAGTAGTAGTACTACAGTACTAGTACAATGAAGGTCTGGTGGCACGGTACTACGGAAGGCATCAAAACCCCACACCGTTGTAGTCCAGAAGAGACTTGACACGTCGAAGTAATCATCGTGTGCACTTAAAATACTGGTAACAAGGATAATTTTACTACTACTACTAGTAATAGTCTACTACTACTAGTAGTAGTCTGCCTGGTCGTACTGGTAGCTCGCTTTCAACTGCGAGTAGACTATTAGTAGTAGTACCACCGGTACTAGAGTAATACTCTACTAGCAGGCTTAAAATTGCCTTGCAATTTTAGTGCACATACAAGAGGATCATACAAATACGAATAATGTCTTTGTACGAATAGGACAAGGGAGCGCACTAAATTCACGAAGGATGCACTATGCTAGTTAAAAGCAAGCTTCAAGCTCCTTAGTGATTTTAGTGCACAGGACTTCATTAGTGGTTTTGCTTCGTTGGGATATGTTCCCTGTAGAACTGGTGGGTAAGGATTCATATTTACTTTACAGCCTAATAGTCCCCACACTACTAGCTTTTACGTATTCGTCGTTCCAGTGCACTAAAATTGGATTGGAAATCTAAAAATGCATTTAAATACTGCTAGAGTGCACCCAGTTTAGGTGGATACAGTACTATGTTCAAACCATTGACACATTTACTTGTATTGCTATCCATCCTGGTGTGAACTACAAACAAAAAAGGAAATTTTAGAAATACATTTCACTAGTCTAGTCCGTCCCACCTTATTTAGCTACCAGTACTCGAGTATAGTGGTAGCTTGCCCGCCAGCTATTTGTGAGCGCAGCTACCAAGATTACGTTGGCATCAAATCGTTCGTCTCGCTGATAAGAAGTATAGCATAATCGAGTATATTAGCAAGTAAAAAGCGAGCTTGAGGGAAGAAAGGTGAATACTCCAATCTCTATTGCACGGATAGTTGTTTTGAAAAGACATACTGTACTGCTTAGGATAGAGAAAGTAGCAAGCAGGTAGTGCCAGCCTTACTAGACTCTTCACACACTGTACAAAGTATCTCGGATAAATCGAGGTATTGTTGATTGGTGCAAATTATTAGGTTGTAGGTAAATATGACTTTGTAGCTACTAGCTAGAGTTACAATCAGCGACTTCGACAGTCCTCTTGACTATTCACAGTCGTACTCTTTTATGTTTCGAGAGACGAACAGAAATACCCGCGCGTCCCTCAAATAAGCCGAACGCCAATAAAGCTTGGCAGCGTGAAACGTGCGAAAAGGGTTTCTTCTTTTTGAACACTTTGACTGCGACAAATGCGACTGCGACAAAAATTGCTTCATTGCACAATTTCATATCAAAACACTCCTTACCTCGTCACCACAAAGCCTTTTTACCCCTTCTCGTCTTTTCGCCAAGTAGCGTTGTGTTTTGTGGTCCTTTTGTTGGGCGCCACATGTTTCATGAGGCATTTTATATCCTCGCAATACCCAAGCAAGCTAAAACTTGGACACAACATGGCATTTGTATTTACCTTGACCATTATTTCAAAATGACACCGTGTTGTTTCGATTACCACGCATCATGTTCGCATTTGTTGCATGAGAGAACAAGACTGCAACCAAGCAATCGACCAGACAATAGCAAGCAAACAGTTCACAATAGCAGCAATTCTAGTACGCACGCACCTTGACATGACGAAACGGACAATCGCTGCCCTTTAAACATTGGCCGTGTCGTTGGAAAAAGGAACAAACCGGTCGTGCCGATTCTACGGGAACATCATGTCGCTTTCGACAATGTTCGTCATCACACTTGATGCCGCGCAAAAAGGTGGGACAGATTTTGGTGTCAGGATTGACACGTACCAATCCCATATTGACGGTATTGGATACGTTACGACCTCCTCTACCTCGCCCTCGTGGATACGATGATGATGATGTCGTCTCGCGGTAGGCGAAATCGGTTAAGGTCTCTTTCGTAGCATTATTGCTGGCGGAAGCAGAAGGGGTATCATTCGTGCTTTCTGTTCCTTTTGCATTCGTTGAATTGCCGTTCTGTTCTTGCTTCACTTCCACAGCAGCAGCACTACACTCCTCCTCATTTTGAATTGTCGCAGGAATTTTGATACGTTTGGCAGCAGCATTACTATTGTAAGGAGAAGGAGAAAGGGACCGCTTCAAGTGGTAGCCTTCTCGCCCTTTTCCCAGAGACGACGATAAGCGAGGCGTCACAGTTTTTTGTTTGGTTGCAAGTACTAATTTGTTGGGACCTTTGGATATCATTTTCCTCTGTACATGTGTTTGCTGTGATTCTGGCTGTGCAATTGCGACAGTTCTGTCTATTATTGTTGCTTTTATCATTTCATTTTTTGATTCTGCATCTGGTCGTAGAGCCTGATTTGGAATGCCCCAAGCTTCGTCCTCCAAAGCATCATCGAACTGATCGTTTCCTTGTGCACTTTCTTGTTTTAGTGATGTGATTTGGATGCCGTCGTTCGAAAAATGACCAGTTTGTTGCTGAAACGGGGTAACTACATCCGTAGTCTTTAAGGCGGAATTCTGAACAAATGATGAATCGAAAGCCTCCACCTCGACGGCATCCTCGAATTGACTGCCGACCCCGCCCATTTTTTCTTCTTCCTCCTGTTTGGATGCCTCGGCATCACCATCACTGGATCTCTTCCAGCTTCTGTTGTATCCACGACCAGCGTCATCACCCCTGCCCCTACCTCTATTGCCCCTCCCTCGCCATCCTCGACCGCGAAATCCATGTGCTGCAGCAGCAGAATAGTGATGCTGATGCCGACTACCATCCAGTCGTGCTGGTCTTGGACCCAGAAGAATGGGATCATTCTTCTTATTATGAAAATTATTTTCGGAGGACGAACGTGTCATGATTTTGAGTTCTGATGCTGAGGTTTTGGTTGCAGCTGCAGCAGTAGCAGTAGCAGTGGAACTGTCTTCGTTGGGTTGCCTCACCCAAGAATGAGAATTGCTGCGTCCACCACCGGAAATTCTACCTCCTTGGTAGTCTCTACCTATACCTCTGCTTCTGCCTCTACCTCTCCTCATGATAAACCAATCGAGAAATAGCTGAATTTTTTTGGTTGTATGACAGAAGCGGATTGAATCGTTCCTGCTGGTTGTGATTTATTTTTGTCACTCGTCCTCATTATCACAACTACTAGTAGCTAGTCTAGCTACTAGAGTACTGGTACCTGGTATTGCGATAAAAATAATGGTCCTCAAACATTTGGACGCATATTGTATTATTCTATCACCTACCAGAGAGCGCACGTTTGATCTTCCGCGTGGCGATTTTGGTCTGCCCTTCGTCGTACCAACTAAATAACGGACGGCTACGGTTTGCAATGACTCCTGATGATGAAAGGTACCCTTGACTAACGCAATTCAAGTCAAGAACCGTAGTAACTTCCTATTGTTGTTGTTGTAGTAGTTATATACTTCGTACTAACTACCTAACAATTAACCATGAGATTCTTGCATTTGATTCGACCGGTGATGTGCGTCCTCCCAGAGGTTGCCTCACCTGACCGAAAGGTATGTGGCTTTGGTCGTTGCTTTCATTGGCCGACATCTTTTCAGGTGCAAGAATGCAAATAATTACGTCATGCATGTAGTAGCAGAAGGTGTTGGAGTTGGTGCAAAATGCATGCCAAGCCAGCGAGAAGGATACTATTAACTAAGCATGGCTTGAAAATTCTTGCTCCTGCATGTCCCAAGGGTATTCCAGCTGATATCCTCATCTAGCAGTTCCACCACTGCACATCACATTGCCCCGTTTCTCGCACTCACCTCTCAACTCTCCCTCAACTACATTCAATTCACTTAACATTCTATCACTATGAGTAGATTCCATTCCGTGAAAAGTTGCTTTGGACTACCATTACTCTTTTCATCTTTTTGGTTTGCTGTCAGATTCCCATTTATGGAGTCCAATCCGCCAAGTCGTCCGATCCTTTCTACTGGATGCGCGTCATCCTTGCTTCCAACCGTGGTACGTTGATGGAACTGGGAATCAGTCCTATCGTTACGTCGGGATTGGTCATGCAACTATTGGCGGGTTCTCGTATCATTGAAGTCGACTACAATGTCAAGGAAGATCGTGCCCTCTTTTCCGGTGCCCAAAAACTTTTTGGTATTTTGATTACGACGGGTGAAGCCATTGCTTATGTTGTCAGTGGAATGTACGGAGATTTGGGAGCCATTGGAGCTGGTAATGCCATTTTGATCATTGCCCAATTGTTCTGTGCTGGATTGATTGTTTTGACTCTTGATGAATTGCTGCAAAAGGGATACGGTCTCGGATCTGGTATCTCCTTGTTTATTGCCACCAACATTTGCGAAACCATTGTCTGGAAGTCTTTTAGTCCCACTACCCTGAACACGGGACGAGGAACAGAATTCGAAGGAGCAGTCATTGCTCTTTTCCATCTTATGATCACACGCAATGACAAGGTCAAAGCCTTGAAGGAGGCTTTGTACCGTCAAAATTTGCCCAACTTGACAAACTTGATGGCCACCATTCTGATATTTGTCATTGTCATTTACTTCCAAGGATGGCGAGTCGATCTTCCCGTCAAGTACCAAAAATACCGTGGACAGCAAGGAACCTACCCTATCAAGCTCTTTTATACTTCCAACATGCCGATTATTCTCCAAACTGCCCTCGTCTCCAACTTGTACTTTGTTTCTCAGCTCTTGTACAACCGTGCTCCTACCAATGTCCTCGTGCGATTGTTGGGAAAATGGCAGGAAAAGGAAGGACAGGGCGGAAACAAGATCCCTGTTGGGGGAATTGCCTACTACATATCGCCACCATCCAGCTTTGCTGAGATTATCTACGATCCCTTCCATGCCGTCTTTTACTTGATCTTCATCTTGACGGCGTGCGCTCTTTTTAGTAAGACCTGGATCGAGGTTTCGGGAGCTTCTGCCCGTGATGTTGCCAAGCAGCTGCGCGACAACCAGATGGTCATGAAGGGACACCGTGATACCGCACTCATTCATGTCTTGAACCGTTACATTCCCACGGCTGCTGCCTTTGGTGGTATGTGTATTGGTGCCTTGTCCGTCATTGCTGACTTTATGGGTGCTATTGGTTCTGGTACCGGTATCCTACTTTCCGTGACGATTATTTTCCAGTTTTACGAGACATTCCTTAAGGAACAAAAGGAAGGAATGGGAGCATTTGCTTAATTGAATAAACAAAGCATGCACTATAGTGTATGAAAGTCATTCAGAATTTTACGTCAACTGTATGCTCGTTTCTTGTATTGGAAGAGGAGTGCTGTCGACTTGAATATTCCCAAGTACTATAGTTTTCTATTTCGTGATTTCTTCTATATGGAATTACTGATGTCCTTCCAAACGAAACAAATCGTCGTACGTAAAGGATAGCGAGCTGCATGATAACCTACCTATACATCCACACTAGTAGGAATAGGGCATGCGCAGGATGCACCGGTTCTGCCGAGTCTAGGTCCCGGCAGTATGAGATTTTGGCCAAACGGCCCACCATTCATCACGGGCCCACCGGAAACGAATGCAGTGTTCATATTGCGCCCCAAGAAAGCGTCACTTCCTGTAGAAAGGGAAGAATCGTCTTCGTCATCCAAAGGAACCATTTCTCCGCTGTTCAGATATTCATTCTCCAGCGCACCCACAAGCGCCTTGTGAAGACAAAAATGTAAAAGTAGCATTTGAAAAAGAACCAATATAGAAAAAATCCCCATCATGTAAGCGGTAATCAAGTTGGTTCCACCACCTATTTGACCGTTCATGCCCGAGCTAGAAATCGCCTTGGCAGTCAAGCGGGCACAAAAGAGTGCCAGGCCCACACCCGAGGTTATCAGGGCCGCCATGGAAGTTCGATGACGCCGACTAGTGACACGCTCCACGTGCGGCTTGAGAATCCCTGATTTATGAAAATGAGGCATCACCAGCATTTCCACTGTCCCGAGCCCCTGGTTCTTGATGATTCCATTTTCATCGTCGTGAAACATTTGCAACATTTTCCGGACTTGGATTGGAGAATCAAGAACGGCTAAATCTTCGTACCCCTCGCAACGATACGAAAAGTGATCGGTTCGCTTAATGTCTGCCTCCTTGGCTTTGATTTGCTTTCGTATTCGTGCCATGTAGCTGCTTTCTTCAATCGGACAATTGTACTCAACAAATAATACGTACTCCCTTTCTAGTCGATCGCTGCTGACTTTCCCATAGGGATTCGCATTCCCTCCCCGAGCGAAATCCGCCGCGACCACGGCTGCGTGGACCAGTCCACCCTCTTCTAAATACCGTTTCATTAATTTGTCTTCAAGATAGCAAAAGTAACAAATAGCAGCATCCGCCGAGAGAATACAAAAGGCAAGGAATGCCGAAAAGGCCATCGTGATGATTACCTCGTTTCCTGCATTGTTACTACCGTTGGTGGTGTGGCTGAAACTTTGACCAAAGTCCTCACCTTTAATTGATACTGTACAAACAGATAAGACGAGTAGTGTTGTTGTAGCTGATGTTTTCCGACTGTACATCTTGGCACTTGGCAGAGCCAAAGCTTTCGAAGGTTTGTCTTGACTCTTGACACTGGAGACTGGAGACAAGAAGATATTCTGATGGTTTTACGCGGGACCAGTTTACGGTAAAGTTCAGCAAAGCTGTTTCGAACTTGCCACTAAATAATAGACGTCTACGACAAAAATGATGGCGTTGATTGTTACGTACCAGGTATGCATACGAATAACGAATAAATAATAATAGAGTGCGATGAATCGGCAGAACCAATCCCTGTCTTTTTGACAGAAAACGATAATGTGACCATTAATTTTTGCCTACCTTGACCTGGCTCTCTCGGTACTGTAAAGCTTACACTAGTACGCCAGCTGAGAATCAGGCTGCCGTTACCTTTCACCTTAACTCTGCTGTGATTCTTCGATCCTGCTTCTATCGATCTATTCTTTTGCCTCCGAATCCGATTGAACGACTGAAAGGATCTTTGTACTCGAGTACTTATTAATTACGTAATCAAGTCTCGAGGTCGTTCTTCTATGATGTGACATGCTAACTAGCGGCTTTGTGGCTCATCTGTTAAGTCAAATCAGACGCTAGTACTTATTAAGTATTGCTTGAATGGATCCTTTTATGTTCTACATGGTCCTATTTAATCTTACCTGGTAGTTTGGAAGAGGTTCGTAACCAACCCTTCGGTTACTCTCTACTATAATTTTCCCACAGGGTTTGCGATCAAAAGATCTCGCATAATTTGCAAGTGAAAGAAACAGAAAGAAACAGAAGTAAAAAATGAGCATCATCGGCGACAACGCTCCAGCCATGAAGGACCCCGTCAAGATAATCTTCCAAGATGTTTCGTTCCAAGACGACAAAGGAGGTCGCTTGGCACTCCGTAGCCGCAGCATGACATTCTTTACCAGCTCGGGAGAAAGAAAGTGCAACATTGCTTGGAATGCTATTGCCAAAGTTGAGACAGGATGCGTCAATTCATCGACTTCGCAGCAGCACATGCTCAAGGTTATGAATACGTCTGGCCAATACTTGACGTTTGGACTGAAAAATGAACAAGATTTGGATAATGTTCGCGACGACATTAAGAATCAAGTCACGGAATACCGTAAAGGCATGCAAGCAGCCTCCAGCTTAGCTCCCGCCGTCAAACATGACTCTTCGGACCGAACGCCGAGTCACGAAGACAGCATGATTACTTTCCCAAACTTTGTCAGCGAGCGCGAGTCGAGTGCTCAAAGTCTAGCTACATCTGGTACGAGAAGTCATATTAGCAACGAATTCCGAGGCCAAGAACCAGCAGACGAGGAAATGTCGACTTTTACCGACGAGCACAGCCTTGTCACGAAGGCTAGTCGCGCCACGAGTCAAGCCACCCGAAAGAGTGCTCGTGGAGAGGAAGAACAGAGTGCTCAAATCAGTAAAACCTCGCGCGAGTTTAACATGGACGATCATACCATCGCGGATAGCACTGTCATGAGTGGTGGTGCGGATGGTGCCTCCTATTCTGTGATCAGTTTGGACCCCGAAGTCGGTTCTACCTATTCTGTGGACAAGACAACAAGGGTACCTAAGGCCGAAGCTTACGACACCATGGAACGTCCCCATCATGTTGCTACGTTCACCTTGGTGCCCGACGAACAGCCAGTGCAGGTGGATGCTTATCACCCCTCCAACGACAAAGTACTTGTGTTGCCCGTTGCAAAAGGAGAAAAGAGCATGTGGCGCTCCAAGTGGTTCTGGCTGAGTGTAGTACTCATTGCCCTGTTGCTTCTTGGAATTGGTATCGGTATTGGGATAAGGATGGCTGGTGATTCGGTTCGGGAGGTTCCTGTTACTACAGTTTCTGGCCTAGAGGATACCGTTGGCAGTACTGCTACGAATGGAACAATGACCGAGGTCCCGACGGCATTGCCAACCGAACCTATCATCATGCAAGCCATGGAACGGCCCACTGATACTCCAACTGATACTGAGGAGTTGCCAGGATGCGATGGAATCCCTTTCGGTGATTCCTACAATGATCGTGCCACCGCCATCAGCGCAGGAAGCTTTGGAGGAAGCAATGTTTGTGGACTATTCTGCGGCTCCACCAACTGGGTTCTTTTCAATACGTACACCGGCAACAGCAATGCTTGGTTCCAGGCTGCCGCTTACGAAGACTCACTTTGTGTTGCTGACCTGGAGCACCGCCTAAAACTCACGGTACCCCCTGGTGTCAACTACAACCTTCATGTGTACAAGGGGAACTCCATGGTGCCCCAGGACTCTTCCTTCAGTGGCGGTGATACAGGGGTCGTCGAAGAGGTCATTGTTACGAATGCAGATGTGCCATTCTCGGATGAATCATTTGTCTATACTATTGAAGTGGAATATGTATCTGGCGAATCATGCGAACCTTGGACTCTCGATTTCTTTGGCCATACATGCATGTAAAGGAATGAGATTTTTTGATTTCCGTAGTGGCTCTTACTACACGTTGCATATTCTTACATATTCTTAGGTGCACAGGGACTGGCCTCTCTGCAATGAATAAAAACTCAAACAAACCTCCTTTTTTAAATACAAAAGTAGTGTCTGTCTAGTAACAGCTGGTTTATTGCTCTGGATCATAATTTGGTGTAGCGCACGTTATAAAAGCGAGTATCAATGGGCCTCCCTCGGCTAGCTTCCCACATTTTGTTTGCCATCGGAGAATTTTGGGAAGGTAGCAAAAAGGTAGCCGATCGTTGCTGACAAGTTATTTCGTTCTTTGCTGAATTGTACGTATACAAAGATGTCGTTTCTACTTCCTTCAAAACAGTGTTTCCACTACCCGGAGAAGAAGCTGTCGATGCCGACCTTTGATTGTTGTTATTATTGTTGATAGGCGCAATGATTTCTCGGGTCACTTCACTGCAATCAAACTTTTCATCCGAAATTGTTTCCTGTCTTCGATTCAGAGCAATCAAATCCACCTTGAGCATTCGAGGCGAACCATTCGGGGCCAGAATGCAAGTCAGCTTGTTGGGAGTTGCCACGGGAATGTCCAAGACGGAATACTGTCCCATGGCGGCCTTGGCAATGGATTGGACATTGTATTCTCGGTCTGCAATGACACGATCGTCGCCATTATTGTCGGAGATAAAGCGGGAATTATATGTCAATGTCGTTCCAATTTCATCGCGGGCTTTCTCATAGGTTGCATTTCCCCCGAACAATGCTGTTCCACAAGGAGCCTGTACGTCAATAGTTTCGGAAAATACTTTCCATGATCCCAAGAACCAGGATGGGTAAAATATATCGGAACTTTCCATGCCGTAAGAGGGTGGACTCAGAAGGTTCTCCGTAACTCGACTGTTTAAAAGTCCTGTCGCCAGGCTCGTCGATTCGGCCGCAAAAGGATTGGAGGCCCAACTAGGGCTGTTGCAATGCAGGAGAACAGGAGCCACCAGGGTCGAGTAAAATCCCAAGTTTAAAAGTTGTCTTCGCCTTGTGATGAACACTGGTGGACGTTGGGTCTGCACCTGACTGTCGGGTAGAACATCATCAAGATGGACATCTCTCGGCAATGGCAGATGAAGGAGAGAACCTATGTCCTTTGCATTTTGAGGCGCCAACAACGCATCAGTGAACGATGGAACACATAAAAAATAAGGCAGCCAAACGATAATCCTATAAATCATGGTAACGTTTTGTTGCGGTGCTCTTCGAATCCTCTAGTAGCTAGTAGTCTAGCGATGCTACTTCTGGTATGATCCGAGGTTGTGTGGTGCATGCATCGTATCCTGTGAGTCTTGACTAGACTAGTCTAGTTGTTGAATTTCTTTGTTTGACTGACGTACCCCGTTCCTGAACCACCCAGGCACATGTCATTTAGCTCACTCCTGCTCAGAGCCAGCCGAAGGGAACGTGAGACAAGGAGACCCGAATCCGACGTCACCGGAATGACCCGAAATGCCCCATCCCGTCTCCCACTCAGAAACAGGAACACATCGGGAGAAATCGGA
>Ga0100402_1005014_pt1 | contig 13755 bp, 23 predicted proteins | sample CryGeyme20150102_FD_80419 | JGI IMG/M metagenome (GOLD analysis project Ga0100402, IMG submission 80419) | Groundwater microbial communities from Crystal Geyser aquifers in Utah, USA - Crystal Geyser metaG 2015-0102 | ecosystem: Environmental > Aquatic > Deep subsurface > Groundwater | place...
CTTGGCTTCAGACGCCCACTTTGACAGTCATTAGTGGGCTGATGAGACCTTGTGAATCCTCATTATAAGGTATTTTTCAACCATATTCACATCCTTCGTGGAACACATCATCTTCAATGTCTGTGGAAAATCAGAGCAACAAAAGAAAGCTCCCCTCTTTTATCATACCATTCAACAGCCCTCTACCTCTTCACTAACCGCGATGTTGTAGGCACTGGTGGGTACTTTAGAAAAGAAACCCATTTGAGAAAAAATGTCAACTTTCAAAATGTTGAGTTTTCAAGTCAACAATCTCCCTTTCTACAGTGAAAATCCTACTCCCTTCTTCTTCAGGATGATGTTGAAGCCATATAACTATAATAGCTTTCACATCTTTCGCAACTAAAAAACGAGAGCTTTGGCTGGGGAATCGAGTTGGGTGTGAGGAATAGATCAGTTTTTGCAGGCTACAACCAAAGGATACAAAACAGTCATCTGATTTTTCAATTATATTTTAAAAGAAAGCTATGATGGTTCCTTCGAGTAATTCCCACTTTTCTTAAAACAAAGTGAACGAAAACTATCTAGGTGATCTGGTCGGGCATATTTTTGCTTGCCGAGCCTGTAACCGAGCCAGGGTTCATTTGCCTTGAGATTAACTATAATATTTATTTTGAGGTTGAGAAGATGAGTGCCATAAATACAGAGCAGTTAGCAGCTTTGGCGGAGATATTTAAGGAGGCCGAGGGAATGGAGGAGCATTTCAAGAAATTCAAGACCATATACAAAAATTACTTCCACTACGATCAACCGGTCAACGTCCTTGAAAAGGTTGCCAAAATCAATCAGAAACTGGGGGGTAAGAGTGAGCCCACCGACAATGAAAGCAACACTGAAAAAACCTAATCCTTCGCCTTTGGTGAGCTCAAGGTTTTCACTTGGGCCCTGACCGTTTACTGTTACCACAAAAAACTAACTCTTTAACAAATTGTAGCCCCCTAACTATATAGAATGAAAATCATCTCAAGGACATCCAGAACATCTTCCCCAACAAATCTGTCCCCTTCATCAGGTATTAAATCATGTGTCTGGCCCACTAAAAGTCCAAATTTGCCCCCTAGTGGTCACAGCCATAAATAGAAATGCTGACCAAGATCGTCAAGTATATTTCTCTCTACAAAGCTCAAAATAAACTCTCTGTGAGTGGCGACAAATCTCCTACCAGCTGTTCTGCAACTCGGAAAATAAATTTTACCGACCCTTCCAGCATTGCCGATAGAAGTGGTTCAACCATCTGGACCCCAAGGTGCGCAAGGGGAAGTGGACTCTTGAGGAAGACATTGCCCTCTTGACTGCTGTCGAGTGCCTGGACTGCAAATGGATCTAGATCTACAGGGAACTCAGTGGTGTTCGCACATAACACATGATAAAAAATAGATACAAATCATTGTTGAAGAAGTGGAAAAAAAAATACGAAAAGACCAGCCCCACCAAAATTGTCAGCCTGGTTCTCAAACACCTGAAGACTAAGCTCAAGAAAGGAGACCTCAACAGTTCCATGTCCTCGAACGAACATGAAGAAGTGCCCATTCCTCTCAAGCCGAAGAAGGGAAAACACCTAAACGCCAGAGATATGCTTGAATCCGCCTCCCTGTCAAGATCCCATGAAAATTCCTCAGAATAAAGCTCAAGCTTTGGTTCCAGCAGCTCAGGAAATTCAGGCCCTAGTTTCAAAGTTGAGTCTAGAGGAGAATCACACCCCAGTAACGAATCCTCAGAATTCGACCTCGGCCTTGGAAGCAATGCCAGCTGGAAGGTCAACATTGATCACGGTTCTGAAAGTCTTGAGGAGAGGGCCCGCAATGCCATGATAGTTCGTGAGGAAGAGTACAGTAATGAGGTAAAAAACAACAAGGACCGAAAGACAACCGACAGTGATGAGTTCCCAATCGATAACTACGACAGCAATGCTCAGGAATTCTTTGCCCAACTCGACAACATTGGCCCCTCGGATAACTAGCTGTTTGAGGTGGAGGGTTTCCAGGACCTGGAGGACATGAGGATGAGGATCATCGACAATCCCAACGAAGAGTGGCCCTACTGGGAAGACAAGCTGGACATGAACGACTTTGATCTTAGTGACTACTGATCGGTGATCCTTTTTAATATTCCACTGAGTGACTAAATAATTTTACAATGATTTTTAAGATTATAAAATGAGTCTGTTAGACGAACTGGCCCGCAACAGCTATAGTCTCGACTTCGACCTCCAGTAACTTCTCGGACAGACGCCCAGCCCCACTCGCTCCAAGTAGTATTGCCGAGAGATCACAACAGTCACCTAGTCATTACCACCATTCACCGAAGTTGTCAACAGCTAGCAACAAGGCAGCAGGCAAATATCTATCAGCACGAGCCTCAACGCAGTCAGTATCAAGAAGGAAAGCTAGTATTATGTCCGCTACCGAGAGAGGGTGACAAAAATTAACAATTTAGTCAGCCTCCTCTCCACCAAAAATCGCAAAATTATGTATCAGTTTTTCGTCAGGCTTGAAAGATATGTCAAGGATGCCCTTGCCAAGCCCCCTAAAATTACGGAAGAGCAACAAAAGGTGAAAATAGAGGATGAAATAATGCCAGCCAATAAATATAATTAACCACTACTGTTCGCAACTCTTGAGCCTGTGGTGAACATCATCAAGGGGAAAGAAAAGGCCATGCTTAGACAAGGTTTCAGCAGCATCCACAGAATAATCAGAAACATAATGAAAACATAATTTTTGGCCAACTGTCTTGAGAACATGCATAGCTAGCGGAAGTAGTCCTACTTGAGTCAGACATTCATCCTGATTAAGATGCTTGCTCAGAAAGAAGGATAAATAAAGGAAAGGATGAGTCTGGCAAAAGGTATCTTTTTGCTCGGTTTTGGAAAGGCCGCCTCAATTAGGACCAATTGTCATCAATCGCCCCTTAATTTCCTTTGTACAGTCGAAGCATCTCAGCAGCCTTTGAAAATACCTTCACTCTATCCTCAGAAAACTGAACAATAGAGCAAAGACTACTGTAAGTATATGTTTATTCAGGTGACACCATGGCTCTCTTCATGAACCAAGAACACTCCTCCTCTATCGTCAACTCCAGAGTTGACGACTCATTTGTTGGAAACGTATGTGTTAGCGCCTATTTTGACAAAAATACTCTTTCTCCCAGAAGCTGTATCAAAAATTTGTCAGATATATAATTTACCTCTATTCCTCAGAGTGCTGTCGACAAGAGAAGAGTATCTGATTTCACGGCTTCTGTTGGCTAGAGCAGAGTGGATATTTATTCCCACCTTCAAGAAAGAAACGAGGTTAGCACTGGCATGAATCCGACAAGGTCATAAGTAGCACTTCATAACTAATCGCGTACCAATGATATTTTTCTTGAAGAGCAACAATAAAATTATGGGTCCCCCAAGGAAAAGGCCATCTTTGAACCTTTTACCAACCTGGGCCAAAGATAGTCTGGGCTGGGAGATGAGAATAAAGAACCGATGCTCAGGTCCCAAAGTGAATTGAAGATATCCAAAACGGAGAGAAAGAGCATGGGTGGTCGAAAGGATGAAATCGAGGTCTGCTATCATGAAGAGATGAATAGGTACATGAAGTTCAAGAGATCCCTGCTGGAAAGGAGAAGGTCAACACTGAAGGACATCTAGAAAAGCCAGGAGGTCATCAAAAGACTCATGCAGAAATACGATGACCCTAAGAACAAGACCATCAAGCCTAAAGTCACCCTCAACAATAACAAAACTCGTGAAGGATCATACAAAAATAGTTCAAAGACCTCTCAGGTTAGCTCCAAAAAATCAACACCCGTTAAAAGGAGCTCCAGAAAAATCAAGGCTGACCACAACATCAAATAGATGAGCCTGTTCATCAAGGATAGGACATAGTAAAAGGTTTACCATGAGCAATATGGCAATCACTAAATTTGTCCTAATAATGACTCTCCCAGAAATATGGAGGTTTTCTCTTTATACATGTCTGAAAAAAAGAAAATGCTTCCTGAAAAATCACCCTCGAGCAAGAAAAGCTCTAAGAATAAATCTCATGTTGGTAGCACTGGTAAGAAGACTGATAAAAAAACAAATACTTCGGCTGCCCGAAAAAGTATCCTGGCTCTCAGTAGCTTTCCAGCCCCCAAGGAGCAACGCCTAGATCTCAAGCTTGATCTCGCTCGTGATTCAGGAAAGAAAGCGACCCATCCAGGTGTAGGCCGACAGACCTTTAAGCATGGAGGAGAGGCGGCTCACAAATAAAAATCAAAGCTCCCCAAAAAATGATATTTTCTTCGATTAGAGTTCCTTATATATTATCATACCACCCTTCTATCGGAGGAACTTCAGGAAATAAAAATAATCCTACCCCCAACATCGTTTTCCCGTCATTTCAAACAGTCTATATGAATGCACTCCCCGCTGTTGCCCCTTCTTGACCCCCACCAACAAATTTATAGTAAATGATAGATTGTCAGTAACGGCGGACACATGGAGACTATACCCGAGTTGCAAGAATGCTGCTGAAGGGTTTAACAATAGGGGGGCTCCATAAACCAAAATACTCCAGTATGGGTGGGAAGGAGGTTGCTAGGAATTGGTTTGACTCTAGGATTAGCCCCAAGAGCCGCGGAAATTTAATTTGCCCTATCTCTTTGCATTAACTTTTATTGATCATGAAGCAAACCGCTAACCTTTTGGTCGTTCTGCTCCTAGCAGCAATGACATTCGCACAAACGGTCCCCCTTGACCAAATTTTTACTCCCTAAACCCTCGCCACCCTCGGCCCCGAGTACCAAGACCCTCAATTCCTCAAAGTCATCAACAATTATTTTGGCTGCAGAACCTGGCAAGACGGTGTCTGCACTGAATGCTCAGCCTCCTACATCTTCAACAATAACGGCGTATGCTGTAAAATTGATCAGCACTGTGCCGTATTCAACAGGGCTCAAGGAGTCTGCTAGCAGTGCTATACTGGATATTACATCGATGCCAACGGTACCTGTACAGCTCGAGCCCCCACCGACGCGAGCTTCATCGGTTGCGCTGAGTGGCAAGACAACACCTGCATCGCCTGCTCTGCTAAATACTACAGAAATACTGACAACATCTGTGTAGCAGTGAATGACCAATGTCGTGAGTGGGATACCAGCAATGGAGCCTGCACTTCCTGCTACAATGGATACATCATCCAAAACGGTGAATGCATCAGAGATCCAAACCCTTCCAATGCTCCTGGTGCCCACATCAACAATCCATACTGCAAAAACTACACTAATGGACAATGTGTCGAGTGCCCCTTCAGAGCCTTCTTCGATGCCAATGGCATCTGCCAGTTCGTAGATGCTCAATGTCAGACCTGGGACCTTCAAGACGGACAATGCTTGACCTGCTACAATGGATACAACCTTGACAATGGAGCCTGTGTTTAGGCACCTCGTGACACCACCGTGGCCGATTTGGGATGTAAAGTGTGGGAAGGATCTGTTTGTCTCGAGTGTTCGCTTCGATGGGTCTTCAACTCTCAAGGTGTCTGCGTGCCTGTTGCTGACCTCTGCAGGACTTGGGACAACAACGGACTCTGCCTCACTTGCTATCCCGGCTACAGTCTAGCCAACGGTCAATGCGAATTCCAACCAAACACCCAAGCCACTCCTGATCTCGGATGTGCAGAGTGGGACTTGCAAAACTTGGCCTGTTTGAGATGCTCAGAGAATTGGGTGTCGGTCAACGGCATTTGTGTGCCTGTTTCTGACCAATGTCGCACCAACGATGCCAATGGAGCTTGCACAGCTTGCTACAGAGGATACAACCTCGACAATGGACAATGCGTCCTTGCTCCTGCTGCCCCTATTGCTCCTGCTATGCTTGGCTGCAAGCTCTGGAACTGGGATACTCAGTCCTGCCAGGAATGCTCCAACTTCTGGTACTTCAATGCTGACAACGTGTGCGTTCCCGTCTCTGACCTTTGCGCCACTTACAACGCTACTAATGGCCAGTGTCTGACCTGCTATGGTGGCTACCAAATCAACCAAGGAATATGTGCTCTCATCCCTCCTCAAGAAGTTGCCGACCAGGGCTGCAGAAACTTCACCAACGGAGTTTGCGTCGAATGCTCAGAATTTTGGGTTTTCAATGCCAACAACATTTGCATTCCTGTTTCTGCTCAGTGCAGGACCCATAATCTGACCAACGGATGGTGCACCAGCTGCTGGAACGGTTATGCTCTTCAGAACGTTCTTGATGACAACAACAATGTTGTGAATGTAACCTGTCAAGTGATCCCCAACACTGATGCTGCTGCTGTTATTGACATTGGTTGCAGAAGGTTCGAAAATGGAGCCTGTGCCGAATGTTCACAATTCTGGTACTTCAATGCTGACGGTGTCTGCGCTCCTGTCTCCGATTTATGCAGAACCTTTAATGGAGCAAACGGACACTGTTTGACTTGCTACCAAGGATACGCCCTTAATAATGACAATGGAGCATGCGAACTGGCTACTCCTGTTGCTCCTTCTGATCTTGGATGCAAAACCTTCTAAAATGGAGCCTGTGTCGAGTGCTCTAGATACTGGGTCTTCAACAGTGCTGGTATTTGTGTTCCTGTTTCTGATCTTTGTAAAGAATATGACGCCACCAGCGGGCAGTGTACCTCATGTTTCAATGGATTTGTCCTCAACAACGGAGCTTGTGAGTTGGGAGCCAACAACGGTCAAGGTCCTCTTTTCCCTTCTGATGCCGGATGCAGAGAGTGGGACTGGGCCAACCAACAATGTCTGACCTGTTCCAACTTCTGGTATTTCAACAATGGCATTTGCACTCCTGTCAACGACCTTTGTGCTACTTACAACTCCACTAACGGCAACTGCCTGACCTGCTACAAGGGATACAACCTCAACAACGGACAATGCGAGCTGACTCCCGGAAAGGAGGTCTCCAATGTTGGCTGTGCTGAGTGGAACTGGGATGAAAACGTTTGTCTTAGATGCAGTGAATTCTGGTACTCCAGCAATGGGGTCTGTGTTGCTGTTTCCCCCTACTGTAAGACCTACGACCAGACCAACGGCGCCTGTCTGACCTGCTATCAAGGCTACGGACTTAACAACGGAGCCTGTGAGCTATCTCCCAGCAACACTTTCTGCAAGACTTCAGATGCCAATGGATGCCTGACTTGCTACAACGGTTTCGTTCTTTATCAAGGCCAGTGTGTAACTCTGAGCTCAATCTCCAACATCGCTCTTTACTACGCCGAGTGCTGCCCTGAGAAGCTGGCTCAATTAAGAGCTGAAGGCAGGATCCCCATGTGATCCGCATGATAGTTGATCTCAACTTATGATGATGAGTCCTATCTATCATTTATATCAATGTACTGTTGAGAGGAGTCACTATGAATCAATCAAATGTTTAATTTTATTATATTGTCCGACAGTCACCATGTCTTCCTTGTGCGGGTCAAATAACAATCTCAACTAGCAGTACCACCTCGAAATCCAGCCAAAAACCCACAGAAGAGTCAGAAGCCAACAACTTCCCAATCCTGAATTTTATCACAATTCACCATACGAAAATGATCAGCTTGAGATGTACCATCACCAATCAGCCATAATATTCCATTAACCAAAGAACAAAAGTAAAATTAGGGGCTTGCGACTGACCAAAGGCCGAGGAGAAAAGAAGTAGCTCAAAGGAAAGGGATATGTTGAGGTGAGAAGGGTCGATACTTTGGGATTGTTTTAAGAAATGCGACCGCCCAATAGCGCAAAGACAGTCAGCAAAATCATCACTGAAAACTACCAAGCACCATGCGAAAATAGTGCATATCAGTAGGCTGAACAATATCACAAACCGCATCCTCTAATAGCCCGACATCACCCTCTTCCTCCCACTCCCCGCATCTTCAAACTGTCGACCAAGCAACACAACACTGCTAAACCTGCAAATAAGCCCAACCTCGACTTACTAAATTTTGAGAAGAGCATTAAGAATCAACACAGTACCAAGGCCAACAGCCAGAATTGTTGTGTGTGTTAGACTCCTAGGAAATAGAAGAAGGATGATGCCAGGCATAGCTAGGAGACTGCCTCCAACAGAAACAGTAGAAGCTTGGGCATCAAAGAAGGAAATAAGCTCAAGAAAGGGCACATTTTTGATAGGACCCTGACAGCCAACTTGCACCAACTCTAGAGGAAAAATCATCAGCTCGAGAGGAAAAAATCATAAATCAGCACACCCGTCAGTCCCACTAGGGCCAAAAAAATGCTATAAGATGCCAAATCAATAGTCTCAAGGGATGAGGAGCCCTTGAAATTTTAAGATTTTTCGTTCGAAGAGTCCTTTATGGTCGACCACGAGCTTGACATTTTCACTGACATCCTATACATTGACCCCGAGCATTTAAGCATGGCCAAAGCTGTGGACTCTAGGACTGGGGGGGCTGTAACTCTAAGGTACTTCAACCAAGCACAAGAGAAATAATATCACTCTGAGCTGTAACTGATTCAGCTAGTCTAAGGCCTGGGAAGTGAGCAATTTCCTTTAAAAATATTAAAATTCAAATAAACTTTAGTAAGCTAGCAACAGGGCCACAAACAGATAATTTTTGTCCATCAACCTTTCGTGTGCACCTTTCAAGAATATCTATACCAGTTAGCAATCTCGAACAAGCCCGTTCACTTCCATATCGGCACAGTCGTGGGCTAACTGCAAACAATGCTTTAAATGCTAGCTTTAAATGCAGTTGTGTTGTCTGTTCCTTTAAAACAGGAAGACCTATGCTGGCTTACTGATGATTGGTGTCTCACTTCTCTCTCTAAGTTCAGGCTAGATACCAGCAAAATAGGTCACGTTTAGAGGAGTTGGATGGTCCAGCTGAAGAATGAGCTGCAGATGGTCATGCGATGACTGCTAATATTGATATTTCATGTGCTTCAATTATGGACTGTTCCAGTATAATTATATGAATCATCCTCTTCTTAGCCAGTACGGGCCCTTCCCTACCTTCCCTCCTTTTCATGGACCCCTAAACAACTGTCCACAATGCTACCCACCCATCTATGCTGGTTTCAATCAGTAATATTTCAACTTGAAACGGCAGTACGATACCCTTTTTCTCGAGCACTAGGCCCTCAAAATCAAATGCAGGTAGCTAGAACAGGTACTATATGTCTCTATTCAAGAAGACAATAAAGAAGAGACACATAATTCGACGCTGCTAAGTCTAACTCAACAAGTGCTATTCCTGCCCCTATTCTCCCTGCAAGAAGGAGTACGCATCCGAGTATGCCCTCAATTTGCACATAAAAAACAAGCACAATGGTGGCAATAAGAAAGAACGCGATCATGCAGCTGTACTCTTATTGATATTTTAGAAGATGATAATGAAATGCGAACAGGAGGGGTGGAGGCAGCCGAGGCAAAAAATAAGACTACCACCTAACTACCTCTAGCAGAACAGAATAAGACTCATGCTGATGGACAGCAATGAGCTGTCCATCAAGTGCTAATTCCAGCAGTGATCTCCATATCAATAAACTAAAAATTCAATTCTTTATGCAAAAGGCAACATATAGCATATCTCTGCAGCCGATCAGCCAATAAGTGTTATCACCATCTGCCGACTGTCTGATTGCTGGGGAATGGCTTAAAGGGAGCTTAACTTATTTAAACTAACGTTTTGGAAATTAATAGGAAGATGGAGGGGTTTCTAAATAATAGGCTGTAGATCATTTGACTGCCTTGCGGGGACGGTGTCTCTCCTCTAAGAAAGACAGCACCGAGTGCTTCTTCGGACTGTGAACCACCGACATTCCCTCCTTCGCTTTGCCTGTCAGTTGATGAACATCACTTTAAAGGAACAGTCGTAGGTCAGCCAATAACTCCAGTTTGAGAGGTCTGCATAGGAAGGCAAGTACTTGGTTTTCGGTGGACTAGGGGGCTGGCATTCCTGAACATTTGTAAGCACCTCTGTATCTGCCATCTCCCCTCACTCTAAACTGTATAATAATAACCCTGCTGCAATCCTTAGACTGTTAAACTCGAAAGCAGGATTTTTTATGCCTTTTCAGTAATTGACACTTCAGTTGCTGTTTTTTCTCTCTTCTGACATTTTGCTGGAAGAAATGATATATTGATGGTCTCCCAAACAGGCAGTTAGACGGATCTTTCGAGATGCGCTGTCAGTTACCAGTATTTTTTCATGCAATGAGGGTGGTCAGCCACATGATGCTAATTGCGTGTCAGAACAAGAGGATTTTAGATGCTTATGATACACCAGTAACGTCAGTAGCCTATTTTCATCAATTTTCAATACCCCACCAAACTCTGTTGTTATAAAGCAATAAATATGTCCTTGCTCAGGTCCGAAAAGACGGCATAAGAAAAGCTTCAATAAAACTACGAGATATTGAATCCCATCGGCCACGGCTCCTTTGGGTACATTCTGGCAGTCCGCAACAAAAGCACCGGCAACCTCTACGCCTGCAAGGTAGAAAAGCACCACGGAAAGGTACGCTTAGATATTATAGTAGAAGGTCGTGCTGGTGGAAAAATAGTTTCAAATCATGTTCAGCATCCAACAGTACCCCTCCTTTCCCACTGTCTACGAGATCCATAAATTCAAGGAGCACTCATATGTCATAATGGAAAAATTTGATCACACGCTCAATGAACACTTCATCACCAAAAATAAAAAGTTCAGCCTGCCCACCATCGCCCTCCTGACCGACCAGTGTTTCACAGCCATCAAAATGCTCCATCAGGCCGGGTATTTGCATAGAGATCTCAAACCGTAAAACTTCATGATCAAAAATTACACGCATCAAATCAAACTGATTGACTTCGGACTTGCTGATGGCACCAGAGTCAAGAAGGCCAACACTCTGATCGGAAACGTTAGATTTTCTTCCAGAGGAGCCCATTTCGGTATGTCTTCCCAGAAGGATGACCTGGAGTCACTGGTGTATGTCCTGTATCATCTGATGATGGGTGAACTGCCCTGGGAGCATTCCACAAAGACTGAGATCGAGATGTAAATAAACCGCAGAGCAGACAAGAATCCCGAGATGGAGACTCCCATCCTCCTGAAAAAGAACAACTTCGTTAGAGATATAAAATTCCCCGAGACCAAGAACTAGATAAAGAAGGTATTTTACGAGTAGTACCTTCAGCTCATCAAGTACATCATGGAGCTGGATCCATAGGTTGAGCCAAACTACTCCTTCATCGACCAGAAATGTTCGAGGCTGATCATCCTTGGAGGTACCAGGAGGGGCAGTTGCTTCGACTGGTGCTTCTAGCACTGTCCCAAAAAACCCACTCATAATTTATGGGATGTCTTCAAAGAGTGATCCTCTCTCTTTTTTGATTTTTATAATTGATGGCAAAATTCCTTTATAATTGATACAACAATGGTGTTCTACATTATCGGACTGGGCCTGGGCGATCCCGAGGATATCTCCGTCAAGGCTCTGAAAGTGATCCAATCCTGCAAGGAAGTTTACCTCGAGTACTACACATCAGTCATGAGCACCTCCAATCAAGAGCTGGAAAATTTTTTGGGAGTTAAACTTATTTAGGCAGATCGAGATTTTTGCTAAGTGGAAATCGATAAATTACTTGAAAGAGTCTCCCAGGATAAAGAAAGCAACTACGCCTTTCTGGTGGTTGGAGATGCCTTCTGTGCTACTACGCACTCCGACCTTTTCCTCCGATCGGTACAGCTCGGCATCGAAGTCAAGGTCATCCATAATGCCAGCATCGTCAGTGCCGTTGGATGTTGTGGCCTGCAGGTCTATCGCTTCGGATAGGTAGTATCCGTCCCTCTTTGGAATTAAAAATGGAGACCTGACAGCTGGTACGACAAGATCCTTCAGAACAGAAGAGCTGACCTCCACACTTTGGTTTTGGTCGATATCAAAGTAAAAGAGAGAACAGAAGAGAACATCCTAAAGGACAAAAAGGTGTACGAACCACCTAAATTCATGACAATCAAAGAATGTGTCTAACAACTGTTGGAGGCAGAGAAAAACAAGGCATCAAATGCTTACTGTGAAGATACCCAATGCTTCGGCTTGGCTCGGGTGGGGTATTCAAATCAAAAAATAGTATCAGGTTCCATGAGTGCATTTTTGGAACTCGACATGGGCCCTCCATTGCACAGTTTCGTCATCTGTGCTCCCAAACTGCATCACATCGAAGAATAAATGTTCAAGTATTTCTCCAAATGATTGTGCTTAGCTCATATTTGTATTCAATAAATAAAGGAGATAATCAGTTGAGCTTCCTGACCTCGGTTGCAGAAATGACGCCATTTTTGATGGTTCCAGTAAAGGCAACCACATCTCCCTCCAAAATTAACTGGGGCTTGTGAGTGCAGCCTCCCCAAGTTAGGATCTGTCCAGAATTGAGCCTGGCTCCAGAGGTTAGAAGAACAGACACTGGAACTGTTCCTGTAATGACGGGATAGACTTGCTCAGAGCAGCCCTCAAAGACATAGGTCGATTAGCCATTCAGCAAATCCAAAGAGGCAGCTCCCTGGGCATAAGCAGTAGCAACAGCCTTATCAGCAGCAGCTTTGGCTGCCTGAGCAACGTACAAGTTGTTGAGTGCTTGCTGGAGATTAAAGTTAGCTGTTCCGAGACCACTGTTGGATGTTGACCATTGAGCTCTCAAGGAGGCAACAAGTGTGTTTGCCTATTCGAGGGTCTTTTGAGCAGCTGTCAATGCTGAGTCGGCAATATTGAGCTGTGTGATGGCATCATCGTTGGAAGTGGAGGTCAGGTCGAGATTATTTTTGGCGTTTGCGACGGTCTGATTAGTTTCCAGCCATTTGTCATTAGCGGCATCTAATTCCAACTTTCTATCCTGAACATTGTTCCAGGCGACATTGTTGGCATTCTGAGCAGCTAAAAGGTCATCCTGAGCATTTTTGTAGTCAAGCTTTGCCTGAGAAAGTTCATTCTTGGCAATAGTGTAAGCATCAGTTGCCTCTTTGAAAGCAGCTGAGGCTGAATCAAATGAGGATTGAGCAGTTGCAAGGTTATCCTGAGCAGCCTTAAGGTTGTCTCTAGCATTGTCGACAGCAGTTTGAGCAATTCCAACTCTGTTTCTGGCAGTTCCAAGGTTAACCTGAGCTCTGTGGTGCACTTCCACAGCATTGTCGTACTGAATTTGCAATTTAAATTGGCTTCTCTCAGCAGCATTTTCCTGGTCAATGGCAAGGTTCAGAGCCAATTGACTCCTGGCCTGCTCTCTCTGATAGTCCTTGAGGGTAGCAGTGGCATCAGCAACAACCCCCATGGCTTCAGTAACTGCCAAATCGGCTGCAATTTGTTGGGACTCGACTTGCTTGATATCATAGACAAGAGGGGCATTTCTGTCAGGGACGTCGATGACATTGTTAGCTGCATAAATACATAGCTTACTCTTGATGAGGGTTCCTGGCTGAACATTCAAAGTATAATAACTGGAGGCTTTCTGTCCGGTAGAATCTCCACAGTTGGCGCTGAAACTGTAAAGACCAGATTCTTTGATCGACCCGTATATTTTTCCAGTAGCTTCACCTAAGACGCCTTCAGGAAGGTTGCGGTAGGTCCAGGTTATAGGTGCCTTTCCTCCCGTGGATTGGAGCTGAACTGAGATTTGATCATTGACTCTGTAAATCCAGCTGGTGAGAGCAGTGGTAACAATGAGCTCTACTACTTCTTTGTTCTGTTGAACAGAAGCAGCAGAGTTGGGGC
>Ga0100402_1005015_pt1 | contig 13755 bp, 11 predicted proteins | sample CryGeyme20150102_FD_80419 | JGI IMG/M metagenome (GOLD analysis project Ga0100402, IMG submission 80419) | Groundwater microbial communities from Crystal Geyser aquifers in Utah, USA - Crystal Geyser metaG 2015-0102 | ecosystem: Environmental > Aquatic > Deep subsurface > Groundwater | place...
AGACGATTTTTATACTATTTACTATAGTATGGGGTATTCAGTTGATACAAATTGCAAATAAAGTTATCTCATATGCTCTCAAAAATGTTTTTTCTGAATCCTCTGATGGTGAAACCTTTGATCAAAATAGTGAGGCGATCATAGACCTTTCTGTCAAAACCTTGTTATGGATAATTGGGTTTGTCTTTATTCTCATTAGTTTGGATGTTGATGTAACTCCATTGATTGCTGGATTATGAGTGTGATGAATCGCTGTTTGATTTGCATTACAACATGTGCTATGAGATATTTTCTCTTCACTGACAATATTTTTTGATAGGCCATTTAAGGTAGGGGACTTTGTTGTTTTGTGAAAAGATAAATGAACAGTTACAGATGTTTCTTTAAAATCAACTCGTATACGTACTCTTGCATGACAACAGCTTATCATACCAAATTCTGCTGTCGTGAACGAGAGAATAAATAATTATTCTGATATTTTTAGAAGAAGAACAGAACTTAATTTGTGAGTAACATATGAAATTCATGCTGATACATTGGAAAAAATACCTATGCTGGTTGAAGATATTGTTTCTTGATTTGAAGAAGCAACATTTAATTGGGCTGTATTCAAAAAGTTTTGAGAGTTTAGTCTCAACTTTGAAGTTGTTTATTATGTACAAACATCTACATATAAAGAATACTTGGAGTTGAATCAAAAGGTCCAATTTGCAATATTCCGTACATTTGAAAAAGAATGAATATCATTTGCATATCCGACACAACGTATCGTTCTAGATAAAAAAGAATAACATAAATATATATTTTTTACAAAAAAAATACCACTCTCGATAGAGAGTGGTATTTTTATAAGATAGCATACTAATTATTCAGCATCTTCTTGTTTTGTTTCTTTTGTGGCAGGAGAGTCTTGTGTTTCTTGTGATGGAGTGTCATTCGTGTTTTCGTTTGTTGGTCTTTGTTGGTATCTTCTTTGTTGTTGTTGTTTTCTTCTTTCTCTCGCGATTCCTTCTTCTTCACTTTCATATAATGCTCTCATACTTAGTCAGATCTTTCTACGTTTGATATCTAGCAATATTACTTTTGCTTTGATAATTTGTCATAGTTTTACTGCTTCAGCTGGATTAGCTATACCTTTGTCAGATAGTTCGCTCAAGTGGATCAAACCATTGATGTCGTCATACATTCTCACGAATACTCCATAAGGTACAAATCTAACAACTTCTCCTTCAATAGTATCTCAGATTTTGAATTCATCTGAAATAGCTTGTCGAGGATCTCTTTTTAGTTGTTTACATGAAAGCGATATTTTACCGTTTTCGAGTCAGATTACTTTTACTTGTTTTTTCTCTCCGATATATCAAAGACGTTCAATGTTGTTTACGTGTCCATATGTAATTTCGGAAATATGTACAAGTCATTCAACACTTCACCCAAGTGTCACAAATAATCCATAGCTTGAGATTCCACTCACAACTCAATCGTATGTACTTCATACATCGATTTCTGCCATGATTTTTTCTGTTTCTTCTCTCAATGCTTCTCTTTCAGATAGAATAATTCTTTTCTCATCTTCATCAATACTGATGATTTTTACACTAAATTCTTGTCAAATCAGGTCTAGTAATTTATCAAAAATCACTTCTTGATCTCCATCTTCTACTCTAGGGTAGTGGATAGGTGCAAGTTGTGATAGTGGTATAAATCATTTGATACCATGCATATCAACAAGTAATCCTCATAGATTTGCCTCTGTAGGTATAACATTCATCATATCTCCAGATTCTGCTTTTGCAATAAGGTTATTTCGTACATCTACTTGCAGTAGTTTTGAGATAGAAATAATATAATATCCTTGATCATGTCTGATATCAGGATTAATGATCTCTGCTTCAATTTCACTTCAAACAGAAAGATCAACTTTATTTCTTTCTAAATCTCTTACTTCTTTTAGTAGAATAACTCATGTAAATAATCATCCGTCACAATCAACAAATACTCATGTTGTTGTTTTTTTGATTACAACTCAGCTTACTTTTCTTCATTCTTTAATAGGCTGAAGTTGAATGGTTTCGTGTGTTGCCATTTAAAATATAAAACGTTAGGAATATAAAAAAAGGGGGACATAATTGACACTAAACTTTTAATCAGATTTTCTTTGAAACTACAAGATACTTTTCCAAAGCTTTCGCTTTTAAGTACTTGAGATGTTGTCTTCTCTCTTGTACAAATTTGAGAAGAGCTCTTTTTGCAGGATAATCTTTGTGGTTTTCCTTCAGATGATCTTGCAAAATCTTAATTTTGCTACCTAAGACCCAAATTTGAAATTCTGGAGAACCAGTATCTCATTCATGTCTTTGGTACCGTTGTAGTGTAGACATTAACCTAATAAAATAAATAAAAAAGTGTGGTACGATCATACATAAAAAAGCCGTTTGATAAGCATTTGACCTTTCTATCTGTCGCGTCATGCTGGGTATGAGAACATACGCCAGGATTTGTCCCCGGCAGGGATCGAACCTGCATCTACTCCTTAGGAGGGAGCTATTCTATCCATTGAACTACAGGAACTCAAAGTATTTTGAGCGTTTTTGCAAAAGAACGCCTTGTAACTAACAATAAAAAAAGTACAAAGAATTGCAAGTATATGTTGCATAAAGTGAAAATCGCTCTTGCCTCATACAAGCAAATATATAGGATTTTTTTATGTTTATTTTCTCTTCAATAGTTTCTATGAAATATATTTTACGATTTTTATTTGCACTTGTTCTTGCTGTTTTTTGATTTGGTTTGTATAAACACGACTTTGATATAGTGGCGTATGCAAATTATTTACAATCAGAATGATCCAGCACATTTTTGGAAAAATGAGATATTTCTTCACCATCTACGTGGACATTATTGTTATATGATGATGAAATTAAGCAAAATGAGTTATCACTATTAGAACAAGAACTTGAAAAAATAAATAAACTGACCGATTTTGACGAAAATACTGCAACGTGAGCGTTGAATACTTGAGATCAAGAATGAAATTCTCTTTCATGAGTTGCATTATCATGATCTATTTTATCTTGATCTACTTTATCTTGATCTGTTTTTTCTTGATCAGCATATTCTGGTGCAATGTTGTCGTGACTAAACGATACTAATACAGCATGAATGAGTGGCTGAAAAAAAGATGACTCTACAGATACAGAAGACGATCCTTTTTCAGACTTTGCGTGATTTTTTGATGCTATAGATGATGTTGAGTCGTCTGATACACCGACTATTTGATTTACTGGATCGACAGAACCATCTCCGTCTGGATCTTGAACTTCTCTTAATCAATCACCCAAGCCTGTCCAACCAAATGCGCCCACTCAGCCACAACCTTCAAAAACATGATCTAGCAAGTTGTCGTGATCTGTAGAACAAAATAGTATTGTATTGTCTTGAGCTACGAAAACTGAAGATGCATTATTACAAAAAAGACTTGAACAATACAAAACGTACAAAAAATCTCTCGCAGAATAGTATGTTCTCTTCTGACAATGAATCTAGTCAGTTTATTTATTTTTTGAATATATTGATATGAAAATTATTTCTTGGAATGTGAATGGTATAAGGGCTGTACTCAAAAAGTGATTTGCAGAATGGGTTGCTACAGAAAATCCTGATGTGTTGTGTTTACAAGAAGTAAAAGCCTTTGAACACCAGTGTGTTGGTGATGTTTCGCTTGTGATGCCTGGATATGAGTATGTCCGACACGCTTGAACTAGACCCTGATATGCTTGAACAGCTACTTTTTGGAAAAAATGACTTCCACATACACAATCTATTGCTACTTTTGATGCTTCGAGTTTTCATGAAGATGGTAGAGTAGTACAGACTGATTTTGAGGATATTTCTTTGTTAAACTGTTATTTTCCTAATGGGTGAACAAGGGCTGACTGAACCGAAATGTTGAGTTATAAACTTGCTTTTTATGATGAGCTTACAAAATACTGTGATATGTTGCAGTCTCAATGACAGCATGTTATTGTTGGGTGAGATTTTAACATCGCTCATACAGAAAATGATCTTGCTAGACCCAAAGAAAATCAAAATAGCATTGGTTTTTTGCCAATAGAAAGAGCGAGAATATGAGAATTTTTTGATAGTTGATATATCGATACATTTAGAAAGTTTGTACCAGACTGAGATGGTCATTATACTCGACGAGCATATAGAGCAGGAGCAAGGCCAAGAAATGTTTGACGAAGAATTGATTACTTTGCAGTAAGTAAAGGTTTGGAAAATCGCGTAGCCGATATGCAACATATGCCCCATGTGATGGGATCTGATCATTGTCCAATATATATTGACATAAAGTAATTTATGGTTATAATAGTACAAATATTTATTTGTAGTATTATTAAGTCATGTTAAAAACACTATTTCTTGCCGGTTCATTGTTATTTTCGGGTTGAAATTTTGATAAAGAAGTATTAAGTAAAAAATGAGATATTGAATCAACTAAAGTTGAGGTGATCTGACATGCTCAAAAAGCAGAGATGCTAAGTTTTCTTCATAACAAAAATGAGGTGTTAACTGATACTTTGGATTATTCTGATCCAGAATATGTTGAGAAGGTGTTTTTGGAGTTGTATCTACAAAATTCTAATTTAAAGGGTTTGTGATATAAAGAGTATGATGAGGATTATCAGAATATAAGAAGTTCTTTGGAAAAAGCTTATAATAAAAAGCACGGTATTGATAAAAAAGATTTTCTAAAACGGTTTGGTAAGAATTATAGATTCGATCAAGATAGGGCTAGACCTAGAGCTTTAATAGAACTATTATTGACCCAAAAAGATAAAGAAAAAAACGAAAAACTATGGACTATACTATGACAAGTAACAAATGAAGAATTGAATACTGCTATTGGGTATGAATATGAAGAAACAAAAGAACGCTTTTTGTATGATATAGATTATGTCTTGTCTGAGTTATATAAGTTTGAGATAAAAAACCCACTAAATAATACTTGAACAATATCGATGATAAAGCCTCATTGAGCTTTTTCTTTTCTTGGTCAAGACCATTTAAAATTACTTTATTCGCTGAAAAAATCTTCAGATAGACATCTGTTTATGAAATATAGTGATATATTATATGCTTACTATCCTGAAGATGTACAAAATGAGCTAACTATTTTTGCACAAAAAGAATCAGAAAGTTTTTTGAAATATGCTGATGTGTACTTTGATATAAATAAAGATCATGCCAAAGACCTTATATATAGTGCATCCAAAAATAGTCAAACAGAAGATATAATTACCATCTTGAAAAGTATCAAGAAATCTATTGTTTTACCAGAGGACAGTGAGCGAATCAAATCACTCTTTGATGAAATTATAAAAAAAAGTGATGCTAATCTTTTGCTTCAAGATATTGAGATACTATTCTCATTAAACGAAGATGATGCAAAAGACGTACTTTTAGAAATAGCCAATAATTTTCCAAAGGAAGTACTGCAAGTTTTACCTAAATTTGTTGATAAACCACGGGCAGAAAATATTATTCAAAGTATTTGTCGTGCTAATCCAGCATTAGTTTTGCAATTTTCTTCTTCTTTTGAAAAAGAAGTGTGGTGAAAAAATATTCTTCCAATAGTGTACAAACAAGATAGTTCATTACTTTTTTCTTACCCAGAGGTATTTGCAGGTATTGATAAAGAGTATACAAAATGACTCCGAGAAAATATATTTGCTAACCAATCTTCTGAATATATTTTGCAACATGCTAATAAATATGCTCATGTTGATCAAGAATCAGCAAAGAATCTAGTCCAAGAAACATGTAAAAATAATTATTATGCTATGCTCGAATATTGTACTCAAAACAAAGATCTAATAGATAAAGAATATTTTAAGCAAATAATTATTGCCAATTCTGAAAAATTTAAGTTTTACTGAGGTCTTTTAGAATATATTGATTGAATAGCAGAGGTTGATCACCAATTTGCATTAGATGTTATGCAAAAAGCTATACATGATGATCCATCTAGGCTATTATATTATGCAGAAAAATGTTATGCTGTAGATGAAAATATAACAAGACGTTGAATAGAAAAATATCATCAATACAAAGTTGAAGAACATCCTGGGGACTGATATGATCATTTAACCAATATTGAAAAATACTATGATTTAGACGAGGATTGGTTAATTCGTACATATGCAAAGCACTGATCTATATTTGAGTTATATAATTATTTTTTAGAAAAAAATATTAAAAAAGAAAAGTTACAAGCTTATATATTTGATAACTATCCAATTGAAGTTTTTTACCGTTTTTGGCAGAGTCGTTTTAATGAGAATGATTTTAAAAAAGAACATGAAGACTTATCTATTACTCTTTCTACATCGCAAAAAAACAAAATCAATAACTTATTTGTATGACTGAAAGATAAAATCATAAAAGTATGATCTAGAGATATAAAAATAGACTTTAATAAATATAATCATCTAAATATTATTTGAGGAATTATTGCTACTCAACAGAGATTGCATCCTAATCATAATGTTTTTTCAGAAGAATATCGAGTATGAAAAAACTTAGAAATGTGTCTTCAAATATATCAATCAACTATTCAAGACTTTCTAGAAAAATGAAAGAAGAATCTTAGAACTTGACAACTAGATAAACTACTACGAGATAAAGGTAATACTACTATATTTTTCATAAGAGCAAACCGTAAAATAGATGATCATAACTGAGCATTTAGTAACTATAATCCCAAAAGTGTATTAAAAGAACTTTGAACGATGAAAGAATATTCTTCTAGTCAGTGATCCTATTCTCCAGATTATATTATTTCTTCTATAGAGAAATATATTTCTACACATCCAGATAAAAATATAATTATTCATTTATGACTTCACTGATGATCTGATTGAACAGCTTCTTTTACAGGGGTTAGTGCAAATTGGCGGATGAAAGAAGATTTCGAAAGGTTACTTAATTTAGTTGATAAAAATAAAAACATTATTGTCGATTTATGAAGTTGTACTAACGGATCTAAGAGTGATAATTTTTTTGATGCTAGTGTAGATAATATATTTACAGATTCTTGACATCATTTATGATATTCTTCTTCTGATAGTTATTTTATAAAAGCTTGAGTCTGAAAACCTACACCCAAAGATTGAGAAACGTACGACCCCGCGATTCATTGAAACCCAGATGCAGATATTGACTGAGACGGAATAGTATCGTATCATGATTATATTGTATGGAGATTGTTAAATTATAATCATACATTAACTCCGACGTACTACAAAGATAAAGATTGAAAAACTATTAGAATTGCAGATGTGCCTGAAAAACCAACAGTACTTGAAACGAATTGATAATCTTTATATTTATATTACCAATAATTATGCCACATATACATAATCTAGTCACAGCTACGACCTTAGCTCTACATACATTAGCACCTTGATTGTTTCCCCCACATACTACATCAGTTGTTGACGAGACAGCTCAGGATGCTGTTGAAAATCTTTCTCAGAAAAACAATGCTGAGGTTCAGCAATCATATTGAGTGATTGGACCAATTGAACAAGCTTATTCGACTCCGTGATTGACGTGCAATACTTTGCTTGTCAATTGAAAAAACGTGTGAAGAATTAACTTCTTGTCTGATAATGCAAAGGCTATGTATGTGACACAACAAAGGAGCTCACCTCGATTTGATGCTGGTTGAGCAATTGATATCAATGCTATAAAAGAATATGATACTGATTCATGACAAAAAACATCTTTGGTGACTGCTGCATCTATGTATGAGCCTAATTGATCACTGACGTGAATATCTTTTGATAATTGAATGGAGACGTGAGCGTTTACTGCTTCAGATCTTCAAAATACAACTAGTCGATCAGTTTTTGCTAATGATCCACTAAAAAGTAAAGCTGTCGGAAAAGCTATAGTAATTATAACATGATGAAAATTTGTTTTGACTCATACTAGTGAGATTACTCCACAACAATTATACAATCAATATGTGACTAAAAGTGCAGATATTCTTACACTTCCTTCAGTCAAAAGATGATGAGCTATCAATCATGCGATTGTTGTTGACCATATACCCAATACACGAATCGCTACTACGTTTTCTTGACAATCTTGCGTAATACAATTTCCACAATGAGCAACTAGAGAAGAAAAACTCGCAATCATCAACATGAAAGACGTATGGTGAAATGAGTTTTTTGAAAGAATCGTAGCCACTGATGTTCTTTGACAGTGAAATGCTCAAAGTAAAGCATGGCAAAGCTTTAATTGAACATTATCTCCTAGAGATCTAAGTGATAATTTATCAGGTTGACCAAACCTTACTTTATTAAGAATATCTGAGTAGTTAACATCTATGTTGGTGGTAATTCTACTTATTTTAGCTAGCACTATTTAATTCCTGAAAAGAAGAAAAACCTACCGTATGGCAGGTTTTTGCATATATTGATTTTTACTATTTTTTGTGTGTATTTTTCTACATCATTGGCATACCTCACATTCATCCCATACCTCACATTCATCCTGCACCAGCTCATGCACCTGCGTCAGATTCATCTTTTTTGGGAGCTTCGACGATAACTGCATCAGTTGTCAAAAACATTGCAGCTGCAGAAACTGCATTTTGTAGTGCAACTCTAATAACTTTGGCAGGGTCGATGATTCCATGTTTGATCATGTCTTTGAATTCTCCTGTTTTTGCGTCAAATCCAAAGTTAAAATCGTTTTGTTCTTTGATTTTTTCTACAACTCGGTCTCCTTTGTATCATGCATTATCAGCAATTTTCTTGACTGGGTATTGGATTGCAGCTTTGATAATGTCAATTCCGATTTGTTCATCTGTATCTGTCAATGAAAGTTTTTCAAGTTCTTTGACAAGGTTAACAAGTGTAATTCCTCCTCCTGGTACAATTCCTTCTTCAACAGCAGCTCTGGTTGCGTTGAGTGCATCTTCTATCTTGTATTTTTTGTTCTTCATTTCCATTTCTGTTGCAGCTCATACTTTGATAACAGCAACTCAACCTGATAATCTAGCAAGTCTTTCTTGTAATTTTTCTTTGTCATAGTCAGAACTTGAGTTTTCGATTTGGATTTTGATTTCTTGAATTCTTCTTTCGATATCTTCTTTTTCTCCTTTTCATCAGATAATTGTTGTATTATCTTTTGTAGATACGACTTTTTCTGCTTGTCAAAGCATGTCTATTGTTGCTTCTTCCAGTTTGAGTCCGAGTTCTTCAGTAATTACAGTTCCTCACGTAATAGCTGCTATATCTTTGAGCATTTCTTTTTTTCTATCTCCAAAACCTGGAGCTTTGATTGTAAGAACGTTCAGCATACCTCTCATTTTGTTGAGAACGAGCGAAGCAAGTGCTTCTCCATCAATATCATCAGCGATGATAACAAAATCTTTCTTTCAACTTGCAGCAACGCTTTCAAGAACTTGAATAATATCTTTCATTGAAGAAACTTTTTTGTCTGTAATCAAAATATATGGTCTGTCGATAGTTGCTTCCATTCTTTGCCCATCAGTAACAAAATACGGTGATCCGTATCCGTTATCAAATTGCATCCCTGTAACAACTTCTTTGGTTAATCACATAGTTTTTCATTCTTCTACAGTTACAACTCAATCTTTCCCGACTTCATCCATAACATCAGCAATAAGTTCTCAAACTTTTTCGTCTTGAGCTGATAATGCAGCTACTTGTTTGATTTCTTCTTTGTCTTTTATGACTGTTGCTTTTTGTTTTAGAAACTCAACAATTGTTTCTACTGCTTTGTGTAATCAATTGCTCAATGCAAAAGGATTGACACCTGACTGGATAAATTTAAGTCCTTCTTTTGCCATAGCGTATGTAAGTACTGTGGTTGTTGTTGTTCCATCTCATGCTAATTTATTTGTTTTTTCTGCAGCTTCTTTGACAAGAGATGCTCCAACGTTATGATATCTATCTTCTAGTTCTATTTCTTTTGCTACAGTAACTCCATCGTTTGTGAATGTTGGTGCTCCATAGCTTTTCTCTAATAATACGTTTTTTCATTTTGGTCCCATAGTTACCATAACAGCTTTTGCAACCATTTCTATTCCAGTAAAGATTGCTTTTCTCGCTTCGTCTTGGTATTTAATTACCTTTGCCATATTGTTATTTTCATAAGTGATAAAAAATACTTAGTGTAACGAATGTATAATTCTTTGGAGTGATGTTAGTTTTTGTATTGATGTGTCAATAAATATTTGTGCATCTTGTACAGTAAGATTTGATGCTTTTCTATTGTACAAAAATGTATAGATTTTATTGATCGAGTATAATAACTGTTTCATATTCTCTACTGGAGTTCATCAATCTTTATACAGTGAAGTCTTTGATAATTCTTGATGAATTGTTTGCAGACTTTCATTGATTTTTTTAAAACTTGACTTAGTCAGATTGTTTTTTTTTGATTGTGAACTATCAGAAGTCAATTGATTTTCATTTGTAGTCATTGTTGATACTAATTCTTTCATGAGTTGATACTCAAAACTATAAAATATTTATTTTTTTTGTTTTGCTAATATGGAGCTTTGTTTTACAACAAGTATTTTCTTTTTTTCTCCATCAATGTCGACTTCGATTTCATCTGGAGCATATTTTGTAAAATGAACGGTGTCTCATACCGCAACATCCATTGGTCATCTTTTACCATCTTCCAAAATTTTTCCTGGACCGACAGCAATAACAATTCCCATTCAAGGTTTTTCATCTTTGTTTGTAGGGAGAATAATTCCACTTTTTGTAGTGTTTTCTGCCTCTTTAGGTTCAACTAATACGTGATCTTCTAACGGAATAATCTGTGACATAAGAAGTTCCATAAAGTATATAAAAGTATACATGGATAGTGAATGTATCACTTGATCCATCTTGGTGCTATTGTAGAGAAATTTTTTTATATTGCAAGTTTAGTTGCAAAAAAAATGATTGAGCTATATACTATAATTATAATCTACCTTTATTTGATTTAGTAAGAGAATGCAATTGTCTGTACCAAATATTTCTAAACTAACCAGATTTTTGGCTACAAAATTTTTACAGATAGCTAATTCTTTACAAAAAAATTTGCATCCAATAGATACAAAAGAATGGTTAACAGAACATAGAGATGTTGTAATAAAAAATATTATTACATCCAATAGAGATCTTCTTTCCCCATGATATGCTATAGAACCTTTAACAATTACACTATTGTCGTGATGAGTTATGTCTGTTGTTTGTTTGGTCGAGTCTAATGGTACTACTATTGTGGTCAAAATGTATCCTCCCTGAAATATATCACCCCATATCTGAAAAATAGAAGCACAAGCATTTGAACAACGAAATAAAGCATGAGTTGTAACTCCTCATGTCTATAGTTCATGAACTATCAACTATCAAGCCATGCAAATCCCGTATATTATTATGGATTTTGTAAAAGCAGAAACTATCTCAAGAAGTGATGCTCACTTTTATAGTGTATGAAAAATCTTGTGAAAAATGTCTACGTCTGCTATTGATTGATACTGACCTGTCGTTTATGATCAGACTAATGATAGGTATTCTTGAAAAGATTCTTCTCATTCTGAAGTAGCTAATATTCGTAATTTATCTCATAGAATTGATGCTTCAAAATTTCTTACACAAGAAAAAGTCATTCAGTTGCAAAAAGCTTTAAAAAAAGCATCTGTGGTTATTGAGCAAAAAGCTTGAATACAAAAGCCAGTTTGGTTACATACAGATATGTCTTATCAAAATATATTTGCAACTGAACCATTCACTGTTTTTGATCCAGACTGTACTGCGTGACACTCATACAAAGATGTAGCCTATAGTATTTTTCATTTAACATGAACTTCTTATGATTATCTTTCGGTTTTAGATCAGATAGTGTTGTGATATGCTTCAGTTATACAGAATGATATTGATCTTGATCTTTTGTATGCCTACCTTTTATTAGTGAGTTTAAGAAAGTGATATTTTCGTTATGAAAAGTGACTAAGTATTTGAGATGAAGAAAAAATTCAAAAATGAAAAAAAGCAATAGATTTGGCGTGCTCTATTGCTAATAATATTTTGTAACTTTTTTGTCGTATTATGTGGAATTTGGTCCGACCAAGAATTGAACTTGGGTTTCGGCTTTCGCAAAGCCGCGTCCTATCCACTGGACGACCGGACCATTAAATGAGAGTATATTAAAAGAAGTCTCTTTTTTCAACTCATTTTTCTATCATATCATCTTCATATTCATCGAATGACAAATCTGGTGCGTATTGTTGTATTTTTTTGGCAATATGAGAGTCTGGTACTGCAAGATAATCTGACAATTCTTTTACTTTCTCTGCTCAAACTTTTATATGGTAATAATACCTACTTAGTTCAGAAACAACTCTTACAAGATCATCATTCTTTTTAAATAAATCAGCTACTTGGGCTCTTAGGATTATATTTTGTTGTTCAAATTCTTCATATTCGTTACGAATATCCAATAATTCTTTGTTGGCATGTGAAAGGTTTTTTCTTAAGTCATTTATAATATCTTTGTTTTCATACCTCATATAAAAAAACAAATATCATATCAGACATCATCAGAATAATGCTATAATAATCCAAGCTACCATCAAACATATTGTTCTATAAAGTTTTTAGTATTATAGTATTTTTTTATTCAAAAACAATAAAAAGAGGACTTTTGCCCTCTTTTTATATAACTTTTTGTAATAAGACTAGTTAAGAGCTTCTTTCAATCCTTTTCCAGCTTTGAAAGTAGGAACTTTTCTTGCAGGGATTTTGATTTTTTTAGAAGGATCTTGAGGATTAACTCATTCTCTAGCAGCTCTATGAGATACTGAATATGTACCGAATCCTTGAATCCTTACAGCTTCATCTTTTTTCAATGACTCAGTTACGATATCGATGAATGAAGAAAGCATTTCTGCTGCCATTTTTTTAGAAATGTTTAGCTCAGCAGATAATTTGTTGATTAGTTCTGTTTTTGTCATGATAACAAATATAGATAAAAAGATTACCTTAGGTAACAACTGCAGTATAGTCCATTATTCCTACATTTCAAGAGATTTTGCTATTTTGTGTCTTGTTTTATTTGTGTCTTGTAGTTTTTAGAAGCTAGACTTTACCTATGGTTTGTCTGATTTGTGTAAATGAACATATAAAAATTATTTGACATGTTGTCAAAAACATTCCAATGAGTGGAGGATTTTATGCTGATTCTTCAGAGAGAGACTCTAATGTTTTTTTTAGTTTTTTTATGATTCTTGATACTTTTTGTCTGATGTTTTCTTGTGTGGTTTGTAAAAGTTTTGCTATAGTTTCATAGTTTTTTCATTCTATAAATTTTCGATGTATAATGTCTTTATATTCTGCTGGCATGTCTTGCAGTACAATTTGAATATGTTCGTAGGTTACGCTCGTTTCTAATAAGTCTTTTATTGAGATTGTTTTGTCTTCTAGATTTTCGTCAAATTGTATGCTGTCTTCTTCTCTAGATAATGATGAAAATCCTGTCAGTTTATGTTTTTTGAAGTAATCTTTGAGCATGTTTTTGAAAATAGTTCGAATGTACGATTCGAATGGATAGGTATTATCGTATTTTTGTAAGTTTTCTCGAAGCTTTGCATAAAATGTTGCGATAATATCTTCTGTGTCAGCACGAGGTAAGTTGTAGTGACTTTGTGCATAACGA
>Ga0100402_1005018_pt1 | contig 13748 bp, 10 predicted proteins | sample CryGeyme20150102_FD_80419 | JGI IMG/M metagenome (GOLD analysis project Ga0100402, IMG submission 80419) | Groundwater microbial communities from Crystal Geyser aquifers in Utah, USA - Crystal Geyser metaG 2015-0102 | ecosystem: Environmental > Aquatic > Deep subsurface > Groundwater | place...
ACTATTCATTCTGAATATAAGCATAATATATATCCCGTGATTTTTCAACATCCCGGAATTGGTGATTCGAAAATCGTCAAACAAGCCCGGGACATGGATATCCCCGGAAATTGGAAAAACAGCCCCGGGATAAATCCATATCCCGGGAATGGTGGTAACATATTATTATTTTGGGTATCCACAACAGTAGTCAAGTAAAGCAAAAAGCACAACGCATTGATAAACACTACTCCGAGTACTTAACTTCGACAACGAACCAAGCAAGCAATTGAGCTGTGTACAATGGATATCAAGCGAGCAAGCAACAATAGTGCGAACAGATCGCTACATTCGTTACTACTGTCACCCAAGAACTACGATATCGAAATCATGACGAATCCTACAATCAGAGAACCGATACTATCGGTTTCGGACCAAAACAAAAAAAATAACACAGAACAACAAGAACAACAACGACAACAAGAAGATGATGATGATTCCAATTCTTGCGATTCGGACAGTAGCGATGGCGATTATCCGAGTTGGGTTCGCAGCATTCGTAGTAAGACAGGTTTAGAAACGGGAGTGGAAATTGAATTTCCTGGTTGTACAGCTCCATCCATTTTGAAATTAACCACCTGTATGCAAGAAGCCGATATCAGTCCCATGTTTAGTGGAACCCAATGGGCAGGAACGCGCGTTTGGAGATCCAGTATTGTGGCTATTCAGTATATATTGCAAGAATTTGGAACAACCTTTGTTGACAATCAAAGGAAGACAGCAGTAACAAAAACAAAATCATCAACAACAACATCACTGGTGGAATTGGGATGTGGTTTGGGAGTTCCTGGAATGATAGTACATGCCATGTTGGGATGGAATGTAGTCTTGACAGATAAAGATCCTCTACCCAAGCAACTGGAGGTCAATTGTAAGAGCAATTTTCCAGTCGATTACGGACAGAGCATTCTGGCACACGAATTGGATTGGTCAAGAGAAGGTGTGCAAGAGTTGGTGAATCGAAATTATTTTTCAAACAGCAATACTACTACTGCTACTGCTACTGCGAAAAAAGGATTTGACGTTTGCATTAATTGTGATTGTGTGTACGAACCTCTTTATGGTCTGTCTTGGAAATTGCTGGTGGAAACTATGGACGAATTGTTACGTATCAACCCCAAAACAGTCGTCATGACCTGTTTGGAACGACGAAAATCGGATGGTGTCGATAATTTCTTGGAGGCATTAAGAGAATCCCAGCATATTTCCAGTGTAGAACGAATCGTCTTTGACAAGAACAATTTTCCAGAGGTTCACCTCTACAGAATATATGGTGTAATATAAATACAAGTGCAATAATGGTGTACAGTACTCCGACATAGCTGACAGAAATATGATAAACGTGACCAAATTGTCATCTCCCCCGTTTTCGCAGACACTGAAATCTCCACAATCAGGATGCAGGCTCAGCACGCGTTGAAAGTAACAATTACAGTAGGTGGACTGGCTTGAGTCAAAGTTCAAAATTGTTGGAATCACCTTATGCCGGGTTAGCAGGTTGACAGTAGCATGTCATTCCATGGCTCGACCGTAATCTCAGCCGAGCTATTGATGAGCTCGGCCGCAGTACTCGAGTAGGTCTACTACTAGCTAGTAGCTGCTGGCTAGCTGCTAGCTACTAGTAGTAGTAGACCTAAAGCAGTAATCTACTAGGCAGTCCTTTACCATTACTACTAGTAATACCTGGTAGCTACTGTAGCTAGCTACTACTGTATGGTAGCACAGTAGACGAGTAGTACCGGCAGGTAAAAAATCATGGAACGCACAGGAGCTCACAAGATCATTCGGGTCTTCGTCATCACGTGCGCTCCGCACAAAGACCAATGCATTTTCATGAATGACTCTGATTGGTCAAATTGTTGACACGCATCCCACTTTGTCGTGACTTACCTGGTAGGCCTTACCACCATACTTGATGGTTACTCTTCTTATTTTTACTCTCGAGTTCGAGTAAGTCTGGCGCTGTGCGTAAAAAAGAGGTTTCTTGACACCCCTCAAAGGCACATCGCACTTCACACTCATCATAAGCTGTTTCACTTCTACTAGTCTACTCTCTGACACCAAAGACCAAGGACACCGTTTCCTTAATATCCTTAAAGCCGACCCACTGTAAGCATCAAGTATCAAGTATCAACTATCAAGTATCAACTATCAGCTCCTACAACTGCTACACTACACCCATCGAAATAGATAAGCTTAATCTTAGCCAACAAGCCTCGCTTATTAACTCACCGAGAAAGATAGGCGAAAGATTCCCCTTTCTCAAATGCTTTCAACCGAGAACTACAGCATCAAAACACGCTTAAGCCGACCCGAGCTACTTGCTGGCCGCCGAGCATCTTACAATAACAACAGCAACTCTAATAGTTGTACACCCAACACCGCATCTGCTTCAGTGACAGACCCTGCGAACATGGACGGGTCGGACGATGACGATCACGGTGTGAAGGATGACAGTGGCAAGGCCAAGTCCCGCCGCGAACTGCCTGCCGGTGCAGTGCAGACTCTGAAGGCCTGGCTGCTATCTCCGGAGCACTTTACCCATCCTTATCCTACTCCTCAGGACCAAGCCATGCTAATGCAAAAAACGGGAATAGACAAGAAGCAACTCAAGAACTGGTTCACGAATGCCCGTCGTCGAATATGGAAACCGATGTTAAAGAAGCAGATTGAACAGGGCAAGCTCACTACCTCGGGTATTGCTGGAGGAGTTGCCATGCCTGGATCTGTACCAGGTCTTATGGTCTCTGGCTTACAGGGAGCAACGCAAGTAGATAACCCGCATTCGGTGCAAGCGATGCGGATGCACTACCAGCAAGCTGTCCAAGGACAAGCACCAGCTGCACAGGTATGTTTGTTCGTGCACTATTAATTGTCAGTAATGATGCGATGCTATTATGCGATCGGTCCCTTCTTAACTTCAATCTTGGAGTTAAGATGTAATTGACTATTCTTATCTCAACCACTGCCTACCTGCATCTGCTCTGTTTCCTTCGACCTGCTAAATCCCATCAAACACCTAACACTCCTTAGGTGGACCACTATGGGAATCAAATCTATTCGCAGCAGCAACAACAACAGCAGCAACAACAGCAGCAGCCGCCAGTACAAATGGGTCAAGCTCAGCAGTATTATTTGCCTTCTGCCGATTCCAATGCTGCGTCGTCGTCTCTGGTCATGCACCAAAGCAACTCAATAGGTTCTCTGCCACCCATGCTGGGCAGTGGTGGAGGTCAGCTTAACAAAACAGACAGCCACGCCGTTTTGATGGAACTCTTTGCGCGAGATCAAGATTTGGTGCGACAGGCTACGGAATCTGCTCGCATGAAGGCAGTCGCCAAGAAACAAGATGGTACGGCGGGACCACTGGCCCCGGCCCCTGCTTCAATGGGTGATGCAACAGGTGCTGTCTCGAGTCAACATCCCATGAACAAGACGAGCTCTGCGTCACAATCAAAATTGAACAATGTTCCGTCAATCAATTCGTGGCCACACTTTTCCAGCGTTTCCTCACTGAACAATCTGGGAAATATGCCCGGCATCAAGAGTATTACCAGTATGAGTGGCGTTGATTTGGCCAGTCAAGGAAATGTCAACAAGATGGGGAATCTGGCGCAAGTTAAGAGTATGGAATCCATGGGAAAGAACGACTCGTATGCCTTTTTGGAAGTCTTTTTCGGTGATCGCAGCTTGGGCAGCATGAGCAATCTAAATTCCAGGGCAGGAACAAGCGCCGTGAATCTTGGTGGTGCTGGCGGCCTTGGCGCAGGTGGAATGGGTGTTGGCGACGCCAAAGAGAAACGTGATCGCGACGAAGATGATGACGTAGGTCTCTCACTCGATGACGAAGGCCCCTCCTCGATAGCCCCCTCTATGAAACAAGAATCGCGGGCTCCTGCTCCCATGAGTGCGACTCCTCAGCCAGCTCCTTTAATGGGCACCGAAAAGGACGGCAGCAACGACTCGGGAACACTGAAGCGTGCCTACGACGATGCGTTGGCAGCTCGTGGGCTCATGTCGGTCAGTCGCAGCAGCGAAAATCTTACCGATTTAGCCCTGCCGGCCAAGATGCAACGATCACTGTCGCAAGAGTACATTCGTCAGAACACCAACCAAAATTCTCAACAGTTTGGACAGTTCTCGTACACACCAACTGCGGCGCCTGATTCGTTATCCGACAGCCAAGATTCAAAACAATATTCTGGCCAGCACCCAGGCGAGCAACAACGAGGGGATTTCAACAGTTCGACGCACAATACTTCAGTCGAAGTACCAACCGCGACCAAGTGCGCTATTTGCCACGAAACGAGCGTGGATACGCAACTTCGTCCGTGCGGACATATGTTCCATGAGCGCTGCTTAAAACCTAGTCTCCAGTGTCCTGCCGGGGTGCCCAAATGCCCTGTTGATGATGTTGCCATGCAATCTGCATTGCTGGCTGTTCCTACCGATGATGTAAGTTGTCTGAGCTATCTTTAGTTGCACGTCCATTGCTTGACAATTAAATCCTAACTTTATTTCACTCCTTGTGGCCATGACGCACAGCCTCGGCCATCGTCTTCAACGCCCCAGCCAAAATGGAGTGTTTCTGTTGGGAACGACTCCAAGCAACAGGAAGCTCAAGTCTAGACGTCGCCAATGGGATTATTGGACTCAGTACTATTTGTTAAATGTTGCATTGTATTTTGTATTAGTTGGCGCCTCTCATTGATGTGATCGCATAACACGGGGGGGGTGATAACCGATTTTTTTGATCGCTTTCCGTTGGAATATGTATAAGAACGTAACGAAGATCGCTAGGAGGAATGAACTGCACACGCCTTTTATTATCGAGGAACGAAATAGAAAACTACCACCCAAATTCATGTCAGATTGAATAGCATCGCTGGCTCATCAATCTACCACAACTGTGTAATTGCTATAAGAAATTATCAGCTTCCGCTACACAAGACTTTCCTTGACAGTGCAACACCACAATTAGGTTGTGGAAGATTTGGGCGAAAAGTAGGAAGTGATAGTGCCCTTCTTCTTCTTTGACGGGCTTTGGATTGTCGAACTGGCAGGTGTAGAACGCTTTTTCGTGCTTACAGGGGACGCCGCAGTGGCCGTACCACCGCCACTATTGCTATTGGGGTCTGTCTTCTTGATGACGGGAGCAAAGAAATTTGTAACGCTCTTGGGTTTTGGCACTGCCTGAATAGAATCTTTGTTGCGGTATCTGACGCTGTTCATTTGCGTGGTCACCTCGTGCCATTTGAATATATTGTCTGTTGACTTGTGTGCTGCACGATCGAGCTGTTCGTGAACCTTTTGAGTCGGATCTTTCAACCACTGCAATGCTAATTGCTCGTCCTGAATGGTTACCGGCATGCGGGAATGCAACCATTGAAGTGGTGCGCAAGCTTCAGTCGTCAAAATGGTAAAGGTGTCGAGCATCGGTTGATGGTCCCACCCCGTAGCAACACTGGTCCAGAGTCCTGCCATCAGCAAGGGCTTTCTGGGTGTATTGGAATCATCAGTAGTGGCAGTAGTTCCCCTCTTGTCACTATCGCCATCGTTGTTGTAGACAAAATACGGCAGTTTCTTGCCTTTCCCACCTCCCAACGGATCTGATTTCCATTCGAAAAAGCCATCAACGGCCACCACACAGCTCCTGCCTTCTCCCAACAGACGAGAGAAGGTGGCCTTGGAAAAAAGCGTATCCGATCTCGCATTGAACATCAAATTGGCAAAATGTTTGGACGGACCCGGCGGTACCGGATTGTTGGCAGTTCCAGATTTGGTCACGAATCCCCAAACCTTGCGATCCATTTCAATGGCATTAGTAGCCTTATTGTAGGTAAAAACAACCGCATCGTGTCCTGGACTCAGATTGTAATTATCTCTCCATGGATACGACGATCCTTGTTTCTCGTGATTTATTGGAGCCGAAGAATTATTCGTAGAAGAAGTAGTACCATCATCGCTATGTGCACGAGGGCCAAAGTGATCAACGACATGATGGCCAGGACAGCCAGCAACGCCAAACGACGAGGCTGCTATCATGACCGCTCTTTGTGTTTGTGCTGTTCTACCGCACATGTTCCTTGTTAAACGGTGGTGTACTTGGTTGGTTGTGTTACGTATCTTGTATTATTGCTTACTATTGCAGTGTTGCACTCAACATCCTACTTCTTGCTGCTTTTCTTGATTTCAGTCGTGCCCAAATATTACAATATTTTCACGGGTTTTGATCACGGGACCACCATCAGAGCTGTGTTCGGTGTCCTGGTGCAGGCAGGGTTGTTGTTCTCTTGCAGGCTTGTTCAATTCTACCCCAGTCGCCTTAGAGCGACAAACAAAAGGACTGAACGATTGTTTCGGGACTGTCTATCTATTCAGAAATTTCCCAGAAGCTACCGGCGAAGCAGTCAAGGAGTCGCCTTCCCAGGCAATTGGAGGTTCACAATGCCGGATCGACAAACGAAAGGGCTGAACGATTCTTACGGGACCTGGAGAGCGAAAAAGTTGAGATGCATACCAAAATGGCTACTAGATATTCACTCTTAATACAAGTTACGTCCTAATCCTATGCAAGTCAAAATAAGGTACATCAGTGCTGATCAAAACTTTAGTTAGTGAAAAAATTTCAGTTCGACAGTTCAAGTCAATACTCCGAACACTGGTTCTCCTCTTGCATGACAAAAAACAAGCCTACTAAACGTACGCGAAAAGTGTGTGTGTGGGTGTGTGTGTGTGTGTGTGTGTGTGTGTGTGTGTGTGTGTGTGTGTGTGTGTGTGTGTCTTGTATGACAAAAACAAGCCTGCATATCGTTGGCGAAATATTGGTCCTATTTTGAAGGGCCACAGATATCAAAGGGATCTAGAGGACCGGGGCCAAGAAGTTTGAGGATATGATAGCTCACAACGATCATGGCAAAGCTTCCCACGACATCTTGGATCGCCGTCTCCAAAGGTCCACCCCATTTGCCGGAATCTCGTTGAAACACGAAGCTAAACATGATGGGGGCCAGCGTTCCCGTCAATCCTGCCGTGACGATACTGAGGATCTGCGCAACGAGAATGGTGACACCAAAAGCAAAATCGTACTCGCTTGCAATAAAGGCAATGCTCCCGAGGAGTACGCCCATGCCGAATCCTAAATAGAGAGCCGCACCGACCTCCATGGTCACCCACCGCCTAAAAGCATGGGAATGAACATGCGCGTGCGAAATGGCTCGGGTAGTCAGTGTACTGGCCTGCAAACCAACGTTGCCTGAAATGGCACTCGTTAAAGGTAGGAATCCAATGAGCAAGTGATAACGTCGACGACCAATGAGATGGCAGAGATCATCCGATCCACCCGAAATCATGAACAGGACGGGAGTTTCTAGCAACAATGTCAAGGACAGAGCCATCAAGCGTTCGGGCATGGCGCGTTCCCAAATGGAGGCATTATTATAAATATCAGCCTCGTGGTTATCGGATTCTTTGAATTTGTCCTCCATTTTTTTCACCCAGCCATTCTCATCATCATCATCATCATCATCATCACCATGATGAAAATGGTAAAGCTGCTGCAGCCCTTGCTGGGGGGATTCTTCGTCATCTCTCGAAGAGAGAAGTTCTGTTCGTATGGAGGATGGGCAATGACAAGAGCTGTCAGAGCCAGTTTCATTGCCATCATCCTCGATTAGGTTCACGGAGCCGTAGAGCTTGTTCTTGCTGTTCTTGGAAGAGTTCATGGTACATGCATTCAAACCAAAACAATGATTTTTTTTGTTCTTTTAATAGTTAAAACGAATTCAATAAAGCAAATGATCATCGTTGCACAAGCAGTGAGTGAGAAGAATCTAGAAATTTCCAAATCCTTTTACAGTAATTTGTGATTTAAAAAATGGAAATGATTTATGCTTGCTTCCTCTTTTATGGCGTGAGGAAGATTTATTTACGAAGAGGTGAGTGAACGTTCAAGTGAGCAGAGTCAATGTATCCTTTTTTGAAAAAGCAAGGATAACGGCGCTGTTTCACGCAAGCGTGCTGAGGGTTCGCAAACGATTCTTTAGGGTTACCAGATATGAATCACGAATGGGAAAAAAATAAGATTGGACCAGTAAAGAGTACTACCAGGTAGTACTAGTAGTACCACTAGCTAGTAGTAGTCTAGTAGCTAGTAGTATTAGTCTGGATAGAATACTTTGCAACCAAAAATTCTGTTTTGAGGACCTTTAAAGTGATGACTGTGTGCCCCAGGCTACCGTACACTCCATCTTTTCTCCCGAAATGGAACGAAAAGACGTAATTAATAGTCAATAGATGCTTGCTGACATAGCATAGACTGCCTACTGTACATTTCTAATCGTCAGCTTTCCTGCAAACACATATTTCTCATGAGAGTGATAAGTTAAAAAAAAACTGTTTAGGGTTGTAAACCTTCCATTGCACAAAATTTGAGAATTGAATAGAACAAGAACTGCTGTATTACAATAATTATTTTGCATAGATTTGTAGGTCGTGGTTAGGTGCTCGTTGTTGCTTACTCGTGTCGTACTGTACTAGTACACGTTATGATGTTTGGCCAATCTGCACATTCCTTCGCAGACTCCTCTATGGGTCAATCATGTGTATAAAAAGACATATCATCAAACAAAACTTCCAAGATTATCATCATCTGAAATCTCCCCAAGCTCTAATCCGTTGTCACCTCTCCAATCTACTGCATCTACCAGTCGTTCTTGTTCTTCCTGGTTCACTCTTCTCCTCCTCCTGATGGAAAGAGATGTATCTCCTCCTGCGAGAACCTTTTCCAACAGTAAGCCAGTCGAGACTTGCCACAATTGTTTGAGACGATCACGAGTAGTACTGCTGGCGGTACTACTGTTGCTCGATACTATAGAGTCGGAAGAGGAAGATGCGGATCGTCGTCGTAATTCTTTGCGCAATTGTCCTTGAACCCAGTAATGAAATTCCTTGTCGGTAGGTAACGCTCCTTCCAACCATTCTGTCGGTACGATCAATATAATCTTGGATGGTCGTGCACCACCACCACCACCGCCGCCGCCGTCGGCAATACCATTGGAGCTATCCAATTCGTTCATTTCAAAAGTAAATTCACGAGGATAATTGTCACTGTCAGGACTGCTGTCGAACATCATCCTGATGATTTCCTTGTCGAGAGCGTTGTCGAAGTTTTAAACCAAATAGAGCTGGATCGAAAGAAAGAAAGGAACGGATGGAATGAAGAATATTATTCCGTCAATTTAGTATTTTTGTTTGTCCAGTGAATAAACAAGCTGGTGGCATAAACTTTTTACTTTTTTGTTTTGTTCGTACTTCCAGCCATCCCATGTGCATGTACCAAGCGGACAAAAAAAAAGAGTCATCGGCCATGCATGCATGATTCGTGTGAAACTTGGTCGTGGAGTCTTGTGGCCTTTTCGACTACTACTAGTCTAGTAGACTAGACTACTTGAATTTGTTATGATGTTCTGTACAGTACCGTAGGGACATGGTACGTTGCTAATTCATCCACCTGGGCACTTTTCACAAAGCAACATGCAAAAATATTGTAGGTACGCACAGTTGCCTGAGAAGATCACGAACAAACACACACATGCAATCAAGAAGTAAAAGCAATCGTTCAGAGAGCATCGCAGACGGTGTGGTAGTAATAATAACAATTGACCGTTCTTCCGTCATTGTTTGTCTCTTCCAAGACAACATTAAAACCAAAGCCCTTTCGTCATTGACTCACCTATAACATTCATTAACTCACCTGCAGCATCCATCATACTCAATTTTGTGCTTTGATCTGGTCCAAATCTTCGTTGAACAGATCTTACTTACTAGTACGGTATCCAATCCTTGAAGTTCAAAGTTCAAACTAACAAAGGAAAAAAAAGTGTTCCTCGATTAGATCTATCGGAAGCAGCTCGATAGAAAAATATGCCTGCTGGAGTTGACGAAAACGTGTCGGACGATGAAAGAGAGGGTCTCTTGGAAAATGTACCAATCGATTCTGAAATTGGTCATCAACAAAAGAGACCCAACGACGTTCTACCTCCTCCCACTCTGCCACCGATCACTTCGGCTCGCCAGGACGCACTGCGTTTGCTGTTTGGCGCTGGTGGTATTTATGTCTCCTTTTTGTTTTACGGCTCCCTTCAGGAAGACGTTTTTCGGTACGTGTCAGCCGATGGTGCAAAATTTAACAAAGCATGGTACCTTCAATGTTTGGAGGCATTGGCCAATGTTATTGTGGGATACATTGGGATGCAGGTGGCGGGGAAGACACCCAATATACCCCAAACGTTTTTTGTTATTTCCGGTGCCAGTCAAGTATCATCGAAAGCCTTTACGAGCCTCAGTTTGGCCAATGGACTGAGCTTTCCGGTAGCCACCCTGGCCAAGAGTGGCAAAATGGCACCAGTCATGGCCGGACAGCTATTGCTTGGTGGGGCGACCTATACCACGAGAGAATATTTGCAAGTTGCGGCCATTATTGGTGGCACGGCAATTCTGTCCATGGGAAAAAAAGTGGGTAACTACGACTGTGTGTACTCGGAATACTATATATATTTCTTTCTTGCCCACGTGTTTGTCTGTTTTTCTCATCTTGATTTTACTCGCTCTGACTCGCACAAACAAACAAAATGAATAGAAAGGAGGAACGTCAACGTCTTCTCCGATCGGAATTCTGTTCATTCTTTTAGCTCTTTTTATGGATGGCGTCACAGCTGGAGTACAAAAACGACTCAAGGCTGATTTGGGAAAAGTTGGAGTCCAACCGAAGCCATACGACTTTATGTTCTGGACGGTGCGTGCAATTCATTGAGATAAAACAAGTTTTGTATTTTTTATGCTCATTACAATAATCCTTCCTCACGCACTTTCAAAAATGTATCCATACTGCCGGCCCCATCTCAAAACACCCTGTCTCTGTATAGAATCTGTACATGATGGCTGTTGCGCTTTGTATTGCTCTGGTGCTGGGAGAAGTTTCTACTGGAATCGCCTACTGCTCCGCCAATCCCAAAATATTTAGCCTTATTGTCAAGTTTTCCATTTGTTCCGCGGTAGGACAATCATTTATTTTTTACACTGTGGCTACCTTTGACCCACTGGTATGCAGTACCGTAACGACGACTCGCAAAATATTTTCCGTCCTACTTTCAATATTTACCAAAGGTCATCAAATAACGGGGCAGGGTTGGGCCGGTATTATGCTTGCTTTTTCGGGCATTCTGAGCGAAATGCAGAACAAATTTGAAGCGTCCAGGGTCAAGCATTTAAAGTCGAAAGTGAGCATGTAAATAATAATATTTTTGCTACTGCTCGTCGGGATCTTTTCGCTTGTTTCGCTTGAGAGTTCGTCCACCGTTTGATTGAATCTTATTTCATTTCTCGTCCTGTTCTCCATGCCTATTCTTTCGCTTTTCTGTTCCATTTTTAAAGAAGTAATTGCTTTATCAATTGTATTCGTGAGGGTTACCTGTCGTTCGCCCCTGTGATTGTCCAATCCATGTTTCCACGCAACAACAGGTCAAGTACGTGCCGCTTCCCCATAGTTATGTTCTGTGCACCTTGTCGAAACAAGGTAGAATGAAGTATAGATGGGAATGAAGTATAGATGGGATACAGTATCCTTTCAGATCTTATTTGGCATGGCGGCAATGCTCGAAGATTCTTTGCTGATTGATAACAGCAACCATCCAAGGTGGAAATATCCCCTCTCTGGGAAAAAGTTTCAAAGAGCAAATTGTCGTTCCATGGCCAGTCGCAGTGAACGCCACAGGGGATACCAAAGAAATGGAGTGTGACAAAAATGAGTACACTCATTTAGATGCAAGTCATGCAATTGACCAGAAAAGTTCCGAAAGGGGATCCAGATTAACTCGGTGGTATTCTTGCTGTTCTTCGTCTCAGTTAGCAGAGGAGCCACGCGTCCTTCTTCCGAGGGATCTGCATCGATCACTGTAAATCCTCGTTCCAGAGCATACTGTCGTGTATCTGTATCTCGCCATCCAAAGGTGACCGTTCCATTTCTCGGTGACAAGGGAGCGCATTCCTTGATTCCACCTCGTTTTATGCCGTATTCTCCCCACGGGGAAGTAAAATGTTGTGCTGTGGTTTCCCGATACGCTAACAGTGATATTTGGTCACGTCCAAAGCGTTTCAGAGCATCCAGTATCACAGCCATGGCAGTTTCATGCCGGGATCGGGCGTTCCACTTGTAATGTAGCCCAATATTAAATACCAGAACATCCGGTTGCACTGCCAGAATGCGTGACAAACTGGTATTGTAAAATTCATCCACCGTTATTCTTGGCTTGTATTGCTTGAAGTAATAGAGAAGAACATTGCTGTTTATAAGCTTAGAAATCGTCCACAGTGGAGATGTAACGATGTACGTCCTCTGCCTTCTCAAGCAATTTATACCCTTGCAGTAGGGCAAACCCATATCTAAGTTCTCTCGTTCAATGACGGTAAAGTTCCGGCGAAAAAGTTCACAAATCAATCCTTGAAAATTCTGTTCATGTACCGAGTCTCCCCAGAAGGCCAGAGACAAGTTCCGGTGCCAGGCCAGATTCATGATGCGACAGACATCGCAGGCTATGATGTCTTCGTTTGCATTTTTGGCTTTTGGTTTTGATGAAAAGGACGACGACGACGATGACGAAGATACAGATAAAGATACAGATAACAAGGCGTGTGCCATGTCTTGAACCCTTTGGTATGCACTACTGCTGCTTCCACAGTTGGCTTGTGGGACCAAACTACCACCATTGGAAATCGTTCCAATCGAACAAGTCCTTGGAATATGACTAGGATACACTCGGTCTTCAATAGGACCAGGGCGTTCCCAAGGCTGCCATTCCAACAAAGCAATATGAGATGAATGTGGGTCGTTGGTAAATGTATTTTTTGTGCGCGACGATATTTCTTCTGCGAGAGGAGCTGTCGACGTTTTTGGATCTCTTTCTTTTACCTCTGCACTACTACTGCCATCGACGATGATTATTGTTTCATTTGATATTCCAATGATATACGAATAAAGAGACGTAGAAAACAAGCCTTTCACGTGCAATGCGATAATCAGAGCGATCACTACAACACTCAATAGACTTGCATGCTTCCCTGACATGCTAGATTATGGTGCTCATGTCTCATAAAACGATTCGGCTTGAAATTGAAACATTGTGGTTGTGGTTAAAACTTAAAAAAAAAGTAGTTTTCTAGTCTGGTGCCGAATAGTCCAGTACCGTTTACAAATTGGACATACATGTATTCCAGATGTAGATGAAACGAAAAGCCTAAGGGGTAAATTTTACACGATCAAACGTGCGGTGAAACTGGTCCTCTTGTATGCAGACTCTTATCCTGTAATAATGCCTGAAGACCCGACCCGACCCGACCCGTTACAAGGAGGTCGTTCGAAGGATTGCGACGATGGCGTATGAGCGTCTACAGGATGTCATGGGCGAGAAGAACAAAGTCATCACCCCCGGTCGATTGGGAAAGCTAGTATTGGTAAAAGAGGAGAATAAAGAACGTTGAGAGTCTTTTCCAGCCAAGGGTGCGGGCGCACAGCTGCCCGCCAAGGACCAAAACGTCCGTCCGGTCTCCCACCAAATCGAACAGGAACACGAAAACGAAGAAATCGGATAACATCATTCCCACATCGAATGACCAACACGACAGGCAAAGATCTCAATATAAGGCCTGCCTCG
>Ga0100402_1005022_pt1 | contig 13739 bp, 18 predicted proteins | sample CryGeyme20150102_FD_80419 | JGI IMG/M metagenome (GOLD analysis project Ga0100402, IMG submission 80419) | Groundwater microbial communities from Crystal Geyser aquifers in Utah, USA - Crystal Geyser metaG 2015-0102 | ecosystem: Environmental > Aquatic > Deep subsurface > Groundwater | place...
CTGTTATCCCCAAAAGAATTTTGTTGATTTGTTGAGGGAAAGCTAGTTGAGCTGGGCGACGAGCTGGAAGAAGAAGCTGACGGGTTAGTAAATCCTGGGGACGAGTTAGAAGCATTGCTTGATCCAGAGGTATTTTTTTGCTACAGGAGAGTCTGAACAGTAGTGCTTCCACTTTAGAGCATAGCAATTTATCTGCTAACAAAGCAGTACCCATCTTTTATGTAATAGCCCGTTTTGCATATGCTGCATTTGTTGGCAGGGTTGTATATATAGCAATCTTCGATTGAGAAGGTGTCTGCCACGCATTAATACCCAATTAATTTGTAGCCTAATTTACAAGTTTTACAAACTCCTTTTGGTGACTTTTACAGGCAATTACCAGTAGAATCTTCGCAGATGCCGTTGTTTAATGTCCAACCACTCAAGCAGCCTGAACACTGTTCGGCCTATGTTTCGCATTGGATTGCTCCCACACAGGCTCCATTCACCAATTTGGTCCCAAAGCTGCAAATGAAGCATTAATTAGTGGAGGGGTTTTCATTGACGCAACCAGTGAATTGCTTGACACAGATGTTGTTTTGAAGGGTGTAGGTGGGCTCACAAGTGAGGCAGTGAGATCTGTTGCTATAGAAGGCACAGTGAGGGACTACCGAGGAGGAGACACAGGTCGACTCAAGGGATAGCTCGAAGTTAGGCTTGCAGGCGATACAGAAGGAAGAAGTATCGTAGCACTAGTAGCAGCTGTCGAGGCAGGCGGGAGAGGAGAGTGAGAGGAGAGCCAGTAGTAAGATGGCAATCATGGGATTCAATTAATAATAAAGGGCTCCTTTTATCCTCCTATTTAACTGGTTGTCGAGTCAGTATTCGGTTACTTTACCGGTAGTCCTTTATCTCCTCACCACCGTATATAAAATCAATAACACTGCGCACTCATCTCCCGCTCATTGATGTTTGCTATGCATTCTAATTTCAGGCCTAGATGAACCCTCCTACCCCCAAACAGAAGTACTATCACCAGAAAAATAAGGCACAGTGTCTCATCATAACACAGGAGCACCATCTCAATGATAAACGGCAATACCTCGCCTTTTTCAATAAATAATCAGAACTATTTAATGTTTGGATCGATGAGGATGATCTGTAGGACTACCAGGAGCAGCTTGAAAGATACAAGGTCCGGAAAAAAACAGGAATGATGGATCCCCTTGATGCAAACAATTGGGAAACGGTTAAGGCCTATTTCGGACTGAAGGAAAATTACCCGATAGGCAAAACAAGATAAAATCCAGAATCAGGTATGGAATTTACCAATTCAAGAAGAGGACCCAAAAATGGAACAGTAAAGAAAAGAAAACGAAGAACCGAACTCGAAAAATTAACGGAACATTCAGTAGTATAAAATACTAAAATTCAAAGTAAACCTATAAAAAAAGAAAGTTGTTCAAATTCATGTTATTCTGGGCCTAAAATAGACAGCCAGAGAAAAGAAAAAAAATCCCGGCGCAGCCTGATAGTGATAGAAAGGCAAAATGATAAAAAACGACAGAAAGGGGATAAAACATCATTCGTCATACCTAGGTAATATGAGCAGCTCGAAGTAAACATAAAAGTGACTGTTCCATGCAAGATTATGAGTGAAGAGGAGATGCAACGACAAACTGAATAAATTAATAAAGAGCAGGAAGTAGGGCCGCTTTAAAGATCATTATTAGACAGCTCAAATAGATAGGACTCTACCAACAAAAATATTAAGTCAGATTAGCGTATTTCGAGGTCACCTTTAGAGCAGAGAGAAAAGAGTAGCAGTTAGGAAATAATGGAGTCATAATAAAACGATTCTTTGATCTCCCTCCACAAAAGTGACCCCTCACCAGGCTATTTTTCCAGATCAAGTTTTTAAGAGCACTAATAAAGAAAAGTATATTCGGATCTACCTTAAAAAAGCTCCAGTTCTAAGATTTCGGTCATTGATCTTTTCTAGATATCACTCCCTCAAAACAAGCAGAGCATGGGCATTGAGGACATACCAAACTAACTCTATGAATTGGATCTCAATGGGAATTACAATAAAGAAGCAATTAAATTTAACCCCTTTTAGAACAATGAAAATTATTTTACCAATACATTTTAAGAGTTACAGTCTGCACAGCCTCAATAGTTAAGTCATCGATTCTCTGAAGATAGGGTAAATGATAAATAAAAAGATTAATAACCTGTTCGACAAGATAGAGATGAATAAATGGACCAAATAATTGATCAAAAGGATATAATTTCCCTAGATTTTTCTGGAGAAAGGATTTTATTTGAAAAGGAGCTGAAAAATCTTCCTTAAAAGATCATTCCAGAACTATAGATAAAATAAATTCCACAATTGACTGAATTCAACTGTATTTCATTCACGACCGCTCCTTTGTAAAGTAATCGTAACGAGCTTCAGAGGAGAATAGATGGAAACACACTCACCTGGACTGATTTATACAGTGGAACGAATATGAAGATAGTCCAGGTGAAGAGCTTGTTCCAGCAAGGAAATCTATCATATGTTCAGGCTTTATTCTGGATGAATGATCAGCTGCAAGAGAAGTTCATTTTGAAATAATTTTTTGAAGGTATTTATGGAGAGGAGGAGAATTGGGAACATTTGAAGCATGTTAAAGTTTTACAAATCAGTCTCGGAGAAAATTGATTGCTTTATTATTAAATACAATATATTTAATTACATCCTTCCGTTAAATTCCCTTTTTATGTGTTCAATTTTACTGGAGATTCTTTGGATACTTATAAATGGTCATTACATAAGAATATGTCATCAAAGCTGGAATCCTACAATCATTATACTACAATCTGCTCCATAGTAGAAGCTATTGCAAGTACACACTCCATTAACACATGTTCCATGACCAGAACAATCGCTTGGGCAAAATTGCACACTACAGTCGTTTCCTCCTAATGTCGGGTCCATACATTCGCAGTTTACCAAAGGAAAATTAGTCTATGCTGTTCCCAAACAGCTTTTCCGTTTATAAATGTTGCAGTCGGATCCACCCCATAAGGCCTCACATTGGCAAGTACCGTTCATGCAAATTCCATGCCCAGAACATTCAATCTGAACAACTCTGAGCCCTTATATACTATTTAAAATCAGGGAATTAGCACAAGTGGGTGTTTAGCAGGAAGGAACTCTCCAGCCGTTTTTACATTGATTTATACCGAAAAAAGTACTGATGACATTTCCATAAGTGATATTCGTTCCATATACATTTTAGGGAAGTTGGTAAGTGAGTAAAGTGTTATGGACAAGGAGCAGAAGGGAAGGCTGACTATTGTCTTGGGTCATGACCAGAGAGAAGCTCAGGCTATTGTTAAAATCAGGCCAAAGCTGTTGATAGAAGTTGACGGTGTTAGAGTTTACTCTTTACTGGAAGTTGTTATTCGCGTTAAAAATATCCATGTAAAAACTGGTGAGAGTAAGGCAGCAGGAAATATCCCAGGTCAAGTAGTTAACTGACTGGCACTTTATTTCCGAATTCGGCAGCTGATACTGCTTGGTTACCAGATATTTGACCTGTACTGTGGAGTTACTGTGTATATAGGTGAGGGAATATATATTTCCGTTTGCTGATAAGATGCTCACTGCACCATTTATATCTGATATATGAAAGGGATAAGTCGGACTGATGAAAAAATAGTTTTGAGTGCTGAACTGTGTCGAGTTACTAGGAGCATGTTCAACTTTCAGGGAACTTGTGGTGACAGTTCCGTCCCAAAGAGTGATTGTAATAATGGCATGACTGTAAAACTCGATCGGAGGAATTTGGATAGTGTTGTTGAAAGTATAATAAAAGAAAACGTGTAGATTGTTCTAAGTACACCTTCCCATTTGGACAATCACTGCAGAGCTATATAGATAAAGCTAGCAAGTCTCTAAGGCAAGATTAGTATTAGAAACTAACTACCAGGTCTCATTCACAAGATTTAACCTCCATAATTCACTTGAGTATGATGTGGATGAACTGTTTGATTGAGTAGCGTTTTGACCTCCGAAGAGATAAAAATTTCCTTGATGTACTATCGAACACGAGTTCATCCTTGGCGAAGGACCTACCGAGGTGATTTCCACCCATATCATGGCAGTTAAATTGAACACATATGCATTGTTTAGCATCTTGGTTCCATCACTACCCCCAAAAATCACCATCTGCGTATCACTATATGATTCAGCCATAGTAAAGTTTGAGAGGTTAGCAGGTAATGCAGAAGCTAAAAGGCTGTTAAGAGTTGTGTTAGGTGTCCAAGCGTGTATCCTAGCCATTGAGATAAGCAGATAGAGTATTGCTTTATGCATCATTATAAAATGTAAGATATCAATCACATCACAATCATATCTCAGGTTTGCGCCACTCCTGCCCCTTAGGAGCCTCTAGCCTATCCTTTCCCTCGTAATCTTTGTTTTTGACATCTGCCCAGTCGGTCGATAGGCATGTTCCATTGCTTGTTTGGAAACTTTTCATCATAGCTCTTCGCTTTTCCTCGTCGCCATTGGCGAATATTTGCTGGAAAAGGGCCGTTCCGGCGTCCATACCATAGTCTTCATAGTGCTCGACCATGTCGTTACTAATCTCTTTGCTAATCTTGTCCCAGTTATTTTTTCTCTTAGAAGAAGATGGGTAGCTCAGTTGAGCCTGTTGCTCGCCTTCAGGAATTCCCAGGCCATCCCTTCTCAAGAATGACCATGTTTCCTGGGTTTTCTTTTCCATCACGATCTCCAGACTGTGCAACCTCAGGAAATGAGTTGATTTCACTCGGTTGATCCTCTTGAAAAGAGTCAGTTCCAGGTGATATTGACCCTGCTCTTTTGGAAGGGGAAAATCAACCAAAAGCTTGTCATCGTCGAATTTAACAGTGAGATTGTACTTGTCTTCAACTGAGTAGGGAATCTCAATGCCGACCTTAGTTGGTGTTTGATACCAAGTGTAGTCAAATTTTCTGCTGTCCCCAAGAATTTTAGTTCTGAGAATGTCTTCCTTTCTCATCTTGATGACCGTTCCCTTGTTGAGAGCTTTCTGCTTGGACAACTCGATTTTGGAGGCTAGATCTGTGCTCATGAAAAGAGTAAATTGATTATATAAGAAGGCATATGGTATTAAAAAGTAGAGCCAAAATTTGATCACTAGTATAACTATTCATATTCTGTACAATCAGTTGGATATTGTCCGATATCCAAGGGCAATAAAAGCATTCTCGACAGACCCCCGAGCCACAACAGAGTTGAAATTTTCCCTTTGCTCGTGACCGATGATCCTTCCGAAAGCGTCTACTCCCGCTACGATGCTCTTGGTTGTACCGTTGTGAAGAGTGATCTGTTCTTCAGGCCAGGAAGGGAATATCATTGCGCTCATGTAACATCTCCAGGTGAGTTTGGGAGCAAAGAAGCGAACAAGAAGGTAGACATGAGCGAAGGGCTGAATATGCTCCAAATGGGTGGGAAGCACTTCCTTGGAAAAAACCATCCGAGGCAGGACCAACATACTGACATCATAATCTTTAAGCCTTTCCATGAGTTCGTTGTAGAACTGAAGGTTTTTTTACTCCTTGATCCAGTCGACAGGAATGCAATCAAATTCAATCTGATTATTTCTCTTTTCAGCCATTTATTTTGCAATCTGAATATCCTGTTCGTCGCCCATTAACACAAGGTTGAATCCTCTCTCTGCCAAAAATCTTGCATAATCTTATGCTCCTCTGCAGTCGGAAATAATAGCCCAGCTGTGGTGGCCATATTTATCAAGAAGCTGTTAAGAAGATGGTAATTTGGATGGACTGGTCGCCTTTTTGATGATTTCACTGGTGCCTTTGAGGGCAGTGTGCGCGATAGCGGCGACTCCAGCAATGACTGCCAGGTTGACGAAGCTACGGTGGTAGCGGCCAAGGTCGAGATCGAGAAGGTAGTTGACTCCAAGTGCAGGCACCTGATACCAGATGGAGCTAGTGACTGCCTTGATGTTGTTTTCGAGTATGTTCCCTGCACCCATGATTATCGCTTGGTAGATATTTTAATATGTATAGATTTGCCATGATTAAAGCCGAATGATAGTTTCTGTCAGTCAAACTTCAGATCAGAGAGTAGATTTTTTTCTGGCGAAGATGACAATTTAGAAGCGAGGTATTATAAATAATTGTTTATTGATAATGAACGACTACAAGTATAAGGTAGCTTGCTTTGGAGCTGGCTTCGTGGGGATACCCACCTCGGCTGTACTCGCATCCAAAAACCCCGATAAACAAGTATCTATCCTGCTATCAAGTTTGTCCTGTACGACATCAATCAACAGCGGATACAATTGTGTCAACAAAACACTCCCCACATTTACGAGCACGGTCTCAACTAACTGTTGGGAACATTGTCGGGAAAGAACCTCACTTTTACGACTGACATTCATTTGGGGCTAAGAGATACATCTGTAATCTTTTTGGCACTACCTACTCCCACCAAAACTTTTGGACAAAATAAAGGTAAGGCTTATGACCTCTCCTACACTGAAATTGCAGTAAGGGAGATCGTCAAGCATTACAATGAGCATCCGATTCAGTAACAAGTTATTTTGGTTGAGAAATCTACTGTTCCAATTGGCACTGCTCAAGTGCTGACCAAAATCATCAGAGAAGTCAGTATTCCATAAAACATTAACAAATACATAATAGCCAGCAACCCGTAGTTTCTGGCTGAAGGCACGGCCGTCCAAAACCTCGAATAACCTGACAGAGTGGTCATTGGACATCACCAAGACCAAAAGATTGACAGGTTAACTGCTCTCTATCACTATGTTCCTCAGTAAAAAGTCATTCTGACAAACCAATATTCTTCAGAGCTAGCAAAGCTTGTAAACAACTGCTTTCTAGCACAGAGAATCAGCTCCATCAATAGCATTTCAATATTATGCTAAGATTATCAGGCTGATGTGAAGTAAGTAAAGACTTGTGTGGCAGCTGACAGTCGTATTGGAGATAAATTCCTGAACAGTAGTGTTGGTTTTGGAGGCAGCTGCTTCAAGAAAGATATGTTGGCTTTGATTTACCTAGCAGAAGCCAAGGGCCTTCAGGAAGTTGCTGACTACTGGATGGCTGTTATCAACATGAATGAATACCGCAAACGTAAATTTTTTGAACGTATCTTCGAGACTCTTAACTCTAACATCAAGCATAAGCGTATTTGCATCCTGGGAACTGCTTTCAAAAAAGGCACCAATGATCCAAGGTAGTCCCCTGCTGTCGAAATTTGTCGCAGTCTTCTGGAAGAAGGAGCTTTTCTCCAAATTTATGATCCCCAAACTCAGTTCTAGAGCGTAATATATCCTCTATAAAGTTTGTTGACTAAATGAAATGGCAATAACTATGGAAGGAGTCCTACAGGCAGCAAATGGAACAGGTTAGCTCAGGTGAAGAAGCTGCTCGAAACACACGCGCCATCGTCATCCTCACAGAGTGGGATTAATTTAAAACTCTTGACTTTCCACAGCTATACTCCATTATGGAGAGACCAGCCTTGATATTCGATGGAAGAAACCTTCTTGAAGAGGAGGTTGTGAAGAAAGCTGGTTTTCACTACTACCGCATCGGCAGAAGTTTCAGCTAACAGTCATGATTGTATACAAACTGATCGGGAGGGACAAATATGTATGGCGGTTCGAGCCGAATTGAGCCAAATAGTTTAACATTTAATAAATTATCTTATTAAGCATGAGCTAGGTCACAAATAACACCCCCACCAAAATACTCCAGCCTCAGTTCACCCATTGCGCCCCTTCGCCTAAAACATAACCTCCTGAACCAGCCAAGCCAGTCAAAGAGGGTCGATTGTTCCTTGTACCAAAGCATCTCTCATATCCTCTTGCCCTCCAAAATAGGAACAGCCTTGACAACAGACAATTTGCTCCACACTTCGATAAATTCAGCCTCAGTCATCTCGTCACCGACAAAGATCTCAGTCAAGAAGACATAAATCAGTTCACTCACCTTCGGGAAGAAGAGGATCAGAAAGCGCAACCGACTGCTGATGACAGCAAAGGCGAAATAAAAGCATGGGGTAGCTTCACCTACATCGAAAAACACTCTCCGCATGGAATATCTATTCCTAAAAGCGAGCGAGGTCCCGAGGTCAAAAGGTCTCGACCCAAGTAAAAGGGGCTACGGAAATTATCTCAAAGAGCATATGAGATTGTCCTCAATATGAAATCAGCATCATACAAAGAAGTGGCCAATCGATTGGTTGATGAACTCAACAACTAGCAAGAACTTGATAACGGCGTATTTTTATCATTACTCAGGAAAAGGATGAGCAAAATATCAAGAGAAGAGTCTATGATGCACTCAACGTCCTCATTGCCTTAGGTGTTCTCAGGAAAGAAGGCAGGAAGATAGTGGGCGATCGTGAAAACCAGCTGAATTTCGAAGAAGGAAAGGCCAAACGGTTGCGAAGGGAACTTATCCATTTTGAGGAAGCCCTCAAAAATAAACGCTGTAAACTTCAATAACTCGCTACCAAGCATAAAATATATGAAGACATGTGCAAAAGAAAAGTTGATTGCGATGAAGACAAGAAGATAAGATTCCCCTTTATGGTATTGCTGAGAATGAGGGATAGAACCTTGTAAGGAGCTGGAGATTGTGGTGGGTGTACACACTTGAATGCTCATCTCTAGCGAAGCGCTGGAGATTTGGGTTATTTCGATATTGACTGTTTGTTAGAGTACAACAAGATGCTTGAAAGGGTGGGAGCTTCTGAGTGATTATTTTTGCCATATCGGCCTTTAGGCATAATATACATCCGAATCTTGACTATTTAAATCATACTAATGGAGCAATCGCCCTGGGAAAGAAATATTGCCTACTTTCAGCAAACCATCAATAAACTAGAAGAACAGCTCAGCCTTAAACTCACCCGCTTCACTCCTTTCTATTCTATCTTTCTCGAAGTATTTAAGACCATTGATAAATTTGCTACCTCCATCGCTCACCTTTCTGACAGCATCGAAACAGATATTCTTACTGCAGGTAAATTTGTAGAGATGTAGTCACAGTATCAGAAGAGCCCTTAGCTCCGTCTTTCCAAAATATCAGGAACGGACTTCTGGGTATCGTCGAGGCTTGGCGAAATGTTGCTCACAATTCTCGTAACTAGGTACTTGAACCTCTCAAGGTCTTTCAGAACGGCTACCGGAAAGTATGTGTCGAAAAGTCAGCTCAATTTAAAAAAGGTCTTGCAAACTGCCTCAACGCTGGATAGTAAGCTACAAGAAGTAGAAACGCATACTACACATGTTGCGAGAAATTATAAAAGCACAAAGAAGGACAAACTAAAGTGATGATGCGTATTGAAAGTGGAGATAGGGCAGAGCTATAAAAGTAATGTTTTTTTGAAGTAGATTTAATCGTATTACCAAAACCCTTCTTGAGAAAGTCAGTAGTAGTCAAAGGAAATATCTGGAAAATGTTGATAAAGTCAACCAATAAACATCTGAAGCCCGAAAAATTGTTAAGTAATAGTTAGAGGCTTTCAAGAATAACGAGCTTTCCAGAGTGTAGTTTCTCAGAAAAACAGCTGATAATCAGCTGAAAATTTTAGAGCTTGGCAAAAATGCAGATTTGATGCCTCGAGCCAACAATGCAGAAGACAATAAAGCTAAAGATAAAGAAGAGTCCAGCTTTTAATAGGTAATTGGACGACTAGGGAAGTGGGCAGACTTGACCACAAAAGAAAAGTATATTTCCTATTAAGACCTAATGAAGTCCAAAAAATTAAGAGATTTTGAACAAGAGAACCCCATAATGGCAGAACAGTTTCAGAAAATAAAGTCTAGTTAAAGACAGTCACTGGGGCATTTTGCAGAAGCGCTACTGGAGATGGAGCCTGGAATAAGATTGGTTAGTGTTCAACGCCCTTCAAGAGACGCTCAGGTGATTTTTACACCTGAATGGGAAACTTTTCTTGAAAAAATACCCAAACAACAACATTACGCCCATTACCTTGTTCATATCATGACTCGAATACTGTCTGAACTCCCAAAATACTATATAAAGCTTTCACCACCCTTCTTCAAAAATCTCTAAACTCTTTTGTCTTCATTAATTGATCAGCTGGATATTCAGGCAGAGGGATCAAAGGGGGAAGTCTCCTTATCGACTGTTTACCAAATTTTCAAAATTTCTGAGAGAGTTGTTGAAAAACAAAATAGGAAAATAAAGATTGGTGGAATGAGGGTGTTGAGTGAATTTTTAGGATATTCCAAGCAATTAAGATCACAAAGATACCTTATTCAACTCGTGAACTTTCTTGTCGCTCGACATAGAAAAAAGGAAACAAAAGGAGTCCTCAATTTTACAAAAGGACTTCTTTCCAGCCTCACTGGAAAAAGATAATAGACGACCACTAATGATGAAGAAAAATTCAATGCCTTGATTGAATTCACTCACTTAATGGCGAATCTTTGTTTACCAACTGAGCTCACTCTCCCCCTTCTTAAGCAAATTTTTAAGAACAACGAATCGTCTTATCAATATCTCAAGGATATTCTTCTGGGAAAACGAGACAGAGAGCAAAGGAACAAACTGGTGCCCAATTAAAGTACCAGAAACGACACTCTGAAAAAAATACTTGAAGCTTCACTATCATAGCAATCAATCTTCTGCATAAAGCTGACAGCTAAAGCAGGATTTTTCACTCAAGAAGACATTTATATGCGACTGTGCTGCAAAAAGATGAATCTTATTCATCTTGATATTATCTATCGTCTTCCAATAGCACTCAACAAAAAGTGGAAATGTGTGAGTCCTCCTCAGGAACAAATAGATGTTTCTGGCTTGAAGATAGCAGAAAGTGTGGAGGTTTAATAAATTATACAACTTGATGTTCAGCGGTCACTTCATATACACTCTGAAATAATCACGCAATAGCAATTGAAGGACTTTTTAGTATTTTATGCCCGTCGGCATAAGGAAATGCCTTACTGTCAAGGAATGAACTATATAGCAGGAATAGTTCTGCTCAGAACAAGCAGCACTCAAGATGCTTTTGAGGTCTTTGAGGGAGTGATGAAAAGGCTATTCATGCCCGTTTTTATAGATAATTTCGCAGGCATGCCTCTCAAACTGTATATTCTCGAGCGCCTGATGGCAATTTTTCATCCTGATCTTCATGATCAACTCAAAAAATAAATGCTGACCCCTGAGTGCTATGCAGTGGGATGGATTATCACTGCCTTTTCTTCGACATATCAGTACACGACTCGTAGCTATCTCCTCGACTGGTTCTGGGAGCGCTTTGTACTTTGGGGGTGGTCCTAGTTCTACCGGCTGACTCTCTGGCTCATTCAAATTTCCAGAGTATATTTTATCTAATGTAGGATGAGTTGATCGGTGCCAGTTACGACAAATGTCTTCAGGTATTTGGAGATTTATCAAGGAGCGGAGCTTTGACAGCTGAGTCAAAGTAGTAGCTCTAGAATGACTTGAGAGGATAGTTATAAAGCTCCTTTTAAACATTTGCTGTGTCTGAAGAACTTCTTCAATCGTTAACCAAGGAGTTTGATCATCAATGATAATCACAACTATCTCAAATAATAATAAGAATTGCTATGCCATTTTTTGTGTTGTCAATAGTAACATATTGAAGGCAAAATTTTAGTCAAGAAACGCTTTTCTTTATAGAATTGAAATAACTGAATAAAGTTCGATATTAATAATTCTTCGATGAACAGCTTGAAGACGGATAGCTACCACAAAGATATGCAAGCCCTCTTGCGACAGGAAAGAAGCAACAACACCAGCTATGGCTTCAATAACTCAATGCTCAGACAACACATCCTTAGAAAGGAATACAAAGATCCTAGTTTCGCCCAAAGTTGTTTTCCCAAGGAAATCAACTCCAGATTATCCTTTCTTTGAAGAATGATTGCCATCTCTTTATTCTCATATTTTCAATTATCAACTAAACTTTCGTGGCAGACTGATGATCATTTGTTCAATTTACTATTAACCTCTCTTGTGTGATAAACTTGCCGGTGCTCAAGACGAATGCGAATAGGGAGAAGGAGCATAAGCTGTTCACATATTTATTTTGCTCACTAGTCCCGTTGTAAACTCTTTGCATAATAATATAGTAATGCTTGCTAACCAGTCATTGATCTAATCAAGCGATCCCTTATCGCTTTCACAACAACTCAGATTGTTGGTTAAGATTGGCCCTTTCATAAACAAATGGAACAAACAGAAAAGGAACTCAAGACAGAGACTAAACATTTTGAGAGAGTGGATAGCAACCGAGCAATCGTACATCTAAGATATCAAAACCATCCAGAACAATATCCAAAAACCACTTCAAGAGGGAAAGCTAGTCACCTTGGATGAGGATAGAATGCTCTTTCCTAACCTCAAAGCGATGATTGATCTAAGCCTAGATTTAACGCAGTGTCTTTAGAAGGCCATCGATAATTGGAACCCACACACTGTTCGCATTGGCTAAAATATCAAGTCCTACTCTAAGTTTTTCATGATATACAGATAGTACTGCAACAATTTTATGAAGGCACAACAGCTTGTCAAATAGCTCAAAAGGAATTCACAGGTCATCAAAATTGAAAAAAAGTTGAAACTTGACATTGAGTCATACCTAATAAAGCCTGTTCAAAGGCCTCCCAAATACCAGCTCCTTCTGAGATAGTACCTGAAGGCTTTACCAGTGGGGCACAACGATTATGGAAAAGTAGGAGAAGCCATATAAAAATACCACGAGGTCAACTAGCTCAATAATCAGTCGATGGATAAGCAGATAAGAGTAAAAGCTATGATTAAATTGGAAAGGCTCTACGGGGGCGTCATCTCCAGTCGTTTTGGAAGAGAATATCTCAGATAATTTATCTGTAACTACCTGAATATCAAAAGCTAGGTTCATACGCTTAGTGATATGGTCATTATCCTTTCCAAAGGTAGCAATGATTCACAATTGTTGAAAAGAATAGTTCTGGATCATACTAGCTACATATTGAGAAAAAGACATCTCAAGTATTCAAAGAACATGGTGTTTGTCTGTGGATCTACCCAATCAGCCCACCTTAAGTTTGATAATCCTGCAGACATGGGCCTTTTCATTGAAAACATTAAAAATATCATCAGAACCCTTCAGTCAAAAGAAGAAGACAAGCGCCTGAGGTTTTCCTAAAATGAGGAAAGAAAAAATAATATACCTAAATTCAAAGTGTCAAAGTGGTGTGAAGACCTATACTTTCAGTTAAAGCACAAGGCTAAAATATAAATTATAGTTGTTGGCACGCTCAAGCCTCCGGGAGGAGCAGTTTTCTTCACTCAATTTCGACTGATTAGGCCATATAAACTTCAACAAACTCTGGTGCTAACTCGTTAACTCATGGAAAAAATTGAATACTATTTACTGGGAAGATATCCTGGAATGAACTTTCCTCAAGTGTCTGAAGGCTCAGAGTCAATAGGTTTTTATGATACAACCAAAAATAGAACTTAGATTATTGAACACAGATCCTTTCTTTATTAGTAATGCCTTAATTTTGTCTTCCGAAACGAATAATTTTACTCAGCTTGGAAATCCTTATCAAAAATGTTGAGTCTTGACGACAATTTTTTTGATTTTGTCTCATCTTAGTAACTGAGCTGTAAATGTTCTCTTTGTGAGGATCTCAAAACTGGAGCTTCTCTTAGTTATTATGCAAATA
>Ga0100402_1005031_pt1 | contig 13720 bp, 14 predicted proteins | sample CryGeyme20150102_FD_80419 | JGI IMG/M metagenome (GOLD analysis project Ga0100402, IMG submission 80419) | Groundwater microbial communities from Crystal Geyser aquifers in Utah, USA - Crystal Geyser metaG 2015-0102 | ecosystem: Environmental > Aquatic > Deep subsurface > Groundwater | place...
ATAAATAAAGAAGAATTACATAAAGCTATAAAAAACATTCTAAAAAATTACAATAGTGAAGAATACAAAATTGATTTTACCATAAAGGAAAGTTGTTACGATAATTTTGTCTGACTACTTATTTCATCTTAGGATAACAAAAATAATTTTTAGTAACGGCTTGTGTAAGCGACTGTAAATAAGGAATATCAGAGGCATTTGTAATGTCTATCACTTCGCCATTTTTTTTCAAAATACAAATTTCTTCGCCTGTTCCTAGTGCGTAAGCTGAATTACTAATCTTTCCTTCACAGACTAAAAAAGAAAGTTCATTATCATTTATTCCAAACTGTTTTTTTACTTTTTCTTTTATTTCTTGTTTAAAATTTTGGTCTAACTCTTCTGTCGTTAAATGCGTTTTGAAAAGACGACGATTGACAAGCATATTGCTAAGAGAAGATAGAATTTTATCCTCACTTTTTGTCCAAACTTTTATACTTGCCCAAATATCATAATCATCTAATTGTACAAAGAAATCTAAAACAGTTGCATCATCTTTAAACTGATTTAAAGTAATTTCATTTTCTAGGAAAAAAGAAAGCGACGGAGTAGAAAAAAGTTTATTTCCATTGTCCTTATTTTGCACCAAAAATCTAGCTCTTCGAATAGTTTGAATGAGCATTTGTTCCGTCGAAACGGTTGTTTTGTGTAGATAAACTTGCCAATACATCATTCTACGAGCATTCAAAAAATGTTCGATGCTATAAACTCCTTTTTCTTCTACGACTAATTTGTCATTACTCAAATTGAGCATTCTAATAATTCGTTCTCCTCCGATTGTTCCTTCCGAAACGCCTGTAAAAAAACAATCTCGCTGCAAATAATCCATTCTATCCATATCTAACTGTCCAGAAACAAGCTGATGAAAAAAAGGACGATGATAATTTCCTTTAAAAATTTCTATTGCCATTTTGAGTTGCCCTTTAAATTCGTCGTCTAATTTTTCCATGAGCAAAAGCGATAATTCTTCATGATGACAATCTTTCAAAATCGTACATTCTAGCGCATGAGAAAAAGCTCCATGACCAATATCGTGCAATAAAATGGCAATCAGAGCCGACTCGTATTCTTTATGAGAAATTTTGTGTTCCTTTAATCGCAATGTATCTAAAGCCATTCGCATCAAATTCATTGCGCCCAAAGCGTGATGAAAACGAGTATGCAGCGCACCAGGGTAAACAAATTCTGTCAGACCCAACTGTTTTATTCTTCTCAAACGCTGAAAATAAGGATGATTGATAAGTTTCAGAATTAGCTTTGTAGGAATGCGAATAAAACCATGAACAGGGTCGTTAATGATTTTTCGTTGTTGTGGATAATCGCTCATAAAGGATAATTTTTTGATGTTGGTGCGACACCAACAACGGCAGGTTTTTGATAGAATAGATAGACAAAAGTACAAACAAAAAAACTCTTCAAAGTTCCTATGTTTTAAAGAATTTTGAAGAGTTGTTGAACTAGAGAAGGAAATAATTAAGCATTAAAACGCTCTTCGATTTTTTCCCAGTTGATTATTTTATAAAAATTCTCAATGTATTCAGCACGTTTGTTTTGATAATTGAGATAATAAGCGTGTTCCCAGACATCAAGACCCAAAAGAGGCGTTCCTGTTTCTTCTGCAAGGTTTTTCATTAATGGGTTGTCTTGGTTTGGTGTAGAGGTAATAAATAATTTACCGTCATTTGCCTTACAAAGCCACGCCCAACCCGAGCCAAAAACACCTTTTGCTTCTTCTGTAAATTCTTTTTGAAAGGCTTCATACGAACCAAAATCTTTTTCTAAAGCAGCTTTCAGATTTCCTGTAACAACTTGATTTTTAGGAGATAAAGATTCCCAAAAAAGACTGTGATTATAATGTCCACCTCCATTATTTCGAACGCCTGTATCGCTTTCTGTTACATTTTCTAAAATTTCTAATAGATTTTGATTGGCAAAATTTGTTCCTTCAATCGCTTTGTTGAGCTTATTGACATATCCTTGATGGTGTTTTCCGTGATGAATTTCCATGGTTTGTTTGTCGATATTTGGCGCAAGGGCAGCAAAATCATAAGGCAAAGCAGGTAATTCGAATGGCGATTTGAGCGTAAAAAGTCCATTTTCGGTCGCTACTGCTGTCGAATCTGCGTCTGTTGTAGTATCTGTTTTTTTGGAAGAATCACAAGCCGAAAGAGGGTTGAGCATAATTCCGATAGTGGCAAGACCTGCCGTTTTGAGAAAAGTACGTTTGTCCATTGACATAAAAAAAGTTTTTTAGAGTTAGAGTATAGTTGTAATTTATGCTTTAATAATTGATTTACTACTAAAATAGTTTTGAAAAATATTATTTTAACAAGGTATCAATTTAATTACAAATTATCTAAAATTTCTTCGATACGATTATTTACTTCTTCTGAATGCGTCAGAATCATAAAATGTCTAGTCCAGAGAAGAGGTAAGTTATAGGTTCATTTTTAGTCATAATGACAAAGTTAAACTTTTCAGTTAGACAAAACCGATACTTATTCGTTACTTTGTAAACTAAAAATAAAAAAGAAGATTATATATCAAATATGGATTCAGATAATTACCAAGTTTATACCTTTCCAAACGGCATTCGTTTGGTGCATTGCAGAGTAAATCATACCAAAATAGCACATTGTGGTTTTAGTTTAGAGGTCGGAAGTAGAGATGAAAAAGCGCATCAAGAAGGAATAGCACATTTTTGGGAACACATGGCTTTCAAAGGAACGCAAAAACGAAGAGCCTTTCATATCATCAATCGCTTGGATGCTGTGGGTGGCGAACTCAATGCCTTTACAACAAAAGAAAAAATTGTTTTTTATGCTTCTGTATTAGACGAGCATTCTGAAAAAGCGATTGATATTTTGTCAGACATTGCTTTTCGTTCTATTTTTCCTGATAAAGAAATTGAGAAAGAACGAGGTGTTATTTTGGAAGAAATGGCAATGTATAAAGATAATCCTGTTGATTTATTAGATGATGAATTTGATGAGGTAGTTTTTGGAAATCACGCTTTAGGAAAACAAATTTTAGGCACAACAGAAAGCGTAAAACGTTTTAAACGAACCGATTTTGAGGATTTTGTAGGGCAAAATTTGGATACTAGTCGTCTTGTTTTTTCGTCGGTTAGTCGTCTTCCATTTGAGAAAGTCAAGAAAATGGTAGAAAAATATATTGCTGATATTCCTGCTTGTTCTTCCACTTTATATCGAAGTCCTGCGCCATTTATAAAGGCTAGGCATATCATAAAACCAAAATTTATTTCACAGGCGCATTGTATGATTGGGGGAGCTGCTTATAATTTGCACGACAAAAAACGCATTCCTTTTGCGCTCTTGAATAATTATTTGGGAGGCCCTGCCTTGAATTCTCGCCTTAACCTTTCGCTTAGAGAAAAATATGGTTTGGTGTATTCTGTTGATTCTGGTTTTTCGGCGTATAGTGATTCTGGAATGTTTGCAATTTCGTTTGCAACCGAAAAAAAGAGTTTGAATAAAAGTCTGAATTTGGTTTTGAAACAACTCAATTTACTCAAAGAAAAAACACTAGGAAGTGGACTTTTTCATACAGCAAAACAGCAATTCAAAGGACAACTGGCAATGTCTAGTGAAAGTAATTCGGGATTGATGATAGGAATGGGTAAATCTTTTTTAGACTTTGGAAGAATGATTTCTCTACAAGAATTTTTTGATGAAATTGATGCTTTAACAGTTTTTGATTTACAAGATATTGCACAAGAAATTTTTAGAGAAGAAAACTTGCATCGCTTGATTTATATGCCTGATGGAACGCAAGATGAGGAAGAAGAGTAGGGGGTTAAATCTTCACTCCTAAAATAGTAATATCATCACGTTGCTCTGTTCCCCAACTATGGGTTTGAAGCTCATCGTTGAGTTCTTGTTTTTGTACAGAAAGTGTAAGTGTAGCATTTTTTTCTAAAAGTTCTAAAAGACGTGTGGTGCCAAACTTTTTATTATCAGCATTTTGTTGGTCGCTAAAACCATCGGTCATGAGGTACAAACAATCTCCTTTCATCAAATATAAATCTTGTGTTGTAAATGGTTTGTCTTTTCGATCTCTTCCCCCAATAGATTTGGTATCTCCTTTTAAGCTCTGTAAGAATGAATTTTGGAAATAATAAAGAGGACGTTTTGCACCTGTAAACTGTACGTGGGCAGTTTCATCAGAATTGAAATGAATAGTACAAATACAAACATCCATTCCATCATCGTTTGACATATTGTTTTGTTGTAGCGATTTTTTTACACCTTCGTGTAAGCGTGTCAATATTTGAGCTGTATCAAATACTTTTTCTTGATTGACAATTTCATTCAAAAGGGTATTTCCAATCATTGACATAAATGCTCCTGGAACGCCATGACCAGTACAATCAACGGCTGCTAAAACTGTTTTTTGTCCATCTAATGTATAATGGTTTGCCATCCAATAAAAATCTCCTGAAACCATATCTTTGGGAGAGTACAATACAAAATGGTCTGCAAAAGCCTTTTCAAATTCTATATTAGGTGGCAAAATGGCTTCTTGAATCGTTTGAGCATACCGAATGGAGTCCGTAATTTTTTGATTTTTGGCAGTAACTTCTTTATTCAGGTTTTGAATTTCATCAATTTTAGTTTCTAAATCTCCTTTTGTTTGATTGAGGTCATAATTACTTTTCTCCAAGTCTGATTTTTGCTTATTTATTTTACGAGAGAAAAAAGCACCAATACCAACGACAACTAACAGTAAAATTACAAATATCACAGCGACCAATACATACAAACGAGCTAGTTTTTTTTCGGCTTCTACTTCTTCTATTTTTTCAGTAAAAGCAGTTGTCATAGAGTCTTTTTCGTATAAAAGACCTTTAATTTTATCCATTAATTTACGGGTTTCAGCTTGAGCTTCTTCGAAAGCTGTTTCATTTTTGATAAGTTGAGCAGCTAAAGCCTCCAGTTCTCTTCGTAGTCTGCTTTTTTCTTGTGGTGTAATATTGCTTCTATTTAGTTCGTCTGCTATTTCTTCCATAGCTGCACGGATTTTATAGCCTTGTTCGGCAAGCATGCTTTTCTGCATTTCAAGATCATTGACTACATTTTCTAAATTAATTCGCTCTTGTATCTTTACTGTATCTTCTGCCACTTTTTCTGTCTTGGATTCTTCTTTCTTTGTTTTGCTTTCTTTCAAAATAGGATTTGATAAATCTCCTGATAAAACAATCTTAACTTCATTTAATTTTGAGTCATAAGAAAAGAATTTTCCATTTATTTTTGTGCCATTAATTACAAATTCTGAAGAAGAAGTTATTGTTTTTCCATTCGGAATTTCCATATAAAAGTTTCCAACAGCGTCTGTTTGGGTTACTTTTTCATAATTTACACCTTTCCAAGTTACCTCTGCACTAGATAAAGGAGCATTTTTTTGAGCAAAGACTTGTCCTTTTAGTGTTCTGTCTAATTCTCTCAATGTAATTGCAAGACCATTTTTACCCAAATCATAGTCTATCAATGAATACCCTTCTTTTTCTACATTTACTTTTTTCGGGCTACCTTTAGAGACAGAATATTCTATTGTAAATCCACCATTGCTATTACTTATACCTTCTCCAATATTTGGCATAATTACAGTAACACCTTCCACAGGATTTCCTTTTGTATCAGTGGTTGTTCCCATTATAATTTTTGTTTGTGCTGCTGTTTGGTTAGAAAAGCAAAACAAAAATAGTATAAGAAAACTACTTGTAACAAAACGAGTAAAAGAAAAAATATTGATTTGGATATTGATTGATTTGGAAAGCATAAGTAAGATAGAATAGACAAATTTTTAGTTTCAATTTTTGTCTGTTTGAATCTAAATAATTTTTTCTAAAATGATTAGACACTTAATAATGATAATAGATTACAAACGGTTTTCCAAATATATAAAATCTGTATCTATCTACCTACACAAAAAAGTAACAACAGTAAATTTAAATCAAAAAAATAGCATTTTTGATACTTTATTTCTTAAAATAAACATCTCTAGCCTTTTTGAGGGCATTACTAAAGGCTTCTTTTGAAGAAAACATGTGTTTAAGTACGCTTTGATAGGTTTTAGGGTCTGAGTTCGTTTCGATTTCAAAATCTTGATTTAATACAGCATTTGAATTGCTAGTTTTTTCTTTTTTGTGGTTGCTTTTAGCTTGTTGTTCTTCTTTTTGGCTAATTTCTGAATCTGCTTTTTTTGTTAGCATGTCATCTTCTTTGTTTTGCTCTTCTCTAAGTTTGTCAGCCTTTTCAAAACGCTGATTTGCCTTCAGCTGATAGCCTACTTTTTCCTCCAAAAGTCCCAAATTATTGTGAGCAATCGCATCTTCTGGGTCTAATTCTACAGCCTTTCTATAATCTTGCATTGCCAAAACGGTCATTCCTGCTGCTGCACGAATATAAGCACGACTAGAATAACGATACGGATTATCAGGCTCTAAATCTAGCGCAATATTCATATTTACAAGTGCTTCCGAGAGTTTTCCGACCGTAAAATAAAGCACGCCACGCTCACTATACGCATTCGGATTTTCAGCCTTTTGAATAGACAAGTTATAATCTTCTAATGCCTTTTTGAATTCCTGTAATCTGAAATACGCATAGCCACGACGAAACAAAACTTCGCCTTCTGAAATAGATTTTAATTCCTCTTTAGTAGGGTTTTGGGCAAATTCATTTATTAAATTAGTAGAAATTTGTACAGCTTGCTGAAAATTTCCTTCTTGAATAGCTATATTTATGGTTTGAATAGTCATTTTTAGTAGTGGTTATTTATTTATGATTAATTATTGAATCATAAATTTATTTTTAAAATCATTTAAGTTTTATGAAAAAAATAGTATTCCTACTGTCATCTTTTTTTCTTTTTTCTTGTAATTTGTCAGAAACAAATAAAAAAGTAACAGTCGATAAAGATAAAGGAGTAATTAAAAACGAGGAGAATAAAAATCTAATTAATGACCCTCGTTCGCCTAACCCAAGTAGTGAATTAGCCGTTTTGATGCGTGATATGTGGGAATATGCAGATACATTAAAAACTGCTATTGCCGACAAAAATACCAATTCTTTACCTGAATATCGTCCTGCTTTTTCTACTATTTTTAGAGCTACACCAACAGATGAACACACAAAAAGTCCTGTTTTTGATGCTATGGCAAAGATAATGCTTCAAAAATTAGAAAATGTATATCAGAATGCTGCTGAAAATAAAGAACAGAGCGTACAAGTAGAAGGTTTTAATTTGTTTGTGAAAAGTTGTTTACAATGCCACGAACAACAATGCCCTGGACCTGTTTCAAAAATTTCTAAACTGATGATAAAAGAGTAAGAATCGCTGTTTTAGTCAAAAATTAAGCTAAGTAAATATAAAATATAACCTTCTAATAATCAGTTGATTAAGGTAAGTCATTAAACATAATTTAGATTTTTATAATAATTTAAAATCTCCTGATGGCTCTGCTCAATATTTGGGCGACAACTGAACAGGCGATGGAGATGGAGATGATGAAATGATTTTGGTCAATCTTGCGACTATAAATCCTCAAGTAACAGAGCTTATTTTGCCTGTTACAATTCATGACGCAGAAGTCCGTCGTCGTCATTTTGGGCTTTTGAAAACTGCGTATATTCGTATTGTTGATGTTAAAACAGATAGACAAATTCTGATTTATGACCTTGATGAAGAGTTTCCTACTGATACTGATGTAGAGTTTGGAAGACTTATAAAGCAAAATAATGAATGGTCTTTGGTAGCCTTTGGAGTTGGAGGAAAAGAGGGCTTGCAAGGTTATGTAGATAGATATGCTTAGAATAAAGTCAGACTCTAACTTTCTTTTAGAAAAAAAATAATTTGTACTGAAATTTGTATTTAGATGTTATTTATTTTAAATCAAAAAAAATAGAGTTTCAAAAATGGAACTCTATTTTTTTGTATCTAGCTATTTTATTTTTTATCAAAAAGGCATAAAATATATTTATATTTACTTTTGAATTAGCTATGCTGCCTTTCAGTTCTAAATTTATTTAGGAAAAACAAGGCATTTTTTCCTCCAAAATAAAAATCAATGAAACTTCCGTCGTCATCCAATTTCCAATCCCTAATTCCTATTTTCCATTATCAAGTACGTTTATTTCTGACTGCATTGATGTTTTATACTCGCATTCCTGTTCCTCAATGGGTCGGTTATAGCGATGAGCAGCTCAATAAATCTTCTATCTATTTTCCTTTTATTGGTTGGCTTGTTGGTGGAGTGGGTGCGCTTGTTTTTTTAGGAAGTGAGTTTTTATTTTCGCATTATGTAGCTATTATTTTGAGTATGATTACTACTGTTTTGATGACTGGTGCATTTCATGAAGATGGTTTTGCTGATGTTTGTGATGGTTTTGGTGGGGGCTGGGACAAGCTCAAAATCTTGGAAATAATGAAAGATTCTAGGATTGGAGCGTATGGAATGATTGGAATGGCTCTTTTATTACTTCTAAAATATACGGCTTTGCTTACTCTTTTTGAGTTTATGGCTGCTAATTCATTTAATTCTTTTTGGATAATTTTTTTGATAGGACATAGTTTGAGTCGTTTTACTGCACTTACTTTTGTTTATACACATGACTATGTACGTGAGGATTTATTAAGTAAAGTAAAACCAATAGGAAAAAAAATTTCTGCCACCGAAATTATTGTTAGTTCTATTTTTGGATTTTTGCCTGTTTTTCTTTTTTCGCCTTGGGCAGTAGGTGCGCTTGTCATTGCGCCACTTTTTGCGCTCAAATTATATCTTGGTTATTACTTCAAAAAATGGATTGGTGGATATACAGGCGACTGTTTGGGAGCTACTCAACAGATTTCAGAAGTAATCATTTATCTTTATTTTATTGGAGTTTTGAAACTTTTGGCGAGTTTGTAGTGCTTGTCGTGGTAATAAAAATTAGGGTCAGATTAAAAACAAAAATTAAACTAACTGTTTTTGATTTATTAAATCAAAATAATAGTATTTCTAGAAATGTTGCCGAAACTTACGTCGAAGATATACAAACACAGGTTTTGCAGCGTTATTTCATAGTAAGTTTTACCTATATGATTCGTAACTTCAAAACTACCAATGCGAAAGAAATGGAAGAGAAAAGAAGTGGGCAAAATTTTGGAAGAGGAAGAGGACGAAATTAATATGATTTTGGAAAAAATAATTTGATAAATCAAATAGTTACATCAAAGTTATGTAGCAAGTTGATTTATCAAATTTTAAACAATCAGGGTGCATAACAAATTAGCTACGCTGCTCTTTGGGTGTCGCTTAGTCAATTTGTATTACGTAGGGAAAAGGCTTGCCTTTTCCCTACAAAAAACGACAATTTGTTATATACCCAACAATCATTATCCTTTTATTTTTATTAAATTTGGCATACTTTTAGGGAATTTATAACTACGCCTTAGCTCAAAAATATCCTATAAAAAAACAGCTTTTCATACAAACTCATTATTATATGAGACTATTACATATTAATAAAATGATAAACCATAACTCATTATTTCGTTTTACCTCTAATTTTTTTAGTTTTTTTCAATCTAAAAAGCTACTAGCAACTTGCATTTTTTTACTTTCTTTTTTCTTTATTTCTACTACCTCACAGGCTCAATTTAATTTCAAAAAAGATTCTACCAACAGAGTTACAATAAATAAAGGAAGTCATTATACTCGTACACCCTTTGTTACACTTCAAATTGCAGCCTTTGATGTTACACAGATGCAAATCAGCAATCGTCAAGATTTTATAGATGCACATTGGATTCCCTATCAACCTACTGTTTATGGTTGGAAATTAATACCAGAAGATGGTGATCAAAAGGTATATGTTCGTTTCAAAGATGCTAAGAAAGGAAATATGTCGAACGCTGTGGCAGATATTCATTTGGATATGACTCCACCCAAAAATCCAAAAGTTAAAATTGATGTAGAAGGAGAGGCGATTAAAGATTCTACGCAGCTTGTAAAGTTATTTGTTAGTGCAGAAGAAGTGGATAAACGTTATTACGTAATGGTTTCGAATCACCGTTCTTTTTATCGTCAGCGTTGGCAGCTTATTACTTCTGAAATTGAAGACTGGCAGCTAGGAAGTAAATTGGATGGGGTAAAGATGGTCTTTGCTAAGTTTCGTGATCGTTCGGGAAATATTTCTGACGTTGTTTCTGATAAAGTAATCTTGGATACACAAGGTCCTGTTCGCCCTTCAATTACTATAAATAATGGCGAACCTGCACTTACCAAACAAGCAGCCGAGGTACAACTTACACTTACAGCAGGTGGTGCGACTGAAATGATGGTTGCTGATAATGAATCTTTTGAAGGACAAGAATGGCAGCCGATTAAAAAATACTTGAAGTGGACACTTTCAGAAGGCGATGGAGAGAAAAAACTTTATGCAAAGTTTAGAGATAATGCAAAAAATGAAACTGAAGTAGTTTCGGCAAGCATAGATGTAGATGCTACTCCTCCTTCAAATATGAGCATTACAATAAATGGAGGCGACCAAACTTCAAGACATATTGATGGTATTGTAGAGCTTGCCATAAAAGCAGAAGACGCAAAGTATATGATGATTTCTAATATAGATAACTTTAGAGGTGGGCGTTGGTTGCCTTACGAAGAACTTGTTAGTGATTGGCGTTTGATGGGAGATAATGGAAAGAAAACTGTTTTTATCAAATTCAAAGACGATGCTGGAAATGAATCTGAAGTAATCAGCGATGAAATTGTTTTGATTAGATAGAATTTTGAATAGAGCATAAAAAGGAAAAATCCTTGTATAAAATTTTATACAAGGATTTTTTTGTGAATAATTGCTTCTTACCTTTGTTGGTGTTTTACCAACAATATTATCAAATTAAATTATTTTTTCCATTTGATAGAACAACCAACAGCTTTTGCTTCTTTCTTTTTTACTTTTTTACCAGCCAAAAGATCATTGATAGCATCGGCTGCATAGGTTTCTGTAACTTCTTCAGCAGTTTTTGCATTGTCATCAATCGCACCGATATATTCTACTTTTAACTTTCCTTTATTTTTACTTAAAATATAAACGTGAGGTGTTTTTGTTGCACCATATGCTTTTGTAATGCTTTGAGTTTCATCAGCAAGATAAACAAAAGGAAATTCTTTTTCTGTTGCACGCTCAACCATCTTTTCAAAGTTGTCATCTGGCTGAGTCAAAACATTTGGATTGATAGCAACTACTGGATAGCCTTTTTCTGCAAACTCATTGTGTAAAGCAATCAAACGGTCTTCATATAATTTTGCATACGGACAATGGTTGCATGTAAAAGTAACGATATAGCCTTTTGCATCTTCCATGCTTTTTAGAGAAACCATTTCTCCGTCAATGTTTTTGAGTTCGAAGTCTGTTGCTTCATCTCCAACTGAATAGCCATTTTTGTCTGTCGCAGCAGCGAACAAAAAAGCAACAGCTAAAACAGCTACTAACATAGATACAGAACTGAAAAGTTTGTTGTAATTCATAATTTTTGAGGTTTGTTCGAAAAAAGTCGCTCGTGGGGACACAAGCAACGGAGTAGTTTAAATTTAGAGATAAAAAGAAAATATTTTTTATAAATCTATTTATCATTGCTCGTGTCCCCACGAGCGATATTATTACCAAATCATAATGTTAAAAGCGAATCAATCGTATGATATAATTCTTCTTCTTCGTAATCGCCTTCGTGAAAATGATAAATCTTTTTCGTTTTGTTATAAAAAAGTGTTGCAGGGATAGAACCCGACCAATCTTTATCTATTTCAGGCATCCAGTTGTCGTAATCCATAGACGTAATTAAGTACTTATCCATTGCATAATCTGAAAAGTTTTTTCGCTGAAAAAACGGAATTACTTTTTCTTCTAATTTATCATCAAAGTCCATACTGATAAGTTTCATCGAAACTTTACTTTTAGTGCTGTCATATTTTTTGTTTGCAGCATTAAAATAAGGAAGTTCACGCACACAAGGAGCGCACCAAGTAGCCCAAAAATTGATTATATAAAGCGAATCGTCTTCTTTTTTGGTAAGCTCAATAAGTTGATTTTTATCTATTGGAGTAACTGTTTGAGTATTTTTAATAGATTTTTTTTCAGATTGCACTACAAAAGAAAAGCAGATTACACTTAATAATACAGCTAAAAAGGAATAGATAAAATATTGTGTTTTCATAATTGAATGATTAGTAAGACTTTAATTCTAACAAAGATACCTATTTTTTGAGAAAATAGAAATTTGAATACTTCAAAAAAATATTTAAAAAAGGCTATAATTATATAATTTTTCTACTAATCTCATTTAAAAATGACCCAAAAATTGCTACAATCTTGTGTATAGGAATAATCATTTTATAAAATCAAATTTCATATACCTTTTTTCAACATCATTCTAATACTATTTTTTTATGAAACATCTAAAAAAATCAATGTCTTTTAAAATGCTATTTGTGGTTACTCTTATCGGAGTTTTTTTTTCTTCTTGTAAAAATAAAAATGTAACCAATCCAAATTCAGAAAAAATACTTCAAGCCAGCGAATTAAATTTGACTGAAAATAATGAAGTTAAAAGTGAAACTAAAATCTTATCTCCTTCTGATTTACCTAAAAATCTGCTTTCTGGACAAGGACAAGGACTTTCTAGTGTAATTGAATACAGTTATGAAAATCATCAAGGAGCTTGGTCGCCCGAAACATTGGTGCTTCGTTCACAAGAAGATTTCAAAAATTATATTACAGATAATAGAGGGCAATCGGGTTGTTGGTATGTAGGCGATAGTTATAATCCTGCTGCAAAATTACCTCAATGGGCAATTATTGAAATCAAAAAGCCTATTTCTATCAATTATATCGGTGTTTTGAGTAGTGAGTATTATTCATCTGATAGTTATTCGGACAGACACATAAAAGATAGCGAAATTTGGATTTCAAGTACAGATAAAAATGAAGGAAGTTTTAAAAAAGTCCTTCCTATTACGCTTCACAAAGGAAAATTCTATGAAGTTTTCAGAATTGAGCCACAAGAAAACGTCAAATACATAAAATATAAAGTACTTTCAAATTATGGTCATGCTTCTGAAGCTGCTATTGCTCCTTTAGCTGCTTTTTATGATGAAACGCCAAGCAAAACTACGCAAGAAAAACTAGCAAGTGGAAAAGCTGATTTTTATTCTATTTTCTTTGGATTGAATAGCGATGTTATTCGTACAGAAAGTAATTCTGTTTTAGCTCAAATCAAAGACTACCTAACAACTAATCCAACCAAAAATATAGAAATATTGGTTCATAATGATAAATTAGCAGATGAAAAAACAAATCAAGAACTTACTCAAAAACGTGCTGATACTTTAAAAGCAAAACTAAAAGCTCTAGGAATTGATGAAAAACGCATCACGGCAAAAGGAATGTCTGCTACAAATCCAGTAGCATCGAATGAGAATGAATATGATCGTTCGAAGAATAGACGAGTAGAAGTAGTTTTGAAGTAATTACTTTATACAAATTTTATTCTTTAACCTCGTTCGTATATTTGTAAAAATGTTATATTACCAAATAAAATAAGGCAGTACCCTGAAACCTCGTTGATACTTAAGATATCGTCCGTCAAGATTGGGCTGCCTTATTTATTTATAAAG
>Ga0100402_1005032_pt1 | contig 13720 bp, 9 predicted proteins | sample CryGeyme20150102_FD_80419 | JGI IMG/M metagenome (GOLD analysis project Ga0100402, IMG submission 80419) | Groundwater microbial communities from Crystal Geyser aquifers in Utah, USA - Crystal Geyser metaG 2015-0102 | ecosystem: Environmental > Aquatic > Deep subsurface > Groundwater | place...
AGGTCTGTGCTAGCAATTTAGTATTTTTTTCTGCAGAGTACATGAGGTCCATGGACCTCGAGTTAAGTTTGATTATAGAAACTTTTAGTACTCCACTTTGAAAATAGTAAGCTAAATATTTATAAGTAGCACACAAATAAAACTTTCATAGGCCACCCACTGGTGGCTAGAGTGGTTGGCGAATATATTATTATTATTGATCCCATAGGAAGGTCATCGAGTCATAGACTTAATTTCGTTTGGTTCTAACCCTAAATAACGATGCAAATCTTGATCTTTTATTTGTGCCAAGACCGCATAGCAAAAAAAAAAAAAATAGCAACCACAAGTGAAACCAACGAACCAAAGAAACAAGAAGGAAGCAGCAGGTCGTACTACGAGAGAGAGAGAGAGAGAGAGAGAGAGAGAGAGAGCAAAAACATCTCTTTCATTCGGTACGGTTTCTACGATCACTAGACCTACTACTAGCTCGTCTTTATAACGACGACGGAGAAAGACTACGTACTCTACAAGAGAAAAGGGGCGGGAGAGAGCCATCGAATTAGTACTGTATTTCATTATTTAAAAAGGGGAACATACAAACTACAAACAAGCGAACGTTCAATCAGTACTACTGTAGTACTGGACGCATCTACGATGCCCGTGTCTGTGTCGAAACGATCGCGACAAAAAAAAGTATTACCACTGATGACACCATCACAGCAACAGCAACAGCAACAGCAACAGCAACGATATGCCATACTGAGCACACAGGGAGGGCATTTCAAAATACGTCAGGCTCAAATAGCACTTGTTATTGTTTTGGGATTGATTATTAGTATGATTGTGTGGTTCTCTTTTTCCTCCAATGAAGATGTTGATTATTTGTTGAATCCATTAGCGACAATGACGACAGCAACGACGACAGCAATCAACAATGAACTAGTAACCACCAAGATAACCAGACGGGACATTATTGATCCACTCCGTAAAAAAGAACGAATGATGACCATGACGACAGATCAAATATTATCCGATCCACACTTTTACGAAAACGAAGAAATCCGGAGCAGCAGTGATGGTACATTGTTGGGACGGTATTGGTTTCCAACACAACAACTGTTACAGCAAACTACCAGGAAAGAAGCATCGACAATACATAACAATCAATTTTTATTACCATTAAATGGTTTACAATATAAACTATTGGATGATGACGACCTTGAATCGGAAGAAAACGAACGACAACGATGTGACCGATATTCCTTTGAGTACAATCCCACATTGCAATTTGAACCCGAGGATGATCGTAACAACAACAACAACAACAACAATAATCATAATATGACACGACGAGGACGACGACGACGACAGCGCCGTCGCATCTTTTATGGGTCTAGTATTGCAGATGATTCCTTCTTTTTATTGCAAACCATGGCAACAGAATCGTACAATTTGTACCATACCGTGTCGTTTGTGGAATCCAATATGACTCATACGCGATCACCGCGGACGTTGCGATTTCCACCACAGTCTCCACAAACCACCGTCTTGCAATCTATGTTTGGGAGCAAAACCAAAGTATCGATCGAATACTATACCCCCGTATCCAAAGATGAATACAAGCACGACGAGAAGATGGGAAAGAACACCTTTGATTGGCAGCACATGCAGCGAAATGCCATTTTAAAACGGTGGAAACGAAATGGAATGCAACCACACGATATTGGTATCATGGCCGATGCGGATGAGTTCTTTTCTCGAGACTTTTTGCGAGCCCTACAAATTTGCGATATTCCCGAATTCCGACCTGGACAGCAGGATTGTTTGCGTCCCAAAATTCTAGGTACGACCCTCATTTACGAAGCCAGTCCGGAGTGTATCATTTCCAATGCCAAATTGTGGCACCCCGGTTGCATGCTGGGTGAATGCCTCGAGGGCATCGGAAATGATACCATTCACAAACCACCCGATCGCCAATTTCACGGAAATCAAGGCAAACGTGCCATCGGTTTTGGAATACCGGCACACAATTATTCGGCCTTTCTTGCCAAATATCCAGAGGTCCGAGCATCAGAAAAACCCATGTATCCTCTGTGGTCTGCGGGTGACTTTCGTGGTTTGGATGGAGGCCGTCAGGCCAGACTGAAACACAGGCACACCGTATCTCACAGTGCCTTTCATCTGCACAACTTTTTCGGATCTGCCCATGAGATTCGTCACAAATACGGAACCTACGGTGAACCTTTTAATCATGCCGATACTCAACCACTGGCGACCCTCCACGATGATTTGAGTGTGGCTTCGTCCTGTGTGCATGGGTGGCAGAATTTTGGAGAACGCAAATACTATGTTGGAGGCGATCAAGAGTTGTTTGGGAACAACAACAACAACACGGGTCCGCGTCGACCCATCTTTTTTGAAAGCACTTCCATTCGCAGGGCTCGTCACGAACACTTGAAAAAGATCTTTCTCGAGGACGAACAACAACATGGTGCAGGAAATGCAACCTGTACCAGCAAAAAATGTACCGTCCACGAAAAACAGTAACACCAAGATATAAAAGAGTCGTTCCTTGGTTTAGCCGGGCAAAAAACTGCCTTTTATTGTAAGAATAATAATAATATATATATATCATACTGTAGCGTTCGTTCCAATATATATAGCGTAACTATCTACAGCAATCTGCCAACCCTTATATGCACCTCACTCGATCAATCTATCACTCAAGTCACACACTTTCACGGCCACTTGACGCAATATTTTGGCATCTTCTTTCGTCGGAAGTGGCAGTGGAGGTTCGTCGGGAGGTTGCATACGACGTGCTCGATCCCACCATGATGGATCGTAATTTTTCGGAGGCTTTTCCCCTGTAATGGTCGCAAATAATACAAAAGCTTGCAACAAGGTCCCGTGAGGACTAGGATGAAAGTGATCCGTATGATACAATTGTTCCCATAAGGACCGATTGGAGTGGTACAATTCCGAGTAAGCTTCACCGACGGGAGCAATACGAGCTTGAATATCAGACTCGTCTTCCTGCAACATGGTATTGATATGTTTCTCGTATATCTTCAGTCCTTGTCGTAACAATCGTGTATATGATTTAAAGTTTCCCAAATCTTCTGTGTTACGAATTTTGGGAACTCGGTAGGCAGCCGTTTGAATTAGAATAGGTGTAATGTTGGATTTCAATAGTAGTGGAAGATAATCGTGTCGAAAGGTGTGCAGTGTTTCAGAGCGTGTCTCTTTCCGCGCTGGTGATTGTGTATGATCATTGAGAATCACGTAGTCAAACGACGCGTCGTCCAACAAGTCTTGGACCGTTGCTGCCCCAATGTCGTACGTTCCATCAGGTAACAACGCATTCGGAGTTGCAAATCGATTGCCCATGCCATTTCCCTTGCTCCACAAATATGCGAGGGAGGCTCCACCTCGCAAACAGGAATCCTGAGACATGTCTCCATGATCGTCGTTCTCTTTCCTTTCCTGGAACATTCGTTCCAACAAACGTGGACAATCATTAAAGTACTGAATAGAATTTCCTACACAAGCAATGCGAATTCCCCCTTTTGACTCGTCATCATCGTCGTCATTATTATCAATGTTTGCAGTGGTTCTATTGTTGGAAGATATTTCCGACATTGCATTGTGACTCCAAGCCAAGACCGAAGCCACAGTTAGTGCAAACACTGCCAACGCTACCGACAAAACAGAAGAGGCAGGCCAAGATGCTGCCGACTTGAAGCGTGACATGGAGTTGGGACACTGTTTATTTTGTAGCCTTTCTTGGATTCGTCTCTTTGAACAGAATAAGAAAGAAAAAACTTGTGGTGCAGCAAGGATTTGAGAATTGTTATTTTAAAAGGAAGTTTCGAGTAAATTAGATTTTTTGAGTCGTCTTGCAGAGAAATTTTTGTTTCCGTTGCCAAGAGCCCTATCCTTGTCCTGACTAAAATCTCAATAAAAACAGTTTTAAAAATAGCAGAGAAAGTAGACCTGCTACGTACCACTACTAGCTAGTCTACTACTAGCTAGTAGTCTACTCTACTCCGTGCTCGGTAGTGGTAGACTACCTACTACGAGTACCTGGTAGTAGTACTTTCTTTCCACGACCCATCAAAAATAAAAATAAAATAATGGTTGAACATTAGACGCCACAGAAACACACCTTCCTGTTTCAAGCATGGCGAAACATTGTAATGATTGTGCAGGAGGTAGTCAAGGGAATTGCCGACAACAAATAAATGGAATGTAACAGTGGCTAGTCTAGATGAGTTTTCACTGCAAAATTCAAAGCCCACCGTCTGAAAAATTACGAGTCGATACGACCTACAAGAGATCCAGTACCATTGCAAAAAATGGGTGTGACTATTCATCGACGATTATCATCTTTCGAGAATCTCTAATACTCTGATGGCGAACTTGCAGAACTCCCTTTTTTACACATTTTGCTTCACGTGATACCACACTACTTGAGTACTCTGACGGGGGAACACATGAACGTAGAAGGTTTTCCCTACAATTTCATGCTTTTCAATGGAAGGTCATTGCTCATAACCTTGACAAGCAACAAAAGATGGGTGTCAACAAAACGAATGGACGGCAAACCACCTGGGATATGAGCAACAATCGTCATCAATGTTTACCGGGATAGAGTATGGTACACCCTAAAGAGTATTCCAGCTACTCTACTAGTAGTAGTAGAGTACAAGAGACTACCACCTGGTACTATTATTTTAGTTGCTAGAGAATCTGTACCATGTGGTCGACATTGATATGGTAGTACGACTCAAGAGTCGGGTTAACCCGAAACAGGAGCGTGCTCTTTCACTGATCCTATGAGTTTGTGACTTAAGTAATTCTCTCAACAAAATACCGGTTTTATCAATGATGCCGACAGTGTCTAAGCAATTTTTAAACTTGATTGCTTTTCGATCAAGTAAGTAGACTAGTAGGGTAAATGGTAGTCTACTTGGACGAACCAAGGACAATTTGCAATCCTGCATAAAAATGGTTGAAGAACCCTACCAGGTACCTGGTACCTGGTACTTGATTCAAGAACGTTAATTTTTTTTTGAAAGATCATTTTTGTTACTTTTTTTCTTGTCCGTTTTGAAAAAGCTTAGGTACTATAAAAAAACTAGCATTGCATTCAACCCTACAAAAACGATGAGGTCCTCGAGCGTTTACAGTGTTATCCTTCTAGTGGTTCAAGTCGCTTTGTGTACAACTGCAGTACTTGCACAGGAATTTTTTCGTCGTCGTTCTGCATTGGACTACGTCCAGGAGTCTACTGATGAGAATCGGCTTCTCATGGGCAGCTTCGAAAGAATGCTACAGCCAAATCCCGAATTGCAGGCCGAAGCTTGGGCTTTTGAGGTCTTAACAACTTCCCAGCAACTTGCCATGGTCACTTTCTTCTTTGCAACCGAAGGGGTTGACTGGATTAATAACACTTCTTGGTTGTCGTATGATATTTCCGAATGCGATTGGTTCAACTATGCCAATATGAGTTGCAATGTTGAGGGTAATCTAACCCAGTTAAACCTTACATCCAACAACCTTTTCGGCACAATCCATAGTGCCATCGGGAATCTTACTTCACTGCAGCTGGTGGATCTGTCAAACAATACAGGTATTGGAGGAACGATCCCGACAGAGATAGGTAAGCTAACAGATCTTGAAATTCTCTTACTGAACGAGACTGGTATTTTTGGTACTATTCCTACTGAGATCGGATTGATAACTGGACTGGAGGTACTTGGGTTGCGAAACACGGCTTTGACGGGGACGATTCCAAGCGAAGTTCTATCTTTGGTAAATCTAACGTTGCTGGACGTTAGTGGCACTGGTCTCCGAGGTCAACTCTCTGAAGAGGCCTGTGACTTTCCTGGACTTGTGTTTACTTGTGGTGGTCTCTGCGGGTGTGATACCTGTTTGTGTCCCCCCGTGGCCCCTCCTGTGAGCCCTCCAACGCGTCATCCGACAGGGAATCCTACTCGTCGCCCTACTAGGAATCCTACACCCGTACCTGGGAAACCTACAACGCCCAAGCCTACACGACATCCAACACCATATCCCACACCATATCCTACGTCGGAACCAACAAAACGGCCGAGCTCATCTCCGACCCAGCAACCGTCAAGATCGCCGAGTGCTAGTCCATCAGTATCGATGTACCCCACAACAAGCCAAAAGCCATCAACGATGCCAAGTGCTGCTCCCAGCTCCAGCCCAAGCAAGAGCTTGGCTCCATCTAAAAGTCCTTCCTTGAGTCCAAGTGCTCTGCCATCCAAGAGTCCTGCTCCGTCTAGCAGCCCTTCCTTGAGTCCAAGTGCTCTGCCATCCAAGAGTCCTGCACCGTCTAGCAGCCCTTCCTTGAGTCCAAGTGCTCTGCCATCCAAGAGTCCTGCACCATCTGCAATCCCCAGCAAATCTCCTACAGGAACTCCATCAGTCTCACCCAGCAAGAATCCTTCTAGAGCTCCCACATCTAGTCCTGTCCCATCAGCCGCTCCCAGTAAATCACCCGTCCCTTCTCTTTCTCCTAGTACATCTCCCTCCCAAGTGCCATCTTTGATTCCGTCCAAGAATCAAATGGTCCTTCAAGAGTTTGATGAAACTTCATTTGAAAAAACCGTTGAGCCGTCGTCCTCGTCGCCGATAAATTCTCCACAGAACTCAGATCTTACCACTGGGAGCCCAACAGTGGAAGCTGGGAGCGCACCTGCTGCACCTTCAGTTCGTCCTACAGTTTCACCCGGGAGCCCGTCTTCACCGCCAACATCCAGAGTCCCAACAACAATGCAGGCAACAAGATCACCAACACAAGAGCCTGCAAAAGTCCCATTTATGCAATCAGAAGAACCCACAACAGAGCCAGAAAGTCAACCCGATGATGAAGTTGGCTTACCAGCAGTAGATGCATCAAAGCCAAGTCCAGAGGACTTTAATACGCCAAAACCTTCTTCTGAATCAGCCCTGGAGGAACAATCTATGCCAGACTCACCAGATGTGTCCACTCCCGTACCTGCCCCAAATGCTGAGACATCCAAGCCAACTTCTTCTCCAAAAGCTGAGAACTCCAAAGCAACTTCTGAACCAACTTCTTCTCCAAAAGCTGAGAAACCCAAAGCAACTTCTGCACCAGAGTCAGCCTCTGACAAAGAGGAGGATAATGATAATGCGGATGATACTGCAGATGAGAATGCTAATGAAGAAGATGATAATGAGGATACTATGAATGAAGATGACAGTACTAATGACGGAAACAAGAGAGCCAGAAGATGGCTTTTTTCCTGGTTTTAGGACTGGATGCTTGAAAATGAATGCTCGTATAATTTACTACATTAAATGTTTCATTTGATTTGAGAGGGTTTAAAAAATCATGGTCTCCACTCCTTGCTTAGAATGCAAGTGGAGCCCTTTTATGCGATAAAACTTTTTCATTTTACTTTACAATTTATAACATACTTTCCCAAAGGCTGTGGAAAATCTGCAGCTATTAGTATGCATTGTGAGAATTTATATATTACAACTTACTTCACATCATTGAAGGGTGCCCTTTAGGCTCAGAGGTATTATCTTTGCATGGTAGCTTAAGATGATTTTTTGGCTTAGCATCAGGCCAATAAGCTGGTAGCCCTAATATGATCGATTCCTCGCCAACAATGCATTGGTATTTGGTATCATCCTATAAACAGCTCTTGTTTGTGTTAAAAACACAGGCACACTGAGCCACATCAAGACTTCATTGCACTTTCTGCTCTGGTGCAACTGCTACTACAGTTGTGGTAGGGTTTGTGAGAATTTATAATAATATATTATTACGACTTACTTGACCCCTTTGCAGCGTGCTCCTTTGGTGGTTTAGGAAGGTACGCTAAATAGAGCTCATATCCTACACTAGTAGATATAAGGTTTGAAATAATACTGTATAAATAATACCTCGTGCAGTCCTGTGTTGAAATACAGTCCCGCCAATTGAATCATGTTGAAATGTGTTGAAATGTGTTGAAATGTATTGAAATGTGTTGAAATGTGTTGAAATGTATTGACATGTGTTGAAATCGTGTTGAATCTCAGTATTTAATGCTAGTATGGACCTCTTGGTCTCCTGTACTATTCGGGTTTAAATAGGGGTTTGGCGGACCTTCGAGGCATAAACTTTGCACTGCACATACCGACGAATGCACACTTCTACTAGACTACTCCCTATATTTCTCGAGCTAGAAATAATTCACACCACTCAGAATGTGACTTGTTAGCAAAAAAAGCCCAGGTGGGACAGGTGCAACATTCCACTTCTTTGCGATTATGCACACTGTTCAAGGACACCGTACAGAGAGCCGCGTGGGACTTCGGAGGCGCTGGAGTCGTTCCTAATATTCTAGGGGAGTGGTATGTGTCTTTAATACTTAATACGTTGGAATTGTTCGACAGTATGTGTGGATATCGGAGGATATCATCACAAAAAAATAGCTTCATCGATGAAATTTAACCCTTCTTCAAATGACAACAACAACGACTGTATATCTCACGGCCATAATATACTGTATCAAACAACTAAAATCGACACTACCGCCACCGTGAACTGCCATCATGGAACACAAACACAAAAACTGCAGGGGATCGCAAGGAATTCTCGGTGTCGGAATCTCTGTGGACCAATTTGCGACGAACCAGCTGGTTGGGAATGCAGAAGGTGTCGCTTCGTGGCCACCAGAATCAATCGTAGGCATCCCCATTGCAGTAACATCAAATTCTACGCGACGAGAATTTGCCGACGAAAATCCAATGGCCGTGGCGAAAATCTTGGCAGGATGGCTGCGAGCAGTGTCATTTATCAACAACAAATCCAACAAGGAAGAAGTCCTGGATTACATGTCAGCCTTTTTTTGAAGCAAACAAGGTGTCTATTCCTCGATCTTCCTTGGAACTAGACCTTGCATTGGTAGGCTCGTTTGGCCTGGAGCAGCAACTGAATTTGATGGAACGACGTGGCACAGAACTGCTCTCCAACTACGACATTATTTGGACAAATGAAGTGGGAGAATTTATGCTGAATAACGGTGTTGTTAGCGAGTTGCCGATCCCATCAAAGTACATTGATGTCGCCTATATGAAGATTGTTGCTGGTGACCCTATGCTGAGAGATTGGGCACAAGGGAAAGTAACGAATCCAAATGAGCCTCTCCCTTCAGGGGTTCCTAGCTCGACTGTGGTGTCAGCACTAGCAAGCGCTTTGCTGCTTGCTGCAGCGGCTTACCTCGTCTAGCTAGAGTATGAAGTGAAAAGGTGGTTTAGGGAATGGATGTAGCGTTTCTTCCGAAAGCTTTCCAGACGCCCCACTTCTTCTGTTTGGCTAGCTATGTAAAAATGTCATGTTATTTCTGTTACGCTCGCCTAATTCGTTCTCGAAACTCTATTAGCCGCACACTAGATCGTATTTCTCACGCAAAATTGACCCGATCAATGAGAACATGATGTTGTTGTCGTTGTTGTCTGACATTTGTTCATTAGTATCATTCTACCACACATACGACTTCATCAGGCCACCTTTTGCTCCCATCTTAAAATCGAAGGGTATCAAAGCAGCATGGATCAAGACGACAAAATAGTTTTGATTGTTGCTTTAGTTGTCCTGGCCCTCGTTGCCTTGGTAGCTTTCTTTTTAATCCTCTGCGATCCAGTACTTTTTCGTACCAACGACGACGACGATGATGATGAATCTGAAGAAAAAATGTATCTGCCAAAATGGACGGTCGAATATGTCGACCACGAAACCACGATACAACAACACCGAGAGTATGAACGGCAGTATGCTGCTTATTTGAAAGAAAAAGAAGCCTACGAGAGAAAACAACAACAACAACAGCAAGCGGAACTAAAGAAGCAACCTACCCAGCAACAGGTTGTCACTGTTGCGACCAGGTATAAGAAGAAACCCCAGGAAAAGGAGACAGATGAAGAAGAGGTTGATATCTTTAACAAGACTCAAACAAAGGCATTTGGCCCGACGGAAATCGAGGGTCGCGATAAAAGTCAGTCAAGGAGCTCTACGGAATCGCTTCCTCATCGGATGCAAAGCAGTGTTTCTGATACTCCCGAGCACACACTTGGTGATAAAACCACTGAGAACTATAGCCTAAAGAATCGTCAATTGGTGTCTCATGCTCCAATAGATCCATTGTCATCCTTGGAAGAAAGAGGAGAAACTGAAGACGCGCTGGTCCCGTTTGATGAAGCTGACGATGGGCGCAAATGGAAGCCAGAACCGAAGGCAAACGTTGAGCTTGCAGATAATTTCAGCGGCCAAGACGACTCTCACCAGCCCGAAGAAAAGAACAATCTTTCCACAAGCAGCGAAAACATACAAGGAGACGAATGGTCTGTACATAGAGACAACGTGGATGACGCCATTGGCGAAACGAAAAAACATGAAATCAATGATTCCATGAGTGCTGAGGCCGACTACCCAGTGTCATCCCTGCCGGTGAAGGGAGACACCAAAGATACGAAAGTTCCACCGGAAGCAGCCCCTAGCCGAGAACTGACAGAAAACCAAATTAAGCATTCACCATCACCATCACCACCGCCGCCACCACCACCACCACCATTGCAACAACAACAACGACCCGCCATTGTTCGCGTCCATTCTCTCGGAAGTATGATCCCTCGCTATTCTCACAAACAAGAGCGACAACGATTCATCATTCTAAATGCTTTGATTCTCTTTATCGTTGGCTCGATCTCAACGGTTTTGATTATTCAATTCTATGTTTGAGTACCGGTAGTTAGCACTGCAGGTGGTTCGGTCATTGTAGTTCTACCAACAGTTCAATCGTTACGAAGAGGATTAGCGAAGACGACACCCGGGCTACCTTTGACTGTCCGGCAATGTCCTCAGTAGGGCTGCAGGATCATCGGCGGTCGAATGGATGGAGTTCATCAGATTAGCAGTCGTTGTTTGTGTGATAATATTGACATAGCGTGGAGCCGACTTGACAATATCAGTGGCGACACTGGCATCGAGATTTGTACAATCGACGCCATTGATAGAGATGACTTTATCGTGTTTGTGAAGCAGCGAATGTGCAAAGAGACCATTATCGGGGACACTGTGGATTTGCAATCCTCTCCATTCCGATGCACCCGAGACAAAAAAGATGCCTGTGCCAAATTCAGGATGCGGTTTGCTGGTCATGGATTCGACTCGTTCTGGATTACCATCTGCGTGCTGAACAATAATAGTAATCATTCCTGCTGCTTTTCGTAGTAGTTTAGTAATTTCGTGCTTCTCGAAGCCTCCAACATGACTTCCACAAGGAGCACAGCCCTTGTCGCTCTTGATGCAAATTAACTCATCGCCAGCTTTGAGCGGGGCACCACAGACAAACAAGAACCCATTCGTTGCCACGTGTTCGATCTTGATACTGCCATCATGCATTGTTTTGAGCGTCAGTCCTAACTCCGTCTTACTGGTAGGTTTCAAAACAGTGGCGGACGCAAATTTGGGACGCGTGCCATGCTTACTTTCTTCGTGCCGTGGTGTTGTTCTTTCGTGTTGCTGTTGTCTCTCAGCGGAGTCCTGATAGGCCGCAGTCGATGAAAAACTCCACTGTCCTCCACCAAAGGCATTGCTCTCAGAATTAAGAACCCGTTGAATGGCTTCAATGTCTTCGTCTGTGTACGAGCCATCCTGAAAGTCGAATTGCTGCGGTACGGGTAAGCGTGCCACATTTGATGTTGGTTGTTGTTCCGCTTGCGGATTGGTCCAATTCGCTGTGGAAGAAGCCTGTTGGTTTGTTTCTTCCATTGATGCTCGCTCTGTTTCATCGATGCTCAGGGCGCGTAAAATGGCGGCCACATCTTCCGATGCAATGCTCGTCTGAGATGATGCCACTGGAAAAGTACGAGCAGGTGGATCGTCTGGTTGGAATCGTGTAATCAAAGTGTCATTATTTTGCGTTTGCTCTTCTTGTTCATGTTGACTTGTACCATCCTGGTGCGTTTCTGTTTCGTCTGCCGCAATGCTATAGTTACTGCGCTGCCAACTTTCTTCTTCGTCATCTGGATCTTGCCCTGGCACATGATCATTTTGTTGCAGTTGTTCACTCAACATTACTTCAAATAGCGTGACAGCTGTAGAGGGATCCGTAAATGCTGATCTGTTCTCATTTGGTAGTTCGGAGGTACTTTCATTGTTGTGAGATTGTGAAGTGTCTTCCTCCTCGTGGACCACTGCTTGGTCTTCTTCAGCGACAGCAGCTTGTTCACTTTGTTGGCTCCATTGCAAACTATTCGCCACGTCTCCACCGGGGGTATTGGGTACTGTCTCAGAACTACTGCGATTGTCGTGTTCGGGATCAAACTGATCGTCCACTCCTGAATTGGGATACCTTTCATTGGTGGATTCTGATTGCTGAGACTGCAACAGTGGTAAACTTCGTTCCCCATTAGACGCCCCCCCAGTATTTGGTGGTAGTATTGACCCACCTGCTGGTTGTCCGGGCAGTATTCGAACAGGAGACTGTGGTATTGGATGCTGAAGCTGATTTCTAATCGTATCGGTAGCAGCTGCAGCAGCAGCTGTTGCATTTGGATTAATAGGAACCCCTGATCCCAGTAAACCTCCTGCCGCAGCTGCAGCTGCTAGATATGCATTGATTAGTTGTTCTTGTCTTCCAGGTGGAGGTAACTGTCCAGATCCCATGGAGGTTGCTGATGGAGGTCCAAGTAGAGGTTCTATATCTTCTTCTTGTATAGTCGTTATATCGATGTTTGTAGCAGCTGTCGCTGCCGCCGCCATTTGTCGTTGTTGCAATAAATACTGTCTTTGATTCTCCAACCACCAAGTGAAATTTTCCACCTCAATCGCATCTGATAAAGTACTGCACTGATCACCTTGAATGTTATCGGCAACAATCTCGAGGGGAATACCAAATTCATCGTGCGTTCGTCCAGAACCAGCTGCTCCTGGTGGATCGGGTCGATCACCATCGTCGGTGCTGTTAGCTTGAAAGAGACGGTACATGTTATGGACCTAGTAGCTGGAGTTAGAATATAATAGTAGTAAAGGTACAGCGATGCATGAGACATGAGATATTCCTTCCTTGAAACGAAAACACAATTTGTGCGGAATAAACAAGCCTCTACTACTAGACTACTACTACTAGTAGCTCTAGTACTGCTACTACTACTGCTACTACTACTACTACTACTAGTAGTAGCTCTCTACTAAAGTAGTACTACTAGCTAGCTAGAGCTACTAAGTAGTAGTAGTAGTAGTGCTACTAGCACTGCTGCTCTCTAATAAGCAGCTATCTCCGTAGCTAGTAGTACTACTAGCTAGTAGTAGCTACTACTAGTTCTTAGCTACTAGTAGAGTAGTAGTACCACTTAGAGTAGCCCTCTACTAGCTAGTAGACTATCTCTACTACTACTACTCTAGTACTCGTAGTAGTAGAGTACTAGCCTACTCGAGTACTACTGTAGCTAGTAGTAGTCTACTGTAGCTCGTCTGCTACTCCACTACTCTGCCTAGCAAGCTACCAGGTAGCTACTACTACTACCTGGTAGCTAGTAGCTAGAGTAGAGAGGGAGTAGTATTAAGTACTACATCAGAGAATGACCATCTGGGTAAATCCCGATTCCCTGTGTAAATTACCCAAACACAAACCCTACGGGGTATGGTTATTGAACCTGTGTACATTGTTGTAGAATTATGTAATTAACC
>Ga0100402_1005036_pt1 | contig 13704 bp, 15 predicted proteins | sample CryGeyme20150102_FD_80419 | JGI IMG/M metagenome (GOLD analysis project Ga0100402, IMG submission 80419) | Groundwater microbial communities from Crystal Geyser aquifers in Utah, USA - Crystal Geyser metaG 2015-0102 | ecosystem: Environmental > Aquatic > Deep subsurface > Groundwater | place...
CTCAACAGTAAGATGTGAGAAAGACATCCATAGTGTAGTAAATTCTTTGAATTGCGGACATAATGTCTGTACTTCATGCATTAAAAAGTGCGCGAAATGCCCAGATAAAATAGTACTATCATGTCCAACTTGTATTATTAACTACTATTTTTATTCATGTAAGACATGTAATTTTATTTTATGCAATGTTTGTTCGAAATTTTGTAAAAAGTGTGAAGAATTATATTGTCCAGATAATGTGTGTTTGAATTGTTCGAAGAGTGTTGGTTGTTTGTTATGTAATGTGACAAGAATGTGTGTTAATTATAAAGAATGTGGAAAATTTGTTGATATATGCTCAGACTGTAAAATTAAGGTTTATTGTGATAATTCTTGTAGAAACAATTATATAGAGAAAAATAAAATAGATCATGTTTGTAATGTATGTACTAATACTAATTGTAAATCAATTAATGCAATTGAAACAAAAAATAAAAGTGTAATTGCTAAAAATAAGGGAGATAATAACAAAAAAGATATTCTAATATTAAATAATAATGTCAAAAAACTAAGTGAAAACAATTTAAGTATTGCGCCAGGAAAGAACATGATAAATAATTCTAGAGTGAATTCTATTAAATTTGAAGATAAAAAACAACAACAATTTAAAAGAAAAGAGATTAAAGAAATAAAAGACGAAGATAAAAATTTATTAAGACTAGAGAAAAATGGAAAAGAAAATGAAGGATGTAGTGACGTTTGTCTAATAATGTAACGGAACAATTGATTAATTTAATATAATTTAATATATTATATATTCAAATATTAAAACATGATTAACATTATTAACATAAGATAAATTATTAACTAAAGTTATAATATAATTATTAGAATAATATCAAATTAGTAGTATTTTAATTTAAATTAAAAATCTAATTAAAATTATCTTAGTATTTTTTTCCTTTGTAATAACTATTGTCATTTTGATTTCTATATCTTTCATCATATTGGTAGCTACTATAGCCAAATCTTGAATCATTTCTTCCGTAGTTTTTGTTGCTATAGTTACTAGTATTAATGTTATCGAAACCAGCGTTATCATCATAAGAATAATCCATTGGATTTTCTCTAATTGAGTTATTTCCTTTATTGTAGCTTGTATTAAAGTTTTGATTTCCTCCAACAGTTCCAATTTCTCTTAAATCTCCACCTCCTCTGCTATTACCATACGATCCTCTATAATTCGATTGTCCTCTTCCTTGATAACCTCCTTGATATCCTCCTCTTGATCCTTGATAATTATTTCCTCTATAATTACTATTTCCTCCTCTATAACTACTATTTCCTCTATAAGATGATGGTCCTCGATAGCTATTTCCTCTGTAAGTTGAAGGTCCTCTATAAGATGTTGGTTCGCTATAATTATCAGTGCCAGAGTAATAGTCTTCATATTCATTAGTCGGTTGTTGAGTATAGCCAGAATAACCTCCTCTGCCTCTTCCTCTATATGAGTTTCCCCTTCCTCTACCGCCTCTAAATCCAGCTCTTGGGTATTCAGTTGGTGTCTCTTGAGCATAATAATAATCTTTGTTATTGTAAGTAGTTTGTGGTAACAAATAAGAAGGAGGATCCTTAGGGTCAATAAACTTTAGTTCTAGTTCTGAATAAGGAAGAGGAGGAACATAACCAGAATTCTTAGGATCAATTGGGTCGATCGATACTAAAATATCTAAACAAGGAAGTCTAAATTCTTTTTCTTTATGGATTTGTCTCTATAATTTAAAATAATTTTATACATCTTCAGATTCATATTTAGCAATGTATTTCCTACTATAACTATTATTTTGTTGATAAAGATCCTTTAACTTTCTTCTGAGAATATCAGCAATAGACATGACTTTACTGCAAGCATTACCTTTAAAAGTTAAATTAATTTACTAACCTATAGCTTTTAAAGTGATTTGTCTCATATTCAGTGTGATCAATTTATGTATTGATCTATTTACATAATCTCTGATTTCTTGCCCTCTAATACTTGTTTTGATTCCAATTTCATTCCTTTTGAGTTTTTCCATTGGAACTTCAGGGATAATTTCAACTCTGCGAAGTGGTTGATTATTTTCTTGATTCATATTTCCAAAATTATTCATTTATGTTTATATAATTTTATTTATTTTAAATAATTATAATTTACTTTAATAAATTTAAACTCTTTATTTAAATAATCCAAGTTATAATTTATTATTATATATTGTTTTAATTATTTTAATTATTAAGTGTTTTATATAATACACTACCCACTTGTAAACTAAATTCAATATCTATTTTTTGATAGTAATCCCCTTTTAACTTTATATTTTGTAAAATGGTATGAAGATCAATAGCTCGATTGATAATAGCGGATGATTCTACGTCAATATCAACATCAACCATATGAACATGAAAGTGATAAAATTGAGGAGGATAATGAACATACATTCTTATATTCTTATTATTAACATTGAAATACTTGCCAACAGCTTTCCTACCTATATTAAGTAAATTCTCTAATAAAGGTATGTGTCTTTCGTTTAAATCTCTTAAAGACTTTATTTTATCATTGAATACTAATCCGAGACAGTATGCCTTATCTGTTCCTGCAAATTTTAAATCTTGTAATATTTTAAAATGGTTTTCTTCTAAGTGTATTAATTTTTCTTGTGTGTTTTTTTCATCATGAAGAACATTTTTTATCCAAGCAGTATCTTTTTCAGGAATAGAATTAATAAATTCTAAATGTTTGTTAAGATAAATCTCATAAGTTTATTGGAAAAGAGTATTCTTTTTAATTCTATTTTTTTCAATAATCTTTTCGGTGGCAGGGTAAATAAATTCAAGTAGATTTTGATTTGAAATATTATCAACTGAAGTATACTTCTTATAAATATCGTTATTATGTATTGATTTAGGAGAATTTATAAGTTTAATGTGTTTAGTCCATATTTCTGTGTCACTTTTCTCATAAAAAATTTTCTTTAGTCGCAAAATGAAAAATTCTTTTTCGATTTGTCCAAGTAGTGTAATATTATTTTTTTCTCCATTATAATCTAATATTTCATTTACTTTTGCTTTTGTCATTAACTCTTCAAAATTTGATGAATTAGTAGAATCTTTAGTTGTTAATAGAGATTGATCATTTTTAATAATATTCATTAATTAATATGTATTTATTTATCAATAAGTAATAGTAACTTAGTAATATTTTTATTTGTATATAGTAATATATAAAATTTCAGTTGTTTAAATTAATATTAAATTATTAAACAAATAATAAATAAAAATGAGTAAGAATATTCGTACAGACGAAAGCAACGACCACGTTGTCGAAGCTGAATTCAATGCAGAAATAGGAATCCCTAAGATTGAAGATACAGCACAAGCCAAAGTCGGCTTTAAGGGATTTAAAAACAAAGATAAATCGCACAATGCAAATGCTGAAGTTAATCTTAATGCTAATATTCTAGGTGAGTCTAACGTAAATGTTCATATTGAAGAGCCTAAACTAAATGCTGAAGTAAATCTAGGTAGGAATCAAAATCAATATAACAATCAGAATCCTAATACTAATGCCAAAATATCAGGCAATGTTAATGCAGACTTCGCAGCTGACTCCCCAGAACGAGATTCTAAAAAACTATTAATACAGAATAATAATCCTCCTCAAAAGATAAACTTAAACAGAAATGGAGAATATTTTGGAATAGGAAAAGACGATATTCTCCATATATTTGATGCTTATCAAAGATTTGAATCATTTGATCATGATATCTTAGAAGTTCAAAATAATGGAGGCATAGAATCAATTATGGCTAATTTAAGAACATCTTTTGAAGGTGGTATTCCAGTTAACGATACAAATGATAATTTAAAGAGAATTGAAGCCTTCGGAGAAAACAAATTCGTTGTTGAACCTATGCCACACTGTTGTGAGTATGTCTGGGAAGGATTAGGAGATTTAATGGTAAGAATACTTATTGGCGCTGCTATTTTCCAAATCATAGCTGGATCTATTCCTCAAATTCAAGAATCTGAAAATGATTACGTAGAAGGACTTAGTATTGTCTTTGCTGTTGTAGTAGTTGTTTCTGTAGGATCTATAGTCAACTTTACTAAAGAAGGAAAGTTTAGAGAGCTTAACGATCAAAACCAAGGGATGATAACTTATCAAGTAAGAAGAGGAGGAAAAATACATATCCTTAAAGAAGAAGAAATCTTAGCCGGAGACGTTATTATGCTAGAGCTTGGAAATATCTTACCAGCTGATGGCATTTTAATCCAAGGAAATTCAGTTAAGATGGACGAAGCTTGCTTAACCGGAGAGGCAGATCTTGTTGAAAAAGAGTCAATGGCTCATTGTATTCAAAGACAGCAAGAAGAATTTGAAATATTTGGTGAGAAAAAGCCTAAAGGAAAGCACTTAATTCCCTCGCCTTTAGTATTTTCAGGAACTAAAGCAGAAGAAGGTTCAGGATGGTATATCGCTCTAAGAATAGGACCTAATTCTGAAGGTGGTAAAATTAGAGAGGCTATTAATGCTGAACGATCAAACAAAAAGGAAAGAAAGAAAAAGAAAGAAGGAGATGCAGAAGAAGTAGATGATGAGAAAAAAAATGATAAAAAGGAAGATGAACCAAAAGAAGGCGAAGGTGAAAAAAAGGAAGAAGACGACGACGATGAAGAAGAGAAAAAACAAACTCCTTTAGAAAAGAAATTAGAGGATTTAGCCACTGATATCAGTACATTTGGACTTGTTGCTGCTATTGCTACTTTTGTTGCTCTTATATGCAGAATGATTTATTTCCATGTTTCAAGTGCAGATAATGAAGCTCATGCATTTTTTAATGAAAGATCAAATTGGTATAATACAACAGTCCTAGGTGAAGTTCCAAGAAGAAAAGAAACTTATTCTGCTATTAAAGTCATCATTGATTTTATAAGAATTATTATTTTATGTATAGCTATTATAGTTGTTGCTATTCCAGAAGGTCTTCCTTTAGCTGTTACTCTTAGTTTATCTGTTTCTATTAGCAAGATGATGGACGATAATAACTTAGTTAGACAGATGAGTGCATGTGAAACTATGGGAGGAGCTAACTATATATGCTCAGATAAAACAGGAACCCTTACAAAAAATGAGATGTCAGTTGATCAGTTTTTTAACTGTGATGAACAAATTACCTTCAAAGAAATGGTGAGAAATAAAGAGACCAGAGAGGACCCTACAAAATACTTTAATCCACAATATTTTGAAGTATTAAAACAAGCTATTTGTCTAAATATTGAAGCAACTTTTAATGATGATGATTCAATTAAAAAAGCATCAAAAACTGATATAGCCTTAATAGAATTTATGACATGTCTAAGAGTATCTATGAATGGAGTTAAAAGAGACTTTTATCCTCCTCTAGGTGATGACAACAATAAGAAAAGATTCCCTTTTTCATCAAGTAGAAAGAAAATGTCAACTATTGTTGATTCACATAAGCACGGAAGCAGAATGTACTTAAAAGGAGCTTCAGAAATTGTCCTAGCAAGTTGCAGTCAATACTTAAACCCTAAAACTGGCGAGAAAACAGTTATTACTGATGAAAAAAAGAATAGCTTCTTAGGAATAATAAAAGTCTATGCAGATTTAGCATTAAGAACCATTTGCCTTGCTTACAAAGACATAAGTCCTGATGATAGTGAAAATTGGAAAGCAAAAGATGAAGAAGGAAAAAATACTTTAGAAAAAGATCAATTTTGCTTATTAGGAATATTCGGTATTAATGATATTTTAAGAGATGGTGTACCTGAAGCAGTTGAAAAATGCAAAGGAGCCGGAATTACTGTAGTAATGGTAACTGGAGATAACATTGACACAGCAAACGCAATTGCTAAAAACTGTAATATCGTAACAAAAGAAGACGAAGACGAGTACAAACGATCAGGAAAACCTTATAGTTTAGAAGGAAAAATTTTTTATGATAAAATCGGTGGAATGGTTTGTGATGTATGTAATCTTGACTGCGCTTATTGCAACTGTCCAAGAACCGAAGCAGCAGTAGAAGTTATGAAATTGAAGAAAAAACAAGCCGGTGAACCCGATTGGGAAAAGGATATTCCTATTAGAAGTGAAAGAATAAAAGATATGGAAGCATTTAAAGAAATTTATAAATCAATCAAAGTTATAGCAAGATCAAGACCAGAAGATAAATATACATTAGTATTTGGTCTTAAAGAGTTAGAATACATCGTTGCAGTTACTGGTGATGGAACAAATGATGCACCGGCTTTAAGTAAATCTAACGTAGGATTTGCAATGGGTATCTCAGGAACTGAAATAGCAAAACAGGCTGCTGATATTATTATTTTAGACGATAACTTTGCTACCATAGTTCAAGCAGTTAAATGGGGAAGAAATATTTATGACAATATAAGAAAGTTTGTTCAATTTCAACTTAGTGTCAACCTGGTCGCTTGTCTTATCGTATTTTTATCATGCTGTATTGGAAATGAAACACCACTAAACGCAATTCAAATGTTATGGGTCAATTTAATTATGGACTCTTTAGGTGCATTAGCATTAGCTACTGAACCCCCTTATGATGAGCTATTAAATAGACCTCCAACAGCAAGAGACGAGTATATCATAAATCCTTTAATGTGGAAACATATTGTTTATCAATCTCTTGTTCAATTAATAATATTACTTGTTCTTTATCTTTATGGTCATAGATTTATTCCCGAAACTAATAAACTCAATCAAGATGTTGCAAGGATATTAATAACTTGCTTTGGACATATTCCAGGACAAAAAGACGATCTAGTACAAAATTACGATATGATGATTGCTGGACCATCACTATTTTGGAGTCTTGACAGTGAAAGACTTCCAGACGCAACTCCTGCTTCATGTGGTCACTTTTTCGAAAAGAAAAATCTATATGAAGCTCAACATTACTTCATGAGTGTTTATGGAAGTGCTCATATTACTGTAGTTTTTAACACTTTTGTTATATATACTCTATTCAATCAAATAAACGTAAGAAAAATTGATGATAGTTACAATACATTTATGAATCTTCATCTAAACTGGACATTTATTGTACTATTCCTTATTGAATTCGGAATGCAAGTTATCATTGTACAAGCTAGTGGAATTGCCTTCAAAGTTTCTATTTATGGTTTAGACGGACCTCAATGGGGTATCTGTATTGGATTATCATTGATTACTTTTATTGTAAATCTAATACTTAAGCCTATTCCTATTCAAAATTGTTTCATTGCAATGGGAGTATGGTTAGCAAAGATGAAGGGAAAGTCTGAAGAAGAATTAGCTGAAGAAGAGAAGAAAAATTCAAAAGATGGAGCAATTGAACTACAGGGAGGATTAAAGGCAGAAGTACATGTAAATGTTGAAGTCGGAGGAGACTCTAAAAAACTTCATCCGGTATATTTAAATATTTAATTAACTATTTTAGGATCACCAAGTTTCACATCAACATCAAAAATCTAAAGAAAGATCTAAGAAACTTAACAGTATGATTGTTAATTTAAGAACTCCTGGAAGCTTGAAGAGAAAATCGACTAAAAGTTTTGCACCAGTAAGTCGTTTATAAACATATCGTTACTATATTTCTTTAATTTTTATAACATTTATTATAATTGCTTTAATTGTTTATATATTATAATATAATATAATACTATTTTCTTTTTTATAATATTAAAAAATATATTTTTTATTTAATATTAATATTATTGTTAGTTTATTAAATGTAGCTTAATTAAACTTTATAGTGCATTAATTGTAATTTCTATTAAAATATGTATTTAATTTTATGAAAGGATTGATATTATAATATTAAATTACTTAAATTAGTGAGTCTATATTATTTATTTTTAATGATTCATTTATAATTTCTTTTAAATTTGGAATTGTTTCTTTTTCAGACAATTTCATTATATTATCTACACTCATCCATTCATACTTTAAATAAATACCTTCATCTTCTTTTCTATTATCAGTTACTTTATAAGCTAATGATGTTATAATGATATATTTATTTATAGTAGTTATTCTTAATAAATGAACCTTTGGAATTAAAATTCCATATCCAGTTTCTTCTTTAATTTCCCTAATAGAGGCTAATTTATAATCTTCATCCTGTTCTACTTTCCCTCCAGGAAAACAGTATTGATTTTTATAAGGTTCATTTTCTCTTTTGATTAATAAAATCTAAATAATTACAGATAATAAATGACTTGTTTATCTTTATCTTGAGTTTTTGAATTTTGATATACTACACATGAAACTGATAATATTAAATTTTTATTTGAATTATTTGTATTAACGGTTTGAAAATAAGATTTTGATAAGCTATTGGATAAACAATTTAAACTTTTCTTAAAGGTATATTTAATATAATAACTTTTCATCATAATAATTATTAAAATTATTAAAACATGTTTATTAAGTTTATTAAACTATTGTATTTAATTAATTAATATTTAATAAACTTTATTTACTTTTATATATCAATCTTAATAAATTAATTATATAATTAACAAAAAGTAATTTTATAACAACTCTAAAAGGCAAAATTTCAATTATTTATATATATTATAATTATTATACTTAACTTAAACCTATAAATATTCATATTGAAAAATAACTATCATTATCTAAACTACTATTATTATAGCTGCTAGAACTAAAATTCTCACTTGATTCATTTTGGCTATGACCGAAGAAAAGTTGTTCATCACAATTATACTTAAAGTTATCATCTTCAATCTTACTTGTGTCTTTATTATATTCTACTAACATGTCTTCGTAGTTATTTCCGTACTGCTTCCTATTCACAGAATGCTCAGAGGGAAAGTCTATTATATCTATTCAAAAATTAATATTTCGTTTACTTAAAAAGTGTGAATCTAACTCGTTGCTTTTCATATATTCATGGCTTTTCATAAATTGTATATTATTTAAATCTTTATTTATGTCCTTACTTGATTTATGTGTAGGGACTAGGTTAAGGTCACCTAGATCTAGAATTAGATTTTTTTCATTGAACTCTAGTAAAAATAAAGTTTAGTACTTACTGCATGATAGATTCGTTATCAGTTCATTTATGGTTTTTGTTTCTGGTTTTGGAATTGCCTTAGGTTTTGCTAGGAATTCCTCTTCGAAATTACCTACACTTTCTTTGTTTTCGTTTTCTATATGTTCTTTTAAGAATTTGCTTTTTTTCTTTAGTTTGACGTTTTCATCTGTGAGGTAGTTAGTTAATTAAGTTATTTATAAATTATATATAAGTTATATATTATTATAAAATTTACTTATTTTTTTCAAGTCAATAGGAGTTTCCAATGTATTTCTAATCGACCAATTAAATCTATTCTTTATATTATCACCTGTTCTACCATCAATTTCTTTTGCGATTCTAGACCAGTTTGAACCGTATTTGAAGACTAAGTCTAATATTTTTTTATCTTCTTCAGGAGTAAAAGGGTGTCTTGATAACTTTCCGTCCAAGCAATTTAGATATCGATCTCTAATTTGTTTATTACTACGAGATTTCATTATGTTTGCAAGCAAAGACCATTTTTTACCATACTTTGAAATATTATTTAACAACTCCTCGTCTTCCTTTTTTGACCATAGACCTTTATTTAATTTAGGATTTATTTGAGCGTATCTTGAATAGCATTGTCTTGTAGTTTTAGTTTTCACATGTTTTGAAATTTCTTGCCATCTGACTTTTTTGTCTTTATATTCCTCAACTCTTGCTAGAAGTAATTTATCTTCTTCTTTAGTCCATTTTTTCTGGCTCTTTATATTTGACTTTTGATCTAATAGTTCAGAGCTAAAGATTTTGATTCTGTTATCACCTTTCAATTGGTTGGTTAAATCACCTTCCATTAAGAAAGAAGTTGTATTTATAATTTATTAACGTTTATTAATTATATCATAGAGAAATAAATATTATAATAATATTAAAGTATAAAAAATAAAATTAGAAGAAAATCAAAATAAAGTATTCTTTCTTAAAATTTTTTAAAGTAGTAACAATAATATAATATCCAAATAAAACTAAAATAATATTGTAATATAAATTTCAAAGAGAAAAGTAGCTTTCATTATCATAGCTACTGAAATGACTACTTGAACTATAAAATTCACTATGATCACTAAAGCCAAACATATTATTGTTTTCTTCATCTCCAGTGTTCATTAACTCTTCAATCATTTTTTGAGAATCGTCAATAGGTTTTTTGTTATATTCATATAACATTTCTTCATAATCTGTTTTGTTATTTGGTTCTTTAGGAAATTCAATTATATCTAATATGTTACAGACTGTAAATACTTAATAAATTATTATCTAACTCATTGCTTTTCATTGAGATATTAAGAGAGTTGGATTCTTGATAAGGTTTAAAATTATGGCTATTTAAATTAAGGTCTCCAAGATCTAGTACTAAGTTTTTTTCATTTGAGTCTACAATAAGTATATTTAAAATTGATTTTACTATATCCTAGATCTTGGAATAAAGTACTAATAGTTTCTTTTTTGGCCTTCGTCGTAAAAAACTTTTTAAGATTTCTAGTTATAGTCTCTTTATTCTTTTTTAATTTCTGAGTTAGATATTTTTTATGTGTTCTCTTAGTTTCAGCACATCTGTCCTGCTCTTTTGAAAATTTACTTTTAGTCGATGATTTTGCAGTAGCCGATCCATCTGAAAAATTATTAAAATTATTATAATTTGCATAGAATTTAATTAAATAATACTTATTTTTTTAAAGTCAATTTGAGATGTTAAAGTCTGTTTTATTGACCAATTAAATCTGTTTTTAATATTATCTCCAGTTCTCCCTTTTATTTCTTTAGCTATTCTCGACCAATTCGAACCATATCTCTGAATTAATTCTATTATTAATTTATCTTCTTCGCTTGTGAAAGGTATTCTCGAAACCTTTTCATCGAGACAGTTAAGATATCTATCTCTAATTTGTTTGCTATTTCTCGTTTTCATTACATTCGCTATAAGTGACCACTTTTTACCATACTTAGAAATATAATATAATAGATCATCGTCTTCTTTTTTTGACCAAAGTCCTTTATTTATAGTGGGATTTATCTGAGCATATCTTGAGTAACACTGCCGTCTTGACTTTCCTTCTATTCTTGTTGAAATCTCCAACCAATTAATTCTAATTTTACTATCAGTATATTCTTTAACATATTGTAAAAGCATTTTATCTTCTGTTAAACTCCATCTTCTCTGATTGTTTTTAGGAAGCATATCACCTGTAAACATATCACTACTATAAATATTAACTGTATTATTGCTTCTTTTCGGTAATATTTCATTGCAAACGTCATCCTCCATTATGAAATATTTTTTATTCTATTATAAATTCGTTTATTATTGTTGCAATTTATTAGATTTAATTTATGATTAATAATAAACATAAAAAAATTTACACAATTAATAGTAATTTTTTAATTATAATATATAAACAGTTAGCAAAAACTATAAAATAAAATATGTAAAAGTATTTATTTCTAAATCGTGTAGTTAGATTCGCAATCGCTTGGAACGAAACTACTATTGCTGTAATAACTGCTAGAGCATTCACCGTTATCACTACCTGCACTACTCATAAAGAAGTATGTATTTGTATTCTCATTTTCATCGCAGTTGTATTTCAAGTAACTTTCTTTTTCTTCGTCAAAGTCTTCATTGAAATTAAGTCTTTTATTGTATATTTTAAACATATCCTCATAGTTAGTTTTGACATTTGTTTCAGAAGAAGGAAAATCAATTATGTCTTTTAAATTTAATATATAAAATTTACTTAAAAATTGGTGATTTAATTCATTGCTTTTCATGTATATATCGTCGTGCTGATTAAGATCATAACAAGACTTAAAATTGGGATTAGGAGTGATATTTAATTCACCAAGACCTCCTGTTACATCATTTAATTCTTCATATGATTCTATCAAGTTAAAAATTTATAACATACTATTATAATTGTATAAGTCTGAAATTAGAGTTTTAAATTCTTTATTATCTTTATTAGTGGTTTTTTTATTATGACTATGATGATGTTTTGTTACAACTTCTGTATTTTCAAAAGGTTTAGTAGTTAAAGGTTTTTCCAAAGTATTATCATACTTCTTTTCAAAAGGCTTTATTATTGGTTTGATAAATGATTTTTCAAATGGTTTTACTTCTGGCATTTCATTTTCTTTGGAAAATTGAGAGAATTTACTCTTTTTCTTTTCTTTTATTGTATTATCTACATAATTAATAAAACTATTTACTTATTTTTTGTAAATCAATTTGACTTTCCATAGTATGTCGAATCGACCAATTAAATCTATTCTTTATATTATCGCCTGTTCTACCTTCCATTTCTTTTGCTATTCTACACCAATTTGATCCGAATTTTAAGACTAATTCTAATACTTTTTTATCTTCTTCAGGAGTAAAAGGGTGTCTTGATACCTTTTCATCCAAACAATTTAAATACCTATCTCTAATTTGTTTATTACTTCGAGTTTTCATTATTTTTGCAAGTAACGACCATTTTTTACCGTACTTTGAAATATTATTTAACAAGTCTTCATCTTCCTTTTTTGACCATAGACCTTTACTTAATTTAGGATTTATTTGAGCGTATCTCGAATAACATTGCCTTGTAGTTTTACTTTTGATATTAGCTGAAATTTCTCTCCATTTTATTTTTGTGTCTCTATATTTCTCAACTTGTGCTAAAAGCATTTGGTCTTCTTCTTTAGTCCATTTCTTTTGTCGTTTTATGATATTATCATTATTATTTGCTTCACAACTAAAGATCTTAGTTGAGCTATTAAATTTATTCTTAATTGGAATATCTTCTTGAAATAATGATGTGGTTAGACTTGAAATATTCATTAGTAATTATTATATTAATAAATAAATATTATTATTATTTCCTATTAAGATTATAACATTATTTTAAGTATATTATATTAAGTACTTTTATATTTTTATTCAAAGCTTATAATTATATTTTAATTTATTAATTATAGAATAATAAATGATGAAAAATAAAGTACTATTACAAAACATCAATAAAGAATCAATATACTCGATAATCAGCCATTTTAAATACCTTAATAGTATTATGCCAATCTATCTTGATAATTATTTACAATTTAATCCAACTGACTTAAAAGAATTTAAAGATGTTATTACTTACATATTAAAAAATAATATCATAAAATCGATTGATTTATTACTACAACAAATAATAATTATTAATTTTACGGAAAAGGAAGATAAACAAACATTCTTAAAGTTGTTAACATCATTAATTACTTTTTACTATTGTATATATAATGATCCAAATTATTCAAATGAAGAAAACATGGAAGCATTAAAAATATTTAATTCCTTCTTGATGATCATTAAAAAATTATACTTTGTAATAATATATAGTTAATACTTTAACATAATATAACTAACATAACTTAAATAGAACTCCTTCCTTGTCGAAGAAGAAATAGCCTTCTTTACCAAATTTATCTTAACATTATCACTTTATAACAACATTGATGATTACTCCAAACGTGGCAAAACTATAAAAAAGCCTATCTTTTTTTGGTTGGGAATAAGCTTTTTTATTTCTTTATTTAGTTTTGAAACAAC
>Ga0100402_1005038_pt1 | contig 13702 bp, 13 predicted proteins | sample CryGeyme20150102_FD_80419 | JGI IMG/M metagenome (GOLD analysis project Ga0100402, IMG submission 80419) | Groundwater microbial communities from Crystal Geyser aquifers in Utah, USA - Crystal Geyser metaG 2015-0102 | ecosystem: Environmental > Aquatic > Deep subsurface > Groundwater | place...
AATTTAAGAGGACACTCTTGTATAAAAAATAATCGATTACTACATCCAAGAAAAAGATGTGCTAATTCGCAAAAAATAAGGGATTATTGTGAATGTAAACAGAAGATAAAAAATGACACTTGAAAGGTTCATCAGTTAGAGGCAAATTAATCATGAGCTGCCTGTGTATTTTGGTGATGTCCTATCGATCATCGATCATATCAAAGGAGCCATTAATAAATATTAAATAGAATAGGTAGACTTTGTCAAACAAGAGGCACCAAGTGCTCGAGCCTACATGTAGGAGATTGAGGCATAAAAAGTGACAGAAAATCAATGTTTGGGTTGTTCAACTTTCTTCATCAAAGATATGTCGATTATGGATGAAACGATCAATAAAACTCCTCTGAAAGTATTCTCCTCAAGTCAAGATATGCGCAACATTGAGAATCAAATCAAAGATGAGATATGCTCCATGCTGAATGGGAAAGGGGGAATCATCCTTTTTGATTGCCCTTACAACTATGATAAAGTAAGAGCAGTTGGACGGGTTTGGACATAAAAAGAAAAAGATTAGCTTGAACAAAGAATGAGCAGTTACCTTTAAGTGTTCGAACCTCGGGCTGCAGTTAGAAATAGTCTGAAAATATCATTCGTTCCTGTCATCTAAAATCCCTACGAGCATCACTATACTCAAGATTATACGACCTATGCAAGTGAGGAAAGTCTGATCAAACCTTTTTAATATTTCAAAGTTCGTCAGTACCTGAATGGCACATTCATCTTGAGAATAAAAGTATGTCCATCTGATCCAACCACAGTGTTTTATTGGAATTAAAACACCAATGCAAATTTGGAAGAGTAGTACCGGAATTATTCAATATCGACCAGAATTAACCAAAATAAGAAAGTTATCAAGATGAAAAATATCGGCAAATTAATAAAAATGAAAATGAAAGAGTGCTATCTACCTGCCTCGCTTAACCCAGAAGAACGAAGATTGATCGACCGGCCTAAGACCTACTTTGACCATTAATGCCGACTTCCTGAAAGTGGAAGAGTGATCATCTAGGGACTCAGCAAAGGCAGCAGATCATAAATAAATGCAAAAAATTTCTGCTTCGCCTCGATGCTGGTCGTAAAAAGCACAAACATTCAAGATGTAAAGAAGGCCTTCAAAGAGTCAGGCATCGATGCTCAAATAAAGCAATTATTCTAAAACAACGACCTACCGACCGCCAAGCACACTGCCATAATGTACCACAACATAAAATTCCAAGACCTTCTCAAGACAATAAAAGACAACAATAAATTCAAATTTGGCAACAAACAAATGCTCGCCATCAGCATCACCAACTATCTGAAATTGTAAAAAAGGAACGAGAATAACCCTTTCATGAGATGGTAATTTAAGAATCTTGTTGAATGGTTCCGAAAATAATTCCCAAAGGAAACCATCAGATTATTTTAGTTCAAAACTGGCAATCGACTTGAACAATCAGAATATTTCCTTGAATGCTAGAGCCATGAGGCTACTCTGTATTTGTACTATGTGACTAACTTCCTAAAAGATAAGACCACCTTCAAAAATCCTCTTCATCTGGATAAAATGAGTTAAAATTAGCTGAAGGTCAGTTTTATCAAAATTGATGAGGATATATACCAGAGTGCAAACTAAAATTATTTCTCAAGACCAGAGACCAAAGAATAAATAGAAAAGAACCAGAATGGCCTCATGTTAATTCAATCGGCAATACAGCATACTCCAGGTGCACATTCAAATCAGGACTAGCCAACATAACTCTCGAAGTTAAAAAATGCTATGAGCCACGAAAGATATGAATCAGCAGTTGTAGATTCCATTTGCCATTGAGAAATGACAAAGCAATCATATAATAGTTTTGGACTAAATGTTTGAAATGATATTTATCCACTTCCATATATACTCCCTCCTCCAGCCTGAACTATACGCTCCTATCTATACCCGTGAGGCATTCTAGTTGAGGGTAACTAGTAATTAGCTAACTACTGACTATAGTGAACGATAGTTCCAAAACGATAAATATATAATAATCTCAATGGAAAAAGAAGGCTCTCTTCATGACGATTTTTCCACCATTAATCTCTAGAGCTACACCGATGAAAAACCCAACAAACAATGTCAGGTCAGTTGCAACTCTATCGTCCTCTTCGTCGTGGCAGGTACCTTTTCCTTGATCTCAGCATTCATATTCCTGATTATTGGCGTGTTGGAGATGATTTCCACCTTCATGATGGATCGCATCACCATCCCTCTCGTCAAGGTAGGCACCACCATCAGCAGCACCCAATCGACCTACGTCAACTACAAGAATGCTAACAGAGTCGGAATATACCTTTAAATTCAAAAAGTGACACAGTACGACAAATAGTTCAGCACCTATCATCTCCCCTAATCTCTTTTTCAATGCCAAAGTCATACTTTAAATCAATAAATCAATAAAACTATAGCCATTGATGGTACAGCACTCGACCCCACCGCACAGGCCATTCCATGTGGTTACTATTCCGGCATGCTTCCAATCAATACAATAACAGCTCAGTACATAAATGGCTCCTCCCTGTCAATTGATCAATCAGATCTAACAAATTTCTAGTATGATTTTGGCAACATAAACACCTCGATTCAGTGGACAGACCTGACCTCCAATATCTTTCACTCCTGGATGTAACCCAATGCCATGCAACTGACCACCAAAATGGTGGGTAGATTCACTACTACTTTAGAAGGAGTAGTCAACTTCACCATTAACAGTACCTATCTTTAGATGTAGTGAACAATTAAATTCCTGGAGATTTGGGCTAACTGACACTGGTCCTTGAACCTGAGCAAAGTTTCGGTCATAAAAATATTAGTTTTGTCAATTTATGTTTCGTGCAGGTGGTCGTTCTTTTCCTCTTTGCCTTCTTCCTCTTCTACTACGGCAAAGTGGTTGATAGTTCTGTCAATGAATACAAAAAAGGAGAGAACAACCCAGCCATCAAAATAGAGGTGAGATCTTAGCGTTAATAGTAAAGCAGCAATGTATGAGGATGGCAGTGTCAATTAGTTTTTGTTATATTTGATATTCTGATACATTGTATTAGTTTAGATCTAGTTTAAGTTCATAGCTCATGGGTGTGGAAAGACAAGGGGCTAAGGTCAATTGGCTTAGCTCAATTGCCATGGTTGTGGCAGCAGGAACAGCCTTCAGAATGAGAAATACCTTCAGAAAAATCGGCAACATCAAGGTGTCTGAATTGAAAGAAAGAGCAGGTCTATTATATCGAGGGCCTCCCCAGCAACCATCAATTGTACCTAAACCAGTCAACACCCAACCAGGCAAATGGTAACAAACCCTCCAATACCGCCAGCAATACAAATGGCTCTATCGATGCTACACTCTCAGTTAAGGTTCATTTTCTCGAAAGCACTGATCGCCTTTAACCATAATTATATGTTAGTATTCCTTAAAGCATTATAATATTCTTTGTTGAATGCAAGAACCCAACCAAAATATCGAAGCTGAAGAACAATCCGAGATAGCAATTACTCAGGAAGTCGTCGTGGAGTTACTGGAGTTGTTGGGCAACCAGAAGAATGAAGTCAGGCATGGTACTTTGAGTGCTATCCTGCAGTATACACCCACACCATAGGCTAAACTCATGTTCAAAGATACCACTCTTAAGAGCTATCTCAGAAAATATATATTTGAACCACCTCTCACCAAAATTTGCCTGTCAACTCTGATCCATTTCGCAACAGAAAGCTAATACCTTCCTGAGTACTTCAAACTAATTGAACCTCTCACCTTAAAACTCAAATAATGGAACGACCTCGAGCGATAATTAGCTCTGTTGTTGTTGCTGAATATTAGTAAATAAGAGTAAATCGTCGTACGATTGCTGGGCTAGTAGGACAAGAAGGGCTATTTGATGGAGGTGCTCTATGCTTTAATGTAGCAGAAAGATAAAATGAGGTGGATCATTGTTGGCATTTTCGTCAATGTTTCGTCAATTGAGAGAGGTCGCAAATTTTTAGTCTAAGAAGGTATGGGAGTTAGATTTGTACAGTACATCAGTAATCCTGAGTAAAAACTAAGAGAGGCCAGTTTAAAAATCACCAGAAACTGTGTGTTCGAATGGTAACATGAACCTTTCCTTGCTGACCTGTTCAAACCTTAACGCAACTTTTTCCCCACCATCATCAAATTGCAACTCTTCCTCATCTTCCATCAATAACTTGTCCATGACACCACTTATACTAAATTGCTTATGAGGAAATTTTTCCAAGAAGGGGAAGCTGCTACCTGGCAGAAAAGAATGGTGAGCTCTTCTAAGGCCAAAGCCTTGGCCTAACTTGAACTTCTGATCGATATCATGCTCATTTTGGCAAATTGTGAACTAAAGAATCAGAAAACAGGGGTCGACAGTGAGCACTTCAAGGAGTTGCTGGGAGTGTTGAAATTCACGGAGATCAAGGAGGAGACGAAGGACAAGTTGGAAGCTTTGGAGATTTTTGGCATTTGATCTATATCCGCTTTGTTTATAAACTATTTTTTTAAATTTATGGAGCAACGTACCATTCTCATTATTTTTAGCTTTCATCCACAGCACTACACCACCCACCAACAACCAAACCAGACGCGAAATCGGAGCTGAGGCAGTGTGGACCCTCTCTTCAGCTAAAGTAGGCAACGGAGTCTAGCAACTGCGAGATGACAATACCAACACATTCTGGCAATCAGACGGCTCTCAACCTCATCTGATCAACATCCAATTCATGAAGAAAAAACGCATTCAATAGTTATGCCTTTTCTTCGATTTCAAATCTGACTAGTCATACACCCCAGCTAAATTATCGATCAGAGCAGGCAACAATATGCAAGATTTGAAGGAGGTCCAACTACTGGAGCTCAAAGAACCAACAGGATGGTATACAGTACCCCTTAAGACTAAATTGCTCAATAACACAGAAAAAAACTACATTACGACTATGAACATGCAAATCCTCATTTTGCAAAACCAGCATAGTGGAAAAGACACCCACATGCGACAGGTGAAGATTTTCGGTCCTAAGGAAAAGATCAATCAAGGCCTTGGCTTCCCCGATTTCAAGGCTGCTTAAATCACCCAGTATTTCTCAGTCAGATGATGTGTGCAACTTATTAATAATTAAATATTTGAACATGAACACGCACAGCCAATAACAACCTTAAGCCGAACTACTGACAATGGAGTGCTACGAACGGGAACTGCTGGATTTCGAGGATTATGTGGAGGCTAGAGGTGCATGGGCCTACATTTTTTGGATGAGTGTCTTCATTCTAGGCATAGCAATATTGTTGTACAGCAATAACGTGTTTTTGAGCATATACTAAGTGCTGTTGGCGATGCTGGTCTTCCGAATATTCAGCTGGTTCGGAATGGAGTACTACCGATGCAATTGAGAAAAGAAGAAGGATGAAGGTGATATTGATATTTGTTTAAAAATAGCATCAATGTATTGTTCAATTCAAGAATAAATGTTTAGCATTGGCACTTTGGTTGAAATTTGAGACTCATTTGCTTTTTTATAGGGTGACCTGATGTACTGTTAAATATAAGGAAACATCAAATATTAAGCAGACACTTTTTAAAATCAATTGGCTTAACTTCCCTCAAGCACGTTCATTTTGTCCTCTGATGAGTGACTCCTCTCAAACACAGCCCTCAAACGTTCTTCCTCTTCAATTTCCTTGCTCAAATCCTGAAGATGAGAATGCTTTTCGTAAAGTTGGATTGTATTCGAGAAAGAATTGGGATTATCAAGAGGGTTCGTGAGATTTTCTTTAGTATTCTGGTGCTATTCGATGGTCTAGATGACGCGGGTCAACTCCATCATTATTTGCTACATTCTTTGCAGAAGTTCATCGTCATTTTAGTTGGACTTGTTGGAGAGCCACTCCAGAACTGATTGGTTGTTGCCGTTGGGCATAATAGCAGAAATATCTATATTTTTGGTCAAAAGAGCATGTTTCACTTTCTTCAATTGCAGCTCCAAATCGAGTGTCTTTTTCTCGAGCCTGAGCATTTCGAAAGTCTTTGCTTTGCAGTTGGGACATTCAGGTTGAATCAATTTACTCTCATGTGAATTGATAATGATCTTTCGGTCGAGTGTCATATTATTTTTTTCCAACTGCCGTGGAGGTTCAGCAATCGTCGTATATTATTTGCTATCATACCTGCCATAAAAGTGTTATTTTGCACTTTTGTACTTACTCAATTCAACATCTATGTGCTCACTCTCTTTTTATTTTGAGGGAGTGTTGTTGTGGTTTGAGTCGTTTCCTCTACGAAGAGTTTTGCTTTTTTGGAATATTTATTTGTGCTGTTTGTATCTTTACATGTTTAGGACTAACTTTTTATAGATAAAACGTGAGTACTACCGAGAGAGGCCTTCATTTCCTCTGAGATCCAGAGAGATCAGACTTGTGTTATTTTTTAACATAAAGGCTAGCTACTTAATCCCTTACGATTTGATTAAGTTATGACGAAGATTGATGCATTTTGTCCATGAGTCTGTTTTGAGGGAAGTAATTAAATCAGCAATGGATTTGTCTGTTAATTTGTTATATTCGAGGTTGACCTAGCACAGTCCAGAGTTTGAGAGGTCGTCAGCTGGCATTTATCCTCTTATGTTGAGGAAAAAGACCACCTCATTTCGACGACGGGAGTGCTACGCCAACACATGGCCTATCATGCCTCCCACATCGCATAATTTGTTGTTGGACAAATCGAGAGTCATCAATGAGGTGTTTTATGATAGGCTATCCTTAATTGCCTCTAGATGGCCGTCTGTTAGGTGACAGCCCGCTAAAGCTAGCTATCTCAGAGATCGACTTTTTTGCACACCTGGCTTGAGCTACTTCAATGCTCGGATAGCCATTGGTATTCGCTATATTCTGACCATTTTTAGATGCTGATTGCTCTCAATAGCCTAACTGATGGCTGCCATGAAATCTCGGAATTTAGGAGTTTCAGGAAAAGTTTTGACTTGCAGAGCTTGTGGGTCCTTATTTTTATTTTTACTGGGAGATTTTGCTTTTTAGTCATTGGGATCAGGTGTGCATACAGTTAATTTATGAACAGGAAGCCCCAGCATAATTTGGAAAAATGGTAGATCCTCAGCAGCAAAGATAGAGATATCAATATTGATGTGGTTGTCTTTGATGGAGGTGGATAGATAATTTTTCGGTTACTGTTTGAGTATTTCCTTACATTTTTATTTGAACTGCAGTCCTAGTTGATTACGATGTGATCTTGTCCTCCCTTCCTTCATGTGTTTAGGATGTCAGATTAATAACTTTAATGAAAAATCAAATGTCGCTTTCAACTGTAAAAAAAATATTAAGATCCTGTAGAGCACTGCTTTAATGCATTTATTGGATGAATTTGAAATAAAGTACGAACTTTTCAAAATTTAGTGAGCTGAGGTCATTTGATATTTCTCCGATGTTATATTCTGTTCTTTTTTATTAACATTTCGATGACAGAAGACGAGCTTGCTGATTCTGCCAATTTTGACCCCACTAAGTTCAACCTTCGCAATAAGGGAATCCGCACCAATAATGGCAAAATCCACAAAGGATGCGTGAAGGACGCATTTACTAAACTGTCCATCGGCAGCATTCCCTCCAACTACTAATCCATAATTTATCGATACGAGGAAAAGAAAGGATTCGGTACAGGTCAGAAGAGGTTCAACAGTTCGAACAACATGTCGGATATTGTGAAGACTGAGCAAGAGATGGAAAATTAGATGCGGGAGACGAAGAATACAGTCAATGTCAGTCATAGTAGTAAAGGATACGGCCCTTTTATAGCCAAATAAAAGAGATAATGGAGGAAATACCCTCACTCACCTGGACCTTGTCTCTACTTCGACCAAAAAAATAAACCTACCACTACCTAATCCAAAAAACGAAGGAACTGTTACACGAGAGAACGTGAATAGACTAAAATCAAAGAAATAGCCTCCAACAAGGAAAATATATCCAATCCAGGTCCAGGGCACTACGACTCTGAAGATAGGAACTATCACACACTGACAGGCTGGAAATCTTCATTTGCAACCAAAGATACAAGAGAAGGCTACATACCAAAGAACAGTAGTCCAGGACCAGGTTGCTATCCACCACAGTAGAGCAGTCCCAAAAAGATCAACTAAAGATAATTTCCTGAAGGCTAGCTGTATGTCAAAATGTCTAAGGAGAAACAACAAATGGGAAAACATTTCTTGCCTAAACAAAAAAATCCCGATATTCCTGGACCTGGGCACTACGATCAAGATATTCCTAATTTCAAACCATTGTATGAAAGGATCAAAATATCTCACAATTTCATCCAAAACAACAGAAATAGATTTGATTAACCTCTCTAACCATCTCCCGTCCTATAAGGCAGGAAAAGTCCAACACCCTGCACTTACGATGTTGGCTCTTCTTTCGATAAAATTGATAAAAAGCTCATCGATATGTCCTCCTTTATGTCTGAGTCCAAACGTGTAGTATTTGAAGGCTCGAATACTTGTTCTCAGTTATGCTACGACACAGTCAAAGATCCCCACCGCAATTTCCATTTCAACATCACTGGCAAATGGATGTGATGAGTTTATATTCTCCAACTTATTACCTCCTATCAACACTCCAACTTTTATTCCCATAATTTTATTATGCACTCGACAGAGACAAAATTCAAAGTCACCCATCGAGATCGACCCAGTCTCAAAGTTCCCTGTGAAATGGCACTAAACGATGTTGATATTCATCACATCCCCAGTGGTTATAGAAAGTCCCTCAAGATGCAATTAAGAATGCGTCCAGGTTTTCACAGAAGGAGCAAGGGAGGCTCAGATGTTACTTAGCAAAAAGGTAGATAATATCAACACACTGCTCAGATTAACATGAACGGCATCATCAACTAGCATAAATTATCCATCCTTCATGAACATAAAAATATGTCACAATCGCCCATCAGAATACCAGAATAATTTGAAACCACCGCCGATCGCATGCTCAGCCTCAGGAGAAGACTTGCTCCAGTCAGAAGACAAAGATAATAGAAAAGATTCATAGTGTCAGTTGAAAAGAATAGAGCTGGTGCAGTACAGAGGGCCACCTTTTTGAATATAGAGAAGGTCGAGCTGGTCAAAATGTGCTCCAATTCATAACGAAGAGATGATAGTTAGAGAACAATAGAGACTGCTGATTAAAGGTATGTCTTTTCTCCACTTCCCTTGCCCTATAAAAAACAGTCAGCCTAAGTCAATCTCAATGATATGATGGTCGAGTTCCGCAAAACAATGAAAGAGGCAGCAACGCATAGATGGAATAGCACCCGACCTCGCATAAAACCATTCGTGATTCCTTTCTAAAGATACCACTACAAAGATTTTGTCTGGAAGGTCGCCTTCTCCAATGGTCTACTTCTCACGACTCTTCCTTAAGATGCTAAGGTCAAAGTATATGTGGGTAAAGGAAACAACTCACAATTAGTGAGAAGTCTGATAAAACGAAGGCATTGGTGGAGTTTCACAGATAAATGGTAGGAAGCTAATCTGGTATGGACTCAGCTCAAGATAAACAGCTACTTTGGTTTGCAATCTACTGATTCGAGTTAGTACAAAACCTGGAAATGCTAGATCTCCAAAGATGTCATTCAGAGAAACGAGAACAATCTCAACATCATGAACGAAAATGACGTACAAGTGTGGGACTCCTACTGGAAAGAGTACCGATCAATTGAGAGTAAATTAAGCGAAGATATGTCTAAACGAACAGCTCACTTCAAACGGATGAATTTAGGGCTCAAAAAAGTCAATACGAAAACTTTAAGAATGCAGAATCACATGAGCCAGAATTTTATAATAGGCAACAAAAAGGCTTTACTATACACCATGAGGCAATACTACGAAAGTTGTGGGATGGACGTTTTTGATTATTTGCCTTTATCTTTCCATGTGACCAAAGGTATGGAGGATCCGGAGTATCTGAGATTTTTGAGTCACTTCTACGAGCGAAGAAAGAAAAGTAAGAAATAAGGGACGCATAATGCTTGGATTGTTAAACCAGGAGAGCTTACCAACCGAGGCAACGGTATCATTGTATGTCTGACCCTCGATTAAATCAAAAACATCCTCAAAAGAGGTGGAAAACATTTCGACGGCACCCCCAAAACCTTCATCCTACAATAGTACATCGAAAGGCCTTTTCTTTATCAACGAAGAAAATTCGATATAAGGCATTTCATTTTAGTGACCTCAATTAACGGCAGATTCAAAGGATATTGGTTCAAAAGAGGATATATAAGGACCACTTCGTCTGAGTATACGCTTAACCACGGACAATCACATGTCCATCTCACAAACGATGCAGTCCAGAAATACATGCCAGATTATGGACGTTTCTAGAAGGGCAACAAAGTTTCTTATGAAGATTTTCAGGCCTACCTCACAAGGTAGTATCAAGGTCGATTTGATTTTTTTGAGGAAATCTATCCAAAAATGAAAAACATGGCAAATGACATCATCAGAGCCAGTGCAAACAAGTTAGACCCTCGCAACAGAGAGCATAACTTCTAATTATTCGGACTTGACTTCATGATTGATCAGCATTTTCAGCCTTGGCTGATCGAATGCAACAGCAACCCTTGCTTGGAAATTAGCTGTCCCCTCCAAAAAAGTATGATACCTGCTCTGATCGAGAACACTCTTAAAATTTGTGTAGATTCTATGGTGGGCCCTCCTGCTGATTTCCAATAAAAAAGACCCAGATTCATGGACAACGTGCTTGCTAATAACGAATTCGAGATGATCTATGATTCAGTCCTTGAGACCCCACCTGTACAATCCCCCAACTGTGAAGGTCTAAACATAGCTGAATTGGACAACGAGGAAGACCAATAGTTTGAGGACGACGGTGAAGCCTTGTAGGACTGATCTATTCTTTTTTAATATTTAGCTTCAATAATTTCAGATAAAATAATTAATAGCTCTCAGAATGCTAGAGCCCAGAAAAGAAAGATTATGCTTCTTTGACTTCTGCATTTCCACACCAACCGAAGATGAAGAAAATTATGTCCAGGAACCTTTGCTTGAATCCAAGAGAAATAAAATGTCACTCAAGAGAAATATGCAAAAAAGTTATGCGATTTCCCAAACACATTCTAAAATAATGTCGCCACCTGCCTTCATCCAGACACGAGTTTCTGAACCTCTTTATTAGACTAGACCTCGCTACGTGGCTAACTATGCTCCAGTATCTCCCAGACCTCGGATAAATTTTAGCTGGCAAACTGACGTTTCATGCTAAAAATCCCTTGATCAAACAGTAAAAAGAAGCACCTAGGAAAGCCCCATCCCTTCTTCTAAAGAACCGGAATGCTAACTATAAAAAACTAAGCCCATAAAGAAGCTCATCCACAACTTGTCAGATCCCCATCTTTTAAGCAAAGCTTCAGTGATCTCAGTGCAGGAAATTTCACCCAAACAGCCACCAAAAGTAGAGGAATCGGTCATCATGGTAAATTACTTCAACCCGACCAAACAACAGCAATCGAAATGGGAGTAGTACATCGAGATGAAGTCGGAAAAAGATCGACAAGAGCAACAGGAGGAGATGTGATTATTTTTTATTCTAGGACTGTAAGATAGCATATCACAAGGTTTAGTTTATGAGAGTTGTCCATTTTGAGTTGAATTCTGGCACGAGCAACCACGATACCCCACAAAAGGTAAGAGCTGTCATACCAAAAGGTCTCAACATTGTTCCTCTGTTCCTGCTCAACCCTCGAATACACACTAACATTGCCATGAGCCCACTCACCACAAATCTCTGCCTGAACGTCATTTCTTCAGTGATGATATTCTTGACCTCAGTGATGGCATCAGGCACCTGATCATAGACTTCCTTAGTAGGTTTAAGTTCTTATTCGATGGGGGTTACAAACTATCTGTTGAAGTAGTTGTTGATATTTCTGCTGACATACTGCATAGAGAGGATACTTTAGACAATAGTTTTTCCAATAGTTTTGACATTGATGTAGTGATGCAACTAATTTAATTAGTTTTCTGGTTCAGGCTGAGGAATTTGTCGACTGAGTTCTCGTATCTGCAACTCTAACTAGTAGATCTATCGATCATAGTTATGTGTAAGACCATAAAATGGCATCAGCTGACTATCCTTTATTAATTTATTAGACAACATTTTAATTCGGATGATGAACGACTGTATCATGATATTTAGCAAATGAATGATGTTTCAAGGCTGAAGATAGATAGGTACAATTTCTTTATGATTGGGTAGCATAAGATCATTGGGAATGAATGGATGAAGCATATATCAGAAGAAGTTTGTAAGATATCGATTGATAATCAGATTTTGATATTAAATCTATGAAGCTAACCTACTTTGTTGTTTTCCTCCTTGTAAGTACCACCCTTTCCTATCGCTACCTCAGCAGCAGACGTATTCAACTACCCTCTCTCCCCAACGCTATCCACTATCTGTCAGAGTAGCTGCTGGTCACTCAAACTGGACGTAACATCACTGTCATCAACACCACCACTGATAAACCTATCCAGTCCTTCCTGGCTGACTCAGATACTCCTAACATCCAGATCGCTCCTCAATAAAACAAACTCCTCTTCATGACCAACAAATCCATAATTCAATTACAATAAGCCAAAACCCCCTAAACTATCACTCTACCCGCCTCGGAAGTCAACTGGGTCTACAGATTGGGAGCCGTTGACAACTATCTCATTAGTCACTAGATGAGCAGCCTCGGTACTAACCGAAGCATTTACTATATCGACATCGACCACTAAGACGAATACAAGACATTCGACCATGACTCTTTCACTACTAATCTCGTCGCAGGCTCCAATGTTTAAGCTCTCACTGCTAAGGAATACTACTATGTCAGTGGTGGACTTTGCAACAAAGCTGGAAATAACAACAAATTTTATTTGTTCAAAGGAGATGATGAAGGCACAGCTAATGTGTACAACTTCTCAGTGCCAGGATGTGCCTTGGACTACCCTCAAGAAATAAAATTAGAATGGGATTTGGCCTCCTTGGCCGTCAATGCCAACACCAGATGGCATGCCCTCAGCTATGTCCTTGATGATAGCAGACCTAATGAATTCACCACACATATTGTACAGTCAGACAATGACAAGTACAGCTAGGTTGTCAGATTTGACACCATTAGACTCATTGGAAAGGAGTTCCTAAACGGTGCTCTTTACACAGCTGATAACTTGTTGTGCAGAATTTACCAACATTCGATTCAGAACCACGCCAGAGCAGCCAGTCAGGAAAGCGTGCTTCCTGATGATGTCATTCAGACTGTTGTTGAGGATGACGAGACCTATATTTTGGGATTGACTGGCAGCAGCACTGCCTATCTCTTCACCTACACGAACCCAAAATACGAAACCTATCAAACATTATCCAACCCTGAAGGAAACTCCTTCATTGAGGGATATTTCGTCAACAACACCTTCGTCATTTTCAAAGACAACGCCAGTGAACTGACCAGTTATGACTACAATACCAGCAGATGGCAGAAAAGCACAGCTGGTCAAATCATTGACTACTGCACCACCGATGGCAGTGTCGTCTTTACCATCACCCAGGAAAGTGAAGCCAGTGACTTCTTC
>Ga0100402_1005040_pt1 | contig 13701 bp, 8 predicted proteins | sample CryGeyme20150102_FD_80419 | JGI IMG/M metagenome (GOLD analysis project Ga0100402, IMG submission 80419) | Groundwater microbial communities from Crystal Geyser aquifers in Utah, USA - Crystal Geyser metaG 2015-0102 | ecosystem: Environmental > Aquatic > Deep subsurface > Groundwater | place...
ATTCGTGGCTCCCGCACGCACGCCACCATGCCTGCAATATGTAGCGCAAGCGCCAGCGCGATAACCCACGGCGACTTGAAAATCAGGAAGAATTCGGTCGAAACAACCGTATTGAGAATGAAAAACGTATAGGTGACACCCGCAAACATCTGCGGCCGGGTCAACGCCACGAAAATCGGATCGCTGGACAGCCCCCCCTCCATTTCAGCGCCCTAAAGCCCGCCGGCTGCGGTTGACTGAATGCCTGCGACAATGCCCGCCGCTCCAAAAAGAATGAAGCACCCCAGAATCACCGTGGCCCCGTAACGCCAGTTCATCCGCCCGGTAAGCATCAGGAACCCGACCGAAGCGACCGCGATAACGGCGACCACAGTCGCAACCGTCCCCAGCAATGTCCCCTGAAGCCACCGCACTGCATTGACAATCGCGCCTGATCCAGACGGATCATAGCTATAATTTTGCGCCAGCAACGGCGCGCTCGCAACATACGTTGCCGATGCCAGCAGCGCGCGCACAACGGTGACGATCCGCAAACCGTCACTGCGCGCTGTACAAAATCGCTTTAGCACTACCCAAGCCCTCCGAGCGCCTGCTGACACCCTATCAATTCTTGTAACTAAGACAATAAGCACCGCGCAAGCTAGGTACTAACCCAAAGAAAAGTCAATAACTAGTTCAGATGGGTTGGCACTTTTGCAACGCCATTCAGAATCATTAAGCTTTTTTATTTAGTATTATGATTATGCCTAGACCCGCTGTTGCATTTTTTGCTTTAAAATTGACCGGATCGTGCTACCATGAATCACGGTGCCACCTTGGGCACTTACGAGAGTAGGCAGATGACCAACCGAAACATCGGTGGTTCCACCTATTTTTCGTGAGTTGGTGAAGCGCTGAATGGGGGCTGTATCCTGCGAGGTTTGCTGGTTGCATCGGCCAGTGAACACGTTTCGGTACGGGGATCAACAAGTCGAGGTCGCTGGTCGCATTTTTGGCAATTGACCAGGTCGCAGCCGTGAGCTTCGATTTGTCGGGGGGAATTTGATGACGCCCATACTGGAACGCTGTCTTGAACTGCGGGCACTCCGAAAAGCGGCCGAGTCGACGGCCGGCGGCCGGGGCCAGATTGTGCACATTGCCGGTGTTGCAGGGATCGGGAAGTCGCGTCTGATTGCGGAGTTCCTCGACAACTTGCCGCCGGGCGTGACCGCAGCGAAGGGCAATTGCCAGTTGTTCGAAGCCCCCCGTCCGCTCGGCGCGCTGTTCGACATGAGCAATGCGTTCGGAGAGCCATTTCGCACAGCGATCGAGTCGGCGGTTCTTCAGCCCGATATTTTTGCGCCCGTGGTCGCAGCGATCCAAAGAATCAGGCCCGCCGCCGTTCTCGTCTTCGAAGACGCTCATTTGGCCGATACGGGGACGCTCGACCTGCTGCGATTCCTGTGTCAGCGGATTGCAGAAATCGCCGCCATGGTCGTGATTTCTTATCGCTGCGACGAGGTGTCGCCGGACCATCCGTTGACAGCGGTGCTGGGCAGTTGTCCCTCACGGTTCACAGCCTGCCATACCATCAATCCGCTCAGCGAAAGCGCAACAGATGAACTGGCGAGGCACCTCAAGGCCCCTGGCGAAGGGGCATTCCAGCGAACCGGCGGCAATCCATTTCTTGCGTTGAATTGCTTGCGCGAAATATCTGGCGACAAAAATGCCATTCCCCAAGCGGTCGTGCAATGGTCAAGCGCCCGATTTGCCCAGGCCCAACCGGAAGAACGCGAATGGCTGCGGATTCTTGCCGTTCATCCAGAGCCCGTCGACCAGGCATTGCTGGGACGGTTGGCCAACGCGACAGGACACCCGAAGCGCGCTCTGCCGGGCTGGAGCGGGTTCCTGATCGAAGCTGAGGACGGCGCGATAACGTTCCGGCACGAGATCGTTCGCGAGGCATTGCTAAGCACTATTCCAGCAGCAGAACGTCGGCGCGCGCACACGATATGGGCCAATGTGCTTTGCTCCGACGAGGCATTTTCCCGCGATCACAGTGCGATGGTTCTGTACCATGCCTTGCGGGCTGGAATGAAACAGCGCGCCGTTGAATTTGCCTGCGTTGCTTCCAGCCGGGCGGAAATGCGCGGGGATTATGTCGGTTCAGCGCGATTGCTCGAGATGGCGCTGCCGTCAGCCGAACAAATCAGCCCCGAATCCTATGCCGAACTGTTTGAAAAATGGGTCTGCCGCGCGTCGGTGTCCGACAATGCCAGCGAAGACGTGCTGGCCCAGGTATTGCAGAGCAATGCGCATTGGCAACGCCTGAAGCAGCTTGCGCCGCTGGCTCGCAACCACTTGCTGTTATGCAGGCTGCATCGTTACCGTGCAGAACGGGAACTGGCACGCGCGCATCTCACGATTGCAATCGAATTGCTTGAAGATACGCCGGATTGCCTCGATGATCTGGCGCTGGCATTCTGCCTGCGCGGCCAGATGGAACTGGAAGAACGCAAGCATCAGGGTGCCGCTGCCTCCGCCCGCAGCGCTCTCAAGGCGGCGCGCCAGGCTAATAACCACGCATTGCGCCTTGATGCGCTTGTTACCTTGGCAATCGCGCGGCAGCGATCGCGAAGTTCGTCAGACTATACCCTGCTGGCCGGCTTGGAGAAATTGGCGGAATTGGCCAACCTCCATGAAATGGCCGCCCGTATCAATGCCGCCCTGTTTGACGAGGCCGAGGCGAACATGGATCTCCCGGCGGCCGAAATGTTCGTGGCCGGATGGGCCTGGTCCAAAGGCAAGGCCCCCAACTGCTGGAAAGCTGCGCTCGATGGCCGCGAGGCGCTTGGACTCGTGCTGCACGGACAGTTGGAACAGGCCCGGACGCTGGCATCGGGGCAAATCGAAAGCGGCCGGATCATTCGGTCAATGCAATTTCCAGCCAGGCTCGCTTTGGCGCTCAGCCTTTCGCGGTGCCAGGATCAGGCGGCGCCCGAAGCTTTGGCCGAGGCGCACAGCGCGGCAGTGGCATCCGGTGATCCGCGCAACATCGCGCTTGCGCGCTTGGCCATGATTGAAAATGCGTTTCTGGAAGGCCGCATCCACGATGCCCTTGCCCTTTGCAATGCGGACGCTGCAGCCTGCAGCGGGTCAGACACACTTGATACGCGTGCCATGATGGACATCTGGCGGGAGCGACTTGAATGGATCGCCGGTGCTGCAGTCGATGATCGTCAAGGCGTTGAAGCGGGCAACCCCCCGGTTCATTCCGATTCTCGGCAATCCATCAGCGAGCTTGCGGCGCTCGGCTATGCATTCAAGGCTGCTCTGGCAAAACTGTTTGTCGATGGGCCCGATGCACCGAGCCTGATCGGCGAGGCGGTTGCCGATTTCACCGCGCAAAGCGCCAAGGCGGGCCTCAACTGCGCCTATCGCGTCGCCAAGGCGCGCGGGATTGTGCTGGCGGAGGCAAAGCGTGAACGCGGGCCCTATCGCGCCACCCGTTCAAACAGTCTTGGCCTGACACGCCGAGAGGTCGAAATCCTGAGAATGATGGTCGAAGGTGCCGGCAATCGCGAGATTGCCGAACATTTCGGTCGATCACTGCGGACGGTCGAACATCACGTATCCGCCATTCTTGGCAAGATGGGCTTGGATAGCCGGATCCAGGCGGTGCTGTTTGCAATCGCCCATCCTGACGTTTTGGGCCTGACCGAGCTGGAATCCGTAGGCGCAGACAAAGCAATAGTTTGACACTTGCAATCGAGGCGAGGGCTTGGAGCACTTTGACACATAGACATTCAATGTCGGCGTATGATTATAATAATTTTGTGACGATGTGAATAATTTCGAGTGAATATGACGGCAATTTTCATGGCGAAAAATCGGGTTATAAAAAATGCCGGATTTTTGCGTTATTAGATAATCAACTTACTGAATTTTATTGTGTTTTTAGTGATTAAATACAGAATTTTTTTAATGGCAAATGATTTTTAGTCATTATATACGCTAAACATGCAATCTTTGCGCGCCTTGATTGGAAATCACCGCAATTTCGCCTTGGCGTTGATTGCGCTGGCGTTCTGCGTCAAAGCAGTGGTCCCCGCAGGGTTCATGGTGTCGGCATCCAAAGACACCTTCCTGACGGTGACAATCTGTTCGGGCTCGTTCGGCGAACTCACTTCGATACAGCTTGCCATTCCGGGCAAAGATCACAGCAGCGGCCACTCTGATGGCGCCGCAAAGAAGGGCGAACATTGCGCCTTTTCCGGTCTGGCCAAGGCAGCCGCCGGAGGCACCGACGCCATCCTTCTGGCAATCGCCTTTGCCGTCATTATTGTGCTTGGCCTGATTCCGGTCAAATGCGCAGCTTTCCGAAGACTTCCCCATGTTCGCCCGCCGCTGCGCGGGCCACCGGCACTCGCCTGACACCTTCGGTGCAGCCCGCAGCGCAGTCTGGCGCTTTGCTCCAGACCAGCCTGCGGCCGCTACCAGGCTAGCAACCGCCGTAACTGATTCCTGACAGTTCCCGATGGCCGCCATAGGCCAACAGCCGCGTACGGAATATTCGTGCGTCCGGTGGTCCGCGTGAGAGCTTGTCGATCTGAAAGAAACCATCATGAATATTTCACACCTGGCGCTGAGTGCCACCCTTGTGCTGTTCGCGGCCCCCGCGTTGGCGGAGACTGAAACAAGAGATCACGAGAATACAAACCGCACAATCCTGGTTACCGGGCATCGCACTGCCGATGAAGCGCAGGCGCAGGCTGCCAACACGCCGGGCGGGACCGATGTGGTCACGCACGACGAATATGCCGACAAATCGCTGGTGAGCCTTCGCGATGCACTCGCCTTTTCGCCGGGAGTCTATCTCCAGCCCCGGTATGGGCAGGAAGTGCGGATCTCGATCCGCGGTTCGGGGCTGTCACGTGGGTTCCATATGCGCGGGCTTACGTTGCTTCAGGATGGCGTCCCGATCAACCTGGCCGACGACAACGGCGATTTTCAGGAACTGGAGCCAACGTTCTTTGATCATCTTGAGGTCTATCGCGGTGCCAACGCGCTGCGCTTCGGGTCGGGCACGCTGGGCGGCGCGATCAACGGCGTGACCCCGACAGGCAAAACCGCAGAAGGGCTGTATCTGCGCGGCGATGCCGGCAGCTTTGATACCTATCGCGGCCTCGTTTCCTATGGCGTTGAAAGCGGGCGGGGCGATGGCTGGGCAGCGTTAAGCTACGATTCGTCCGATGGCGACCGCGACCATGCCCGCCGCCAATCGCTGCGTTTTCACGGCAACGCCGGTCTCCGGATTGGCAACAATATCGAAAACCGCACCTATGCCAGCATCAATAACATCAATCAGGAAATTCCCGGTGCCCTAAACCTGACAGCAGTGCTGAATGCCCCGAAAACCGGCAATTTCGCCGGCGACCAGGCACGCGACATTGATTCGCTCCGGCTCCAGAACCGGACACGCATCACTTTTGCGAAAGGTCAGCTCGACGCCGGTGTTTTTATCAACGCCAAGTCGCTCTATCATCCGATCTTTCAGGTAATCGATCAGGAATCGCTGGATCGCGGGGTCTACGCCCGGTTCGATTATGCCAGCGGGTCGTTCGAACTGACGGTCGGCGGCGAAGCGCGGTTCGGTGATATCGCGGCAAAGCGGTTCGTGAACGTCAACGGATCGCGCGGCGTGCTGACCTTCGATGCCGATCAGGAAGCACGCACCGCCAATATCTATGGTGAGCTACGATACCGCCCGGTCGCCCCGTTCCAGCTGATTGTCGGCGGAATCTATGCCGATGGGATGCGCAAGCAGCACCAGACCTTCAATAGCTTTGCCGGCGGCACGACCGACATTACCGGACGCGCCGACTTCAACGCGTTCTCACCCAAGTTCGGCGCGCTTTATGAACCGGCCGAGGGCATCCAGCTGTTTGCCAACTACAGCCGGTCGGTGGAATTTCCGACCTTCGTCGAACTTGCGCAAGTCGCCAGCTTTGTGAACCTCGACCCGCAGCGGGCGTGGACTTTCGAAATTGGCACCCGCGGCCGGGCGGGAATCGCTGAATGGGATATTGCCGCGTATCGCGCCGATATCCGGGCGGAGATGCTCCAGTTCAACATCGGCCCCGACATTCCGGCATCGACCTTCAACGCGCAGGACACCCGCCATCAAGGGATCGAGGCCGGGCTTTCGCTGAAGTTTGGCGACTGGGTGCGAATGCGCCAAGTATACCAATACAGCGATTTCCGGTTCGTCGGCGATGCGCAATACGGCGATAACCGGCTGCCGGTAGTGCCCGAACACGTGTACAGGGCAGAACTGCGGCTCGGCACCGATAAAGCGCATATCGCGCCGAACATCGAATGGGTGCCGGACGGCGCATGGACTGATTACAACAATACATTCAAGACCGGCAGCTACGCACTCGTAGGCCTGACCGCTGGAGCCACCGTGGCGGACGGGATCGACCTGTTCCTCGATGCGCGCAACCTGCTGCAGGAAAAGGCGGTGGGCGACATCAGCGCGGTCATCACCGCAACGCCCGCTTCGGTGATTTACTATCCGGTCGAACGCCGTGCCATCTTCGGCGGCGTTCGCGCGCGGTTCTGAGGGGGCAGAACATGGCCGATACCGCGACCTACCGCACCATCTGGCGCTGGCATTTCTATGCCGGGCTGTTTGTGCTGCCCTTTGTGCTCATCCTGTCGGTTACCGGCGCGATCTATCTGTTCAAGCCGCAGATAGATCGGTGGGAGGAACGCGATTTCCGGGGGCATTCGCTGGCCGGCGCGGTATCGGCTGACCGCCAGCTGGAAGCGGCCCTCGCGGCCTATCCGCAAGGCCACTTCAAACATTACCGGATGCCGGAGCAGCGCGGCGACGCGGCGATGGTGCAATTGGAGATGCCCGGCGGAGCGCTGGCCGAGGTGTTCGTCTCACCGCAGGGCGCAGTGCTGGGCACGCTCGATCCGGCGGGGCGAATATCTGCCTTCGTGTCCAAGGTTCACGGATCGCTGCTGCTGGGCGAATGGGGCGACCGGTTGATCGAATTGGTGGCGAGCTGGACGATCGTGATGATCCTGACCGGGCTTTACCTGTGGTGGCCACGGCCGTTCATAGCCGCGGGCACGGTCTATCCGCGGCTGGCTTTGAAGGGTCGCCCGCTGCTCAAAGACCTGCACCGGGTAACCGGTTTCTGGATTGCCGGGCTGGTGCTGGTCATGCTGGCCAGCGGCCTGCCATGGGCTGGCACCTGGGGAGGTGCCTTTGCGTGGGCGCGCGCTGAACTCGGCTTGATTCAAGGCCCGCAGCAATGGAAGGTCGGAGCTGGCGACAGCGCTGCTGATGCTTCCGCGTTGACCCATGCCAGTCACCACCACACAGGCCGGGATATGGCTGAACCAGAACCTGATATGTCAGCTGCCTCCGCTGGCCCAGCGCTAGCGCTTTCGGTGTTTGTGGCAAAAGCCAAAACGGAGGCGATGGCCTTTCCGGTTCTGGTCGTTCCGCCCTACGCGCCGCAACGGTTCGGCCCCCCGACCGGTAACGTCTGGACGATCAAATCGGAAGCGCAGAACCGGCCACTCATCCGCACCGTGACGTTCAATCCGGTCAGCGGCGCCGAAATCGGCCGCAGCGACTTTTCGGACAAGCACCCGATTGATCGGGTCATCAACTACGGGATCGCATGGCACGAAGGCCAGCTGTTCGGCCTTGCCAACCAGATCATGGGTCTGATTATTGCTGTGGCTGTGATCGGCCTTTCGGCGTTGGGCGTAACGCTGTGGCTGAAACGTCGTCCGGCTGGACAGCTTGGCGCTCCGGCAAGCGCGTCGGCCGGGCTGAAGCCCCCGATCATCCTGCTGATGGTCGTCCTTGGCATCATGCTGCCGCTGTTCGGCGCCTCGATGCTGGCCCTGCTGCTGGTGAACTTCATCGCATTGAAATTGGCGAACCTTCGCGTGGTAAACTAGGGTCAGGATGGGCTTTCCCATGGGCTGTCCCCTACGCTTTCTTTACATCTATCTGCCATCGGCAGGTGGTGAGCGAATCTGTCCGTCTTGATGCAGTGCGCAGGCTTGGGTTGGAGGAAATCTCCGACCGGGACGTGTTCTCGCGCATCACCCTCCTGGCCAGCACAATGCTTGATTGCCCGATTGCCTTGCTATCGATCGTCGAGGATGAACGGCAGTGGTTTCTGGGGCGAACCGGCACCGAGCTCAACGAAACCGCGATACGCGCGTCGGTTTGCATCATTCCCGTGCTGGAGGAACAACCGCTATTGATTGCGGACGCCCGCACTGACGCGCGGCTGTGCGATACGGCGCTGGTCACCGGCGCAACGTTCATCCGATCTTATCTGGGGGTGCCGGTGCGGGCCGAGAATGGCACAGTGCTGGGCGCGCTGTGTGCCATTTCGCCCGAACCAGCAGCGTTCCATTGCGACCAGATCGCGCCGCTGGCAATGCTGGCAGAGCTTGCCGAACAAAGCCTTGCGCTGCACGTGCGCACCCGTGAACTGGGCGCTGCCAACGCCGCCTTGCGCCAATCGAGCCAGATTTTCCGCCAAGCCGAACGCGCCGTCAATGTCGGCAGTTGGCGGGTGGATATTGCGACCAACCGGCTGCACTGGTCGGATCAGGTCTATGCCATAACCGGGTTGGAGGCGGGGCGGTCGGTCCAGGTCGAGGATGCCGTCAACCTCTACCACCCCGATGACCGTGCGATGGTCGGCGGCGCGCTGCGCGAAACGATCGAACTGGGCAAGCCATTCATGTTCGAAACCACCATCCGCCGCGGCGATGGCGAACGCCGCCGCATCCGGGTCGTGGGTGAACGGGTCGACGCCGACGGCCAGCCTGACAGCGTGGCCGGCATCATTCTTGATTGCACCGAAGAACATCTGCGCAATGTTGCGCTGAAACGCGCGGCGGAACGCGACCGGCTGACCGGCCTGCACAACCGTGCCAGCTTTGACAAGCGGTTGGCAACGGCGCTGCAACGGGTCGAAACGGAGCCAGTGACGGTGGCGCTGCTTGATCTTGACGGGTTCAAGGATGTCAACGACACGCTCGGCCACCTGGTTGGCGATCGGGTGCTGGAAGCGATTGCGGAACAATTGCGAACCAAGACCGCCAGCGACGTGTTCCTCGCCCGGTGGGGCGGCGATGAATTTGCGATGTTGTTCCCGCCCGCCATGTCGCAAGCCGAGGTGACGACGTTTCTGCACGACTTGCTGATCGAATTTGACGCAATCACTCCGCTTGGCAGCAGCCTGGTCAGGATCGGCGCAACCTGCGGGCTGGCGCGCATCGAAAGGCCGGCCAGCAGCGAAGAAATCATACGCCGGGCCGACCTTGCGCTCTATCGCGGCAAGGAAGAAGGACGCGGCGCGGTGGTGTGCTGGAACCAGCAGATGGAGGCCCGCCAGCTCGAACGCCAGCAAGCCATGGCGCGGCTGCGCGGCGCGCTCAATTCCGGCCGTGCGCTGGCCGCCTACCAGCCGATTGTGGAACTTGGCACCGGTCGGATCACCGCGGTCGAGGCACTGCTGCGGCTGCGCGACGAACAGGGCCTGGTGCTGGCGGCGGGCGATGTCTTTGCCGCGCTGCTCGACCCTGAATTGTCGCGCCGGGTATCGCGCGTAATGCTGGATCAGGTGGTTACTGATGGCCCGGCCATCCTGGCGCAGTTCGGGCCGCAGTGCCGCATCGCGCTCAACCTGTCCGAAGCCGATCTGCGCCAAGGCGATTTTGTGCGCCACCTGATCGACGTGATCGACGACAGTCCGCTCAGCCCGACCAACATCACCATCGAGGTGACTGAGACGATGCTGATCGATGCCGGCGGGCAGGTGCGTGGGTCGCTGGCGATGCTCGATCAGTGCGGTTTCACCATCTGCCTCGATGATTTCGGCACCGGCTTTTCATCGCTTACGCACCTGCGCGCCTTTCCGATCCACAAGGTCAAGATCGACCGCGATTTCATCGCCGGGATCGCCCAGGATCACCAGTCGCGGCTGATTGTTCAGGCGATCATGCAGATGAGCCACAGTCTTGGCCTGCGGGTGGTGGCCGAGGGGGTCGAGACCGAAGAGCAGGAGAATTTCCTGCGCGGTATCGGCTGTCAGCACGTGCAGGGTTACCGCTATGGCCGACCAGCGTTGCTGGCGGATCTGTGCACAGGCCTGACCGCGCCCGATCGTGCCATTGGCGCTGCGGATCAGCGCCAAAGCGCGTGATTACCGGTTGATCGACGCCTCACGCGCGGCATCGCCGGCGCTGAAGATAAAGGTCGTTACTTGCGTCCCGCCGCCGATATTGACCCGGTTTTCCTGCCGCGCCCAAACATCGGTGAGAATTTGCGAATTGACCCGGATGCTGGAACCCGGCGCTGGCGCGGGGGTGTCCTGATACACGAACACACTGCCGCCGATGATCTCGCTGCCGACATAGTCCGGGATGACCGCCTGCCCATCAATCTCCAGCAGGAACCGCCGGGTGATATAACGCGCGAATGCCTCACGGCTGTCGGCGCTGCCGATGATATCGGGGACTTTCATCCCCTGCACCTTGAGCGCGTGTTCGGCATCGTGCGCCGGCACCTGATGCACCAGCTCAAGCCGGGCGGTGTGCGGATTGACCGACACGGTGCTGATCGCGATCTTCTGCTGATGCGCCAAAGCCGAAGGGGCAAATGGCCCTGCCAGCAGCAGCGCGATCAGCACGAACCCACGGCGCAGCATCACTTGCGGTCTTTCACCTTTTCGGCCCCGGCAGCCTCGCCCATCAGATCGCGGTTGACGCGGGCCTTGCTCGCTTCGTCCTTGAACGCTTCGACCCGGCTGGGGATGATACGGCGCGGATAATGATTGTTCTCGATGTCGGCATCACCCGTTTCCCAATCGGGATCGAGCACCACCTGCACCAGTTCCTGGCCCTTGGGATAGACCAGCAGCTTGGCCACTTCGCGCGCGTTGCGACGCCAGATTTCTGCGGGAATCGTCAGCTTCTCTGTCTTGCCGTCCGCAAAGGTCAGGCCAAGAATGATCGGCATCACCAGCCCGCCCCTGTTGGTGAAGTTGAGCACGTAGTAATTCGCGTCCTCTTTCACCGCGCGATCAAACGCCGCGCGTTCCCAGCGATCCAGCCCTTCGAGGAACTCGGCGTACGCCTTGGTATCTTTGGGGGTGACGGTGAATTCGTCATTCTTGTCGTAGAAGTCGGTCACGCCGGGGTTTTCGAGCACCCAGATCGGCAGACGTTGCTGTTGATCCAGGCCGACGCCGACCAGATCCGGCTCCTCGGCGCGCTCGGCCCGACGGCGCGGCAGGTCGATGTCAGGGTTTTTGGTGTCCATCTTGAGCCGGTAGATCGAATCGAGCGCAATATCGACATGGTCAGTGGTGTAGAACCAGCCCCGCCAGAACCAGTCGAGATCGGTGCCCGATGCTTCTTCCATGGTGCGGAAAAAATCGGCCGGGGTCGGCCGCTTGAACTTCCAGCGGCGGGCATATTCCTTGAACGCAAAGTCGAACCGTTCACGCCCGATGATGGTGTCGCGCAGCAGGTGAAATGCGGCCGACGGCTTGCCATAGGCGTTGGCGCCCAGACTGGTGATCGAATCCGACTGCGTCATGATCGGCTGCTGATCGCTGGAAACCATGTAGCTGACCATGTCGCGCGGCAGGCTGCGGGTCCACGGCATATCCGGATCCCATTCGTAACCCGCCACCGAATCGAGGAAGGAGTTGATCCCTTCATCCATCCACGTCCATTGCCGCTCGTCCGAATTGACCGTCATCGGGAAGTAGATGTGGCCCACCTCGTGGATCACCACGCCCACCAGGAACATCTTTTCCGCCAACGAATAAGTGCGGCTGCCATCCTTGTTCAAGGTGGTGCGCGGGCCGTTGAAGGTGATCATCGGATATTCCATCCCGCCAACCGGCCCGTTGACGGATTGCGCGGTGGGATAGGGATAATCAAAGCTGAAGCGCGAATAGACCTTCAGCGTGTGCACCACCGCGGCGGTTGAATATTTGCGCCACAGATCGCCGCCTTCCTTGGGCCAGAAGCTCATCGCCATCACGGTTTCGTTGTCTGCGCCGGGCTGCTGGTGGCCTTGCGCATCCCAGATGAACTTGCGGCTGGAGCCCCAGGCGAAATCGCGCACATTGGTGGCGGAAAACCGCCACGTCCTGGTGCCGGTCGGGCCACTGGCTTCGTTGGCGGCGGCTTCTTCGGGGGTGACGACAAACACCGGCGCAGCGGCGGTTTTGGCCGCTTCCAATCGCTGACGCTGGGCGGCGGTCAGCACTTGATCAGCGTTTTGCAACTCTCCGGTGGCAGCGACGATGTGATCATCCGGCACGGTCATTTCGACGTTATAATCGCCGAACTCCAGCGTGAATTCGCCGCGGCCCAGAAACTCCTTGTTGTGCCAGCCTTCGTAATCCGAATAGACCACCATGCGCGGGAACCACTGCGCGATCAGGAAGATGTCGTTGCCGCCGTTGCGCGGATCATCGGGGAAATGTTCGTAGCCCGACCGCGCGTTGACCGCGTCTTCTTCGACGATGTTGAACGCCCATTCGATGGTGTATTCGGTGGACGCGCCGGGGCTGAGCGGTTCGGACAGGTCGATCCGCATCAGCGTGCCGACAATGGTGTGCGGCAGATCGGCCCCCGCCAGCGTCTTCACCGCGCTGATATCGTAACCATAGGTGTTGTCGGCCATCGCCTGCTGACGGCGCAGTTCGTCGAGCGACAGCTTGGTCGGCTCGCTCGCGCTGCCCAGCGTCACTTTCGGCCCACGCCGACCGGGGCCGCCGAACACATCGGTCAATTCCGCCATCGAATCAGTGCGGAAGATGTTCTGATCGAGCTGCATCCACAACCACGGCAGGCTGTCGGGCGAATTGTTGGTGTAGCGGACGGTGGCGCGCGCGGTCAGGCGGCGCTTGGCTTCGTCGAGCGTGGCGGTGATCGTATAATCGACCTTTTGCTGCCAGTATTCATGACCTGGCGCACCGCTGGCGTTGCGGGTGCTGTTGGGGGTGGGTAGCACTTCATCAAGCTGGCGGAATTTGTCTTCATAGCTCCCCTTGGTCTGCTGCACCCCCTGCGCGTGAGCGGGAAGGGCGAACAGCAAGGCGAACACAAACAGCACGAAACGCAAGGGCGTTCTCCGAAGCAAGGTGACGAACCAATCGGCCGCGAGAAAGCGCAAAAGCGTGACACGCGCAAGCGGGTATCTGGCGCATCGCGGCAATTTTGTTTCGTGCATGGCATTGCGAGCACTTTCTCCCTATCTTTCGCCCACGATGACCCAGCCGATCTGGCACGCCTTGCACGAAGCCGCCTGCGCGCGCGGGGAAACGACCTATCGCGATCCCGAAACCGGCTACACCGTGTTTACGCGGGCGGGGCATCTGAAGCGCGGCAAGTGTTGCGGATCGGCGTGTCGGCATTGCCCTTACGACCACCAGGCCGTACCGCGCCGCGACTGACAAACCGGAGATCCGCCCGATGAAAACCCGCGCCGCCGTCGCTTTCGCTGCCAAACAGCCGCTCGAAATCGTCGAGCTTGATCTTGCAGGCCCCAAGCCAGGCGAAGTGCTGGTCGAGATCATGGCGACCGGCATTTGCCACACCGACGCCTATACGCTCGACGGGCTGGATTCCGAGGGGATTTTCCCCAGCGTA
>Ga0100402_1005043_pt1 | contig 13698 bp, 12 predicted proteins | sample CryGeyme20150102_FD_80419 | JGI IMG/M metagenome (GOLD analysis project Ga0100402, IMG submission 80419) | Groundwater microbial communities from Crystal Geyser aquifers in Utah, USA - Crystal Geyser metaG 2015-0102 | ecosystem: Environmental > Aquatic > Deep subsurface > Groundwater | place...
AGATCGGACTGGCCATAGTTTGCCTTTACGGTTGCGGCACCAAAGGTGGCCGAACCACCGATGATGGTGTGCGAACCGATGCCGTCTTTGTCTTCGTAACCCAGACCGACCGAGTAACCGCCGGCGCTGTATTTTACACCAGCGGACAGTTCATCGTTTCCGCTCTGCGGCTGGCCGGCCGACGCGTACACCGACACATCGCCAAAGCTGTACTCGTACAGAGCGCCTTCGTCATCGCCACCGGTCAAGTAAGCGGTTTCGTTGACGTCACCGCCCCAAGGCGAACCGTTGTTGGCGACAAGCAGGCCATTGTTCGTCATGCCCGAAAAGCCAACGCCCGATACGTCACCAACAGCCTTTTCAGCAGCGCTGTCGATGTCACCCATCGTCAGCTTGCCGAACGCGCCCGAAACGAACACGCTGCCAGCAAGACCATTGGCGCCGGCGGCGGCGTTATCTGCACGGATACCACCACCGAAGGTCAAGCCACCGTCGGTTTGACCCGAAGCGGCGAAGGCAATACGCAGGCGGCTGGAGAATGACATTTCTTCGGCGGTGCCAGCGGCAGTGATATCTTCGTAGTAAACGACACCCATGCGACCGTTGCCGCCAACGGTTACTTCAGCAGCTGCAACGCCTGCGGACAGGATCAGCGCGGTCGAAGTCAGGAGGACTTTTTTCATTTCGATTTCCCTCGTAAATCTCATAATGTTCATCTCATTTCAGGGAATCCGAAGTGAGACATGAGCCTAATTCGCTCTGTCCGCCCTTGATTGCAAGCGGGCCATCGAACGGCCCGGCAAACGGGCGCCACATGGTGCAGCATTGCCACAGTGGCCAATACCCGGCGCGCCTGCCCGCCCAACGGGCAAGAACCGCCGCAGAACCATGGCTGACGAGCAAGATCCTGAAAAATCCTTGTGACGTCAAAGACGCTCGGATAGACACAATCGAAACCAGGGGTGAGGGCACCTTATGCTGATATGCGGTAAGATGAAAAAGCTTGGCCTGTTGATGGCGCTGACGTTGGGCCTTTCGGCCTGTGGCGGCGGCGGTTTTTTCCGCAACACTCCCACCCAGGAAAGCGGCGCCGACCGCGAAATCCGTGAATACCGCGAACGTGAGTTGAAACAGAACCCCAACGAATCGACGCTGTTCGACCTGTTCACCAATGTCGATGATCCCAACACCACCATCGAGGTGAACAAATATATCTGGAACGCCGCGCAAGAGGTGCTGAACTTCATGCCGGTCGAGGCGGCCGATCCTTTTTCCGGCGTTCTGGTCTATGGCTATGGCACCCCGCCCGGCGGCAGCCGGGCCTATCGCGCCACAGTCTATGTGCAGGATCCCGCCCTTGATGCGCGATCGCTGAACGTGGCGCTGCAAACCCGCGGCGGCCCGGCCAGCGTCGACACCGTGCGCGCGATCGAGGATGCCATCCTGACGCGCGCCCGCCAGTTGCGCATCCGCGACAGCAAACTTTAGGCCGGGCTGGCGTGGGCCATCACCCCGCCCCGGCGCGCGCCAGATCTGCCACCCACTGAAACTGTCGCGGCAGGCAGATCGTCCTGAGGTCATACCGTGCAATCACCCGCGCCCGCGCCGCCTGCCCCAGACGGGCCCGCAAGGCCGGGTCACGGCACAACCGCTCCACCTGATCGACCATCGCCGTGGCATCGAAGAAATCGAACAACAGCCCGGTTTCCCCATCGCTGATCACCTCTTGCACGGGCTGGGTCGCGCTGGCCACAATGGCGGCTTGGCAGGCCATCGCCTCCATCAGGCTCCACGACAGGACAAAGGGATAGGTCAGGTACACATGCACTGTGCTGACCCTGAGCAGCGCCAGAAAATCGCCATAGGGCAGCTTGCCCACGAAATGCACGCGCGCCCAATCGGCATCGGGAATGGCGCCACGCACCTCGGTAATCATCCTTTCCTTCCAGGTGCCGCCGTCGCGCGGGGCGGTGCCATAGCTTACACCATCGCCGCCCACCACGATCACCCGCGCGTTCGGGCGGCGGCGCAACAGATCGCCCAACCCCCGCATGAAAATGTGAAACCCCCGGTACGGTTCCAGATTGCGGTTGACGAAGGTGATCACCTCATCCGCGCGGCTCAGCGTCACACCGTCCAGCGTGACCCGCGCCGCCGGATCCGGGCACACATGATCGGTGTCGATGCCGTCATGCACCACGGTGATCTTGCGCCGCAGCTCGGCGGGGTGGGTCGATGCCTGCCATTCGGTGGGACACAGCGCCATATCGGCGCTTTCCAGTTGCAGGCGCATCGACAGATTGCGCATCCGCATCCGCGCACCTTCGCCAAAGGCACCTTGCAGCGCGAATTCCGGATCAAATCCGATGTCCGCGCCGCTGGCCTGATAGTGGAATTCGCTGAACACGCCCAGCCGCGCCTTCGGCCAGACCTCTTGCAGGAACAGCGCCTCGCCCCAGCCCGAGTGCGCAACGATCACATCGGGGGCATACCCCTTTTGCGCCAGGGCATCCGCCGCCTTGTAAACCGCCGCCCCCCGGTGCACCGCGCCGTTCAGGTTGGTCAGCCAGGGATGATGCCGCTGGTCGCCCGGCTCGGCAAAGGCATAGGGGACGATCTGCACGCTGTTCCACTTTTGCGCCTTGTCCACCCGGCTGGTCAGCGCCGCCACCCGGTGCCCCTGCGCCGCAAGGGCGGGGGCAAGATGTTTGAACTGACCGGGGAAGTTTTGATGCAGGAACAGAATTTTCATAGTGTCGCGCCACCCGGATTTTGCCTGTTGCCAACCCTATACAGCAGCAAAGCCATGTGCCACCCGGCAAAATCCGCCACTGGACCAATCGTCAGCCGCGCCATATCAAGCCTGCGTTGAAGCTGTGTGAACAAAGGCCCTGCCCATGTCCCGTTACTCTGCCGCCGAAATCGAACCGAAATGGCAACAGGCCTGGGAACAGGCGGGCACGTTCACCGCCCACCGTGATCCGGCCAAGCCGAAATATTATGTGCTGGAAATGTTTCCCTATCCGTCGGGCAACCTGCACATCGGCCATGTGCGCAACTATACCATGGGTGACGTGGTGGCGCGCCACAAACTGGCCACGGGTCACGCGGTGCTGCATCCGATGGGATGGGATGCCTTCGGCCTGCCGGCGGAAAATGCCGCCATGGAAAAGAAAATCCACCCCGGCGCCTGGACCTATGCCAATATCGCCAACATGAAGGCGCAGTTTTCCAAGCTGGGCCTGTCTCTGGACTGGTCGCGCGAATTTGCCACCTGCGACCCCGAATATTACGGCCAGCAGCAGGCGATGTTCATTGATTTCATGGAACGTGGGCTGGTCTATCGCAAGAACGCGGTGGTCAACTGGGATCCGGTGGATATGACCGTTCTGGCCAACGAACAGGTCGAAGACGGCAAAGGCTGGCGATCCGGCGCGACGGTGGAACGGCGCGAGCTGACACAGTGGTTTTTCAAGATTTCCGATTATTCCGACGACTTGCTGGGCGCACTCGATGGGCTGGACAACTGGCCCGACAAGGTGAAGCTGATGCAGCGCAACTGGATCGGCAAATCGCGCGGCTTGCAGTTTTCCTTCTCGCTGGTCGATGGGCCAGCCGGGCATGACCGGGTTGAAGTGTACACCACCCGCCCCGACACCCTGTTGGGCGCCTCGTTCGTTGGCGTTTCGCCCGATCATCCGCTGGCCAGGCATCTGGAAAAGGACAACCCCGATCTGGCCGCCTTCAACGCCGAGTGTCGCAAGATGGGCACCGCCGAGGAAGAAATGGAAAAGGCTGAAAAGCGCGGCTTTGACACCGGGCTGCGTGTGCGCCATCCGTTTGACACCGCGTGGGAATTGCCGGTCTACGTCGCCAATTTCATCCTGATGGAGTATGGCACCGGCGCGATCTTCGGCTGCCCGGCGCATGACGCCCGCGATCTGGAATTTGCCCGCAAATACGACCTGCCGGTGGTTTCGACCTTCGCACCGACATCCGACAGCGGCCACACCCTGCCCGAGGACGGCGGCGAGGCCTATGTGCCGCCCAAGACCGATACCGTGAGCTATGTCCGCGGTTTCGCGGGCGAGACCGAGCAGACCGGAAACGAAGCCATCGACGCCGCCATCGCATTTTGCGAAGCCAATGCCGTGGGTCATGGCGTGACAAAGTTCCGCCTGCGCGACTGGGGACTGTCGCGGCAACGCTATTGGGGCTGTCCGATCCCGGTGATCCACTGCGATGCCTGCGGCGTGGTGCCCGAGAAAAAGGAAAACCTGCCGGTCAAACTGCCCGAGGATGTGACGTTCGAGAGGCCCGGCAACCCGCTGAACTGGCACCCCACATGGCGTGACGTGGCTTGCCCGAAATGCGGCAAGCCGGCCCAGCGGGAAACCGACACGATGGACACCTTTGTCGATTCGTCGTGGTATTATGCCCGCTTCACCGCGCCCCATGCCGCCACCCCCACGGTGGCCGAGGATGCGGCCTATTGGATGAACGTCGATCAATATATCGGCGGGGTGGAACATGCGATCCTGCACTTGCTGTATTCGCGGTTCTTCGCCCGCGCCATGTACGCCTGTGGCCACCTGCCCGCGTCGGCCATCGAACCCTTCGATGCGTTGTTCACCCAGGGCATGGTGACGCATGAGATCTACCTCACACGCGATGAAAACGGCCGCCCGGTGTATCACCTGCCCTCCGAGGTGACCAACGGAACGCTGGCCGATGGCAGGCAGGTGGAAATCATCCCCAGCGCCAAGATGAGCAAATCCAAGAAAAACGTCGTCGATCCCGAGGCGATCATTGCGCAATATGGCGCCGACACTGCGCGCTGGTTCGTGCTGTCCGATTCGCCGCCCGAGCGGGACGTGGAATGGACGGCCAGCGGCGCCGAAGCGGCCAGCAAACACCTGGCCCGCGTCTGGCGCATTGTCACCGAGGCGGCGACGGCCCCGGACCAAGGCACCGGCGACGATGCCCTGCTGCGCGAAATGCACAAGGCCATTCATGACGTGACCCTGGGCATCGAAAGTTTCGGCTTCAACACCTCGGTCGCGCGGCTGTACGCCTTCACCAACGCCTTGCAGAAATCCGACGCCGGGCGTGCCGCCCGCGTTACCGCCGCCCGGACGCTGGCGCAACTGATGTCGCCAATGACGCCGCATCTGGCCGAAGAGCTGTGGAACCGTCTGGGTGGCGAAGGTTTGATCGCCAATGCCCCCTGGCCCGCGGCCGACCCTGCCATGCTGATCGACGATGAAATCACCCTGCCGATCCAGATCAACGGCAAGCGGCGGGCGGAAATCACCGTTCCGCGCGACATGGCCAAGGACGAGATTGAAAAACGCGTGATGGCCAGCGATGCTGTGCAGCGGGCGATGGCCGATGGGGCGCGCCCGAAGAAACTGATCGTGGTGCCGGGGCGGATCGTGAATGTGGTATTCTAGACGCAGCCTTCTGCTGGCCCTCGCGGCCCTGCCGGCCTGCGGGTTCAGCCCCGCCTATGGGCCGGGCGGCGCGGCGGCAGGGCTGCGCGGCACGATCCGGGTGGACGCGCCCAGCGACGAGCAAGGCTATTACCTTGTCCGCCGTCTGGAAGAACGGCTGGGCCAGCCAACCGCCCCGGCCTATCGCCTGTCGGCCAGCCTGGCCATCGGGCAGGACGGTTTGGGTATCACCCCGGATCAGGACATTACCCGCTATCGCATTCGGGGCGAACTGACCTGGGCGTTGCGCGACATTGCCGGTGACACCGTGGTGACCGATGGCATGGTGCGCAACTTTACCGGCTATTCCGCGCCGGTGTTCGACAACACCCGCGGGTCGATCGCGGGCAACACGGTGTCGGTCATCACCGCAGAACGTGACGCGCGCGAAAGGCTGATGACGATACTTGCCGATCAACTGGTCAGCCGCCTGATCGCCACCGCGCCCGAGTGGCGCCGGTGATCCTGAATGGCGACAAGGCCCGGTCCTATCTGGCGCGCCCCGATCCCGGACGCCCCGGCCTGCTGATTTTCGGCGCAGATCCGATGCGTGTAGCCCTGAAGCGGCAAGAGGCGGTAAAGGGGCTGATCGGCCCGGACGGCGACAGCGAAATGCGCCTGACGCGCATTCCTGCGGGCGATCTGCGCGGTGCCGGATCACTTTTGATCGACGCGATCAAGGCGACCGGGTTTTTTCCCGGCCCCCGCGTCGCCCTGGTGGAGGAGGCGACGCAGTTCACCCAGCCGGCGCTGGCCAATGCCCTGTCCGACTGGCGCACGGGCGATGCCAGCATCATTGTCACGGCGGGTGATCTGAAACCCACCAGCCCCATTCGCAAGCTGTTTGAAAAACATCCCGCCGCCGTTGCCATTGCGATTTACGACACCCCCCCCACTGCCCAGGAAATCGAAGCCGAACTGGGCCGCGCCGGCCTGACCCGGATCGAGCCTGAGGCACGCGCTTCGCTGGCCGCGCTGGCGCAATCGCTGGACCCCGGCGATTTTCGCCAGACCCTCGAAAAGATCGGGCTGTACAAGCTGGACGATTCCACACCGCTGAGCCCGGATGACGTGGCCAGTTGTGCGCCCCTCTCGATCGAGGCCGATCTTGACGACATGCTCGACATTGTCGCGGCGGGCCAATCGGGGCGCATCGGCCCGCTGATGGCGCGGCTGCAAAGCCAGGGAGTGAACGCCGTCACCCTGTGCATCGGCACCCTGCGCCATTTTCGCACCCTGCACGCCATTGCGGTGGGCGGGCGCGTTTTCACCCCGCGCCCCGCGATGCAGGCCCAGGCCCGCCGTCTGGGGCCCCTGCGGCTGGAACAGGCGCTGAAACTGCTGGTCGATACCGATCTTGCGTTACGCTCAACCGCCAAGGCACCCCAAATGGCGGTGATGGAACGCACGCTGATCCGCCTTGCGATGATGGGGCCACGATGACATTCGCGGCGCTATCGCTCTGAAATCCGGCATCCATGGCGCCCATCCGTGCTGCGGATCGCGCCTGCACAGGACAGCAAAAAGGCCCCCCACCAATCTGGCAGGGGGTCTTGTTGTTTCCGGATCGGGCCGCATCCCGGCCCTGCCGGTGTCAGACCGCGAAATTCAGCGGCCTGATCGTGCGGAACTTTCCGGTCGCGCGCAGCTTGTCCAGCACCGCCGCAGGCGGCTGATCGTCGAGGTACAACAGCGCGATGGCGTCGTGGCCCTTGTCGGACCGGCCAAGGGTAAAGTTGGCGATGTTCACGCCGTTTTCACCCAAGGTCAGGCCCAGCGCGCCGATGATGCCCGGCACGTCCTCGTTCGTGGTGTACAGCATATGTGCGCCGATTTCAGCGTCGATCGTGATGCCCTTGATCTGGATGAACCGCGGCTTTCCGTCGGAAAACACCGTGCCGGCCAAGGCGCGCTCGCGCTTTTCCGTCACCACGGTCAGCTTGATATAGCCATCGAAGCTGCCGGTTTTGCCCTGCGTCGTCGTTGTCAGATCGACACCGCGCTCCTTGGCGATCACCGGCGCGCTGACCATGTTCACGTCCGGGTTTGTTGCCTGCATGATCCCGGCCATGACGGCGGCGTTCAGCGCGGCGGTGTTCATTTCGGCCACCTTGCCGTTGTACAACACGTTCACCGCCTTGATCGGTTCATCGGTCATCTGGCCGACAAAGCTGCCCAGATGCTCGGCCAGTTTCAGCCAGGGGCCCATCACCTTAGCCTCTTCCGCCGTGACGGATGGCATGTTCAGCGCGTTGGTCACCGCCCCCGACAGCAGGTAATCCGACATCTGCTCGGCCACCTGAAGGGCGACATTTTCTTGTGCCTCGGTCGTGGCGGCACCCAGATGCGGGGTGCAAACGACATTGGGCAGGTTGAACAGCGGGCTGTCCTTGGCCGGCTCCACCGCGAACACGTCGAAGGCGGCACCCGCGACATGGCCCGATTTCAGCGCCTCGGCCAGTGCCGCCTCGTCCACCAGACCACCCCGCGCACAGTTGATGATGCGCACACCGCGCTTCAGCTTGGCGATGTTCTCGGCGCTGAGGATGTTGCGGGTCTTGTCGGTCAGCGGCACATGCAGGGTGATGAAATCGGCCTTGGCCAGCAGTTCGTCCAGCTCGACCTTGCGCACGCCCAGTTCAACCGCGCGATCTTCGCTCAGGAACGGATCATAGGCGATCACCTTCATCCGCAGGCCCAGCGCACGGTCGATGACGATGCTGCCGATGTTGCCCGCACCGATCACGCCAAGTGTCTTGGCGGTCACTTCGACCCCCATGAAGCGTGATTTTTCCCATTTTCCCGCATGGGTGCTGGCGTTGGCTTCGGGGATCTGCCGCGCCACAGCCATCATCAGCGAAATCGCATGTTCGGCGGTGGTGATCGAATTGCCGAAGGGCGTGTTCATCACGATGATGCCCTTCTTCGATGCTGCGGGAATATCCACGTTGTCCACCCCGATCCCGGCGCGACCGATCACCTTGAGGTTTGTGGCGGCGTCCAGCACCTTGGCGGTGACCTTGGTGGCACTGCGAATCGCCAACCCGTCATATTGGCCGATCACCTGAAGCAAACGCTCTTTGTCTTTGCCAAGATTCGGCTCGAAGGTGACGTCGATGCCGCGATCACGAAAGATCTGCACGGCGGTTTCGGACAGTTCGTCAGAGACAAGTACTTTGGGGGCCATGTCTGGCGCTCCTTCTTCAAAGTAAAAATGTGGGGTCGGGCGCAGGGCGGGGTTAAGCCGCCGCTGCCCTTTCGGTCTGATAGGCCCATTCGATCCAGGGCATCAGGGCGGCGACATCGGCGATTTCCACCGTGCTGCCGCACCAGATGCGCAGACCCGGCGGCGCGTCACGATACCCCCCGATGTCCAGCGCCACACCTTCGGCCTCCAGCCGTTTGGCCACCGCCTTGGCAAAGGCGGCGCCATCGGCAATGGCAGGGTCGGTGAATTTCAGGCAGACACTGGTGGTGCTGCGATTTTCCGGCACCTCGGCCAGAAAATCAATCCAGTCACGGCTTTCGACAAACCCGGCCACCACACCGAAATTCGCATCGGCCCGGGCGATCAGGCCGTTCAGCCCACCAACCGAGCGCGCCCAATCCAGCGCCAGCAGATAATCCTCGACGCACAGCATCGACGGCGTGTTGATCGTCTCGCCCTTGAAGATGCCTTCGATCAGCTTGCCACCCTTGGTCATGCGGAAAATCTTCGGCATCGGCCAGGCTGGGGTATAGCTTTCCAGCCGGGCCACAGCACGCGGCGACAGGATCAACATTCCATGCGCCGCTTCGCCGCCCAGCACCTTCTGCCAGGAAAATGTTGTGACATCCAGCTTGTCCCAGGGCAGGTCCATGGCGAAGGCCGCCGAGGTGGCATCGCACAGCGTCAGCCCCTTGCGATCGGCCGGAATGGCATCGCCATTGGCCATGCGCACACCGGATGTGGTGCCGTTCCAGGTAAAACACACATCATGATCATAGTTCAGCACCGCCATGTCGGCGATCTGGCCATAGGGCGCCTCGTGGACCGCCGCCTCGATCTTCAGCTGCTTCACGACATCCGACACCCAACCGGCGCCGAAGGATTCCCATGCCACCATCTCGGCAGGGCGTTCGCCCAGCAGGCTCCACATCGCCATTTCATAGGCGCCGGTGTCAGAGGCAGGCACGATGCCGATGCGGTAATCATTGGGAACACCCAGAATGTCGCGGGTTTCCTCGATCGCCGCCAACAGCTTGGCTTTGCCGACGGCGGCGCGATGGGACCGGCCTAGCGGGGCATCACCCAATCGATCCAATGAAAATGCGGGGGGTTTGGCGCAAGGGCCAGACGAAAAACGCGGGTTTACCGGCCGCGCGGCCGGAGCATCAAAAGCCATCTGTTATCCTCACAGATATATGCCCCTCGTTGGGGAGGGGTGTCCCACCGGGGCACCTACAGTTTCCCCGAAAAACAGTCAATATCCAAATGGGCTTGCGAGTCTGTCCCTGTAGTTTCGTGCAGCCCGTTGCAGAACGATGCAGGAACGCCCACGGAAAATTGGCACAAAATTGACACAGCCGGTTCGCTGAACGTTCCCCGTTTGGACACGAAAAACCCCGGCGCGCTGGCGGGCGCAACCGGGGCAAATCAGAATAACAGAACTGTCGAGGTTCCGGCGAACGATACCGCATTCATCGCGGCGCGTCACCCGATAATCGCCCTGCACTGGGGGTTTTCGGCATGAGCAATATCATCAAGCTGCCGACTGCGCCGCAGACCTACTACACCGTCAACAAGATCGGCCCTTGGTTTGACGTTGTGCTTGTGACGCCTTGCCCCGGCAAGAACATCAAGACACGGCTTGTCGGTTTTCGGTTTCGCCATTTGGCAATCGAACGCGGTAAGCAGATGGCCGCAGAAGCCAAGCGCCCCTTCAAGGTTCGGGGGGCATCGGTATGACGATGCACACCGCGATCAAAGCCCCGCCCCGTTCGATCATGTCCACCTGCGCCAAGCCCCAGCACAAGGCGGCGGCGCGGATGGTTGGCTATGCCCTGACGCTGGGGGATGCAGACGGTTACGCCGATCTTGCTGACGTGCTGGCCTTGCGCCTGACACAGGCGGAATGCGCCGGGTTGGCGTATGCCTGTCTCAGGGCGATGGACGATAACACCGCCATGATGGTGGCAGATAACGCCATGGGTGTGGAACAGCCGCAGCTTGCCAGCCCCGAGTTTATGCAAGCCGCAGTGGAATACCGCCGCGCCCGCAACAGGGGGATGCGCCGATGAACCGCAGCATTCCCGAAATCATGTTCCACTGGCCTGCCGTTGTCAGCCGCGCCGATACCGACTTTGCCAAGGGCTTTGCCCGGAGCGTGGCCAGGCAGGCGCGGCGCCCCGGCTGGAGACCGTCCGCAAAGCAACTGCCGATCATGGAGCGCATGGTGTCCGACCTGTTCACCAGCGCCGACGATGAAGGGGAGGAAATCAGCCTGATCGAAAGCTGATCGCCCGTGGCGCTGCTGTTGAGCGGCAAGCAACGCCACGGGTGAAGCAACAGCCCGCGTTCACAGTGAGCATACCCGGACAAGGGGCACATCACCGAACGCGGGCCACGCTCTAGCTTTTGACCGTTGGGCGAAACCAATGGGGATGATCCGGGGACTACCCCACCCCGACAGGAAACCGGCACCTTCTAGGCCCTGTCAGAAACGCGACACTATACACCCACCGGCTGGTGAACATGCAGACAAGCGCATGGTGACAGATCGGGGACCGCACCGGCGCATAGCTGCAAAGGGCGGGGCAGGTTCAAAGCCTGCGGGACAGCGGCTGGCCACCGACATCGGGCATCGCGCGGATACGGATCAGGAAGTGAAGGACTGTCGCCCAAGGCAAGGAAGGTTCCTTGTTTTCAAGTGGGGGGACAGTAGCGGGGGCCGGATCATGCCTATTTGTGAACTGAACCGTTTAGTTTAGATTGGAATGCAAGATGATGATGAACAGCAACGATAGCAGCGCCTTCGATCTGGTCCCAATGCCCCCGGTTTCTGGTGGGGGGGTTGCCGCGGTGGGGGGTTATCTCTTCGCGCTGTGCAGCCGGGGGGTGCCCCAATGACAGGCAAACCCAGCACCAAAGCAATCAACTTCCTGTCCAAGCTGCGGATTCCCGAGGGGCCGAAAGCTGGGCAGCCGGTGAAGCTGGCGGCGTTTCAAAAGCGGTTCATCAGGGGCGCTCTGGCCGATGGCATCAACGTGGCCTGTCTCAGCATCGGACGCGGCAACGCAAAAACCGCCCTGTCGGCTGGCATCGCTCTGGGCAGTCTGATGGGCAAGTGGGAACCGCAGCCGCGCCGCGAAATCCTGATCGCAGCCCGGACACGGGATCAGGCACGGATTGCCTTTGACTTCGTGGTGGGGTTCCTGCGCAGCCTTCCCGAAGAAGATCAGGCGCTGTTCACGGTGCGGCGCAGCCCCCGGCTTGAAATCGAGTTTGACGGCGACAGCGGCGGGCATGTGATCCGGGCCATTGCGGCGGATGGCAAGACGGCGCTGGGTTCCGCCCCGACGCTGGTTCTGATGGACGAAAGAGGCCATTGGGCGGCGGATCAGGGTGACGCTCTGGAACACGCGCTGTTGTCCGGTCTGGGCAAGCGGGCCGGGCGGGCGCTGATCATCAGCACATCGGCGGCGGCAGACTCGCACCCGTTCTCTGTGTGGCTGGATCAGGATCAGCCGGGGGTTTACCGGCAGGAACACCGCCCGGTGCCGGGGCTTCCCGCCGACGATCTGGCCAGCCTGAAAGAGGCGAACCCCGGCGCGGTTGCGGGCATCGGTTCTTCGCTGGAATGGCTTCAAGGGCAGGCCCGGCGGGCGATTGCGCGGGGCGGTTCCACCCTGACAAGTTTCCGGCTCTACAACCGCAATGAACGGGTGAGCGGCGAAACCCGCGATGTTCTGGTGACGGTTGATGAATGGCTGAACTGCGAAGGCGATGCACCGCCGCGCAAGGGCGGTGTCGTGATCGGGATCGACCTGGGCGGTTCCGCGTCCATGACGGCGGCGGGCTTCTACTGGCCCGAGACCGGGCGCCTGGAATGCCGGGGCTGGTTCCCGTCGCAGCCGGGTTTGGCGGATCGTGGGGCATCTGACGGGGTTGGCGGGCGCTATTCGGAAATGTCCGAGCGGGGCGAGTTGACGACGCTGGGCGCGGCCACGGTGCCTGTCGCGGCATGGCTGGGGGAAACCCTGCGCCATGTGGAAGGCGAGACCGTCACGGCGCTGGTGGCCGACAGGTACAAGCAAAGCGAGGTTGGCGAAGGGATGGACCGGGCCGGGGTGCGGTGCCCAATCATATGGCGCGGGATGGGGTTCAAGGATGGCAGCGAAGACATAGAACGGTTCCGCCGCGCGGCTTTCGACGGCAAGGTGCGCACCGCCCCGTCGCTGCTGTTGCGCAGCGCGATGGCCGATGCCGTCACCCTCCGCGACCCGGCGAACAACCTGAAACTTGCGAAGGCCCGGAGCATGGGCCGGATCGACGCCGCAGCCGCAACCGTCCTGGCCGTGGCAGAGGGCGCGCGGATCACCGGGCGCGGCGCAGCCAAGGGAGGGCGGATGGCATGGGCATGATCGAAACAGCATCGCGGATCATCGCGCGGTTCGGGCAGTCGGGCACGTTTGAAAGGCCCGGCGTTCAATCCGGCCCGCCATATGCGCCGGTTTATGGCGACCCGACCTTGCACCCCGCGACGGTGGCGGTTGTAACCTATGATCAGGCGTACCGCGACGGGACGCTTATTCAGGCCAATGACCTGCGGATTCTGGTGTCGGTGGAGGGGCTGGACATCGTGCCAACCGTCTCTGACCGGCTCACCGTGGGCGGGGTGCAATACGCCATCATCAACCTTGCCCCGCTGGGGCCTGACGGCGTTGCGCGGTTCTATGACATGCAGGTGCGGCGATGAACCGGCGCCGCGAATATGCCCGGCATTCCGCCAAGGTGACACGCGGGCCGCGCTGGAAGGCGCTGCGCATGATGGCGCTGGACCGCGACGGCTGGGCTTGTGTCCGGTGCGGCGAACGGCGGCGGTGTCAATCTGCATTCAAAACTGACCCATCGTGATCATTTAAAACTGACCCACCTTGGGGCTAGCAAAGCCCACAGGCGAGCGGCCCCCATATAGCAGGCTCGTCTGTGGGCTTTGCTTTTCCT
>Ga0100402_1005049_pt1 | contig 13691 bp, 14 predicted proteins | sample CryGeyme20150102_FD_80419 | JGI IMG/M metagenome (GOLD analysis project Ga0100402, IMG submission 80419) | Groundwater microbial communities from Crystal Geyser aquifers in Utah, USA - Crystal Geyser metaG 2015-0102 | ecosystem: Environmental > Aquatic > Deep subsurface > Groundwater | place...
ACTTTACCTACTAACACCAACTTCCAATCTTTAAGTTCAGTTTTGTTTTGATCAATTAAGTTTTTAAACATAGTAACAATTACATCTTGTCTTTTACTATGTAATTGTTTAAAAAATCTACCTACATGTAAAATAATATTCTCTTTATTATTTCCAGGCATAATTTCCTCTAAGGAAACTAAAGGGTGATGTACATAATTTATCTTAGTATTCCAACTCTTTTCAATTACTTGTTTTGTAAACTCAGAATTTGTATTTTTTATTTGCCAAGTATTTAATTTAATTTTATTTAATATATTTAATTTATTTGTAAATGGTATTTGTATATGCAAATTATTTTTTTTAGCAGCACTAATAAAAAAGCTACCATCTGTAGCATAATATAAATAATCAAATTCTTTTGTTTCTTTTAATTTTTCAAAAACTGAACCTGTTTTTAATATTGAAGAAATAAATTTAATATTATTTAATTTATAATTTAAAAATTCTTCATATTTTTCACGAATACTCTTTTCATCACTTTCACGTGAAAGATAATTATGGGGTATTGCAATAAATACTTGATGCTTTTGAGCTACTGTAGTTGCGATATCAAAAATATGTTTTTCTCCACCACCAAAATGGTCAGGAATGTATGGAGAATAAAATAATACTTTCATTATTTATTTTTCCAAAGATTAATAATCTGAGTTTCTTTTGTTTTATACAGCTCATCAATTGATGGGTTTTGTTGAAGTTCCCATACTTGAATATATACTAGAATTCGATTAATTCCCTGAATCACTGCCTCAACTAAACCAGGCATGCCATCTTTATATCCTTTTTTCAGAATTGCTCTTCTAAAGAATTCCATATGACCTTTTCTTAAAAGAGTCAAAAATGTAACTTTATCTATTCCTGATTTAAATAAAGCTTGAGCTTCCATTGGTGTCCAAGCAGCTGTTTTAAGTAATCCGCTAACAGTATCTCTATGTGTAAAATGGATTAGTTTTGTTTTTAAATCAATTGAATGACCGGTATATTTTGGACTTTCATGTACTTCACCATACCAACCTTTTAAACTATCTCTTTTAAAAACTCTTTCATGCCAATCATCTTGCCATCCACCATATCTAAATTTATTACCAAAATATATATTTTCTCGCTGTATATTAAATACACTAGCATCTGATGTTTCCATCATAACTTTAATTTCTTTTGCTAAAGTTGGAGTTACTCTTTCATCTGCATCAATATAAAAAACCCAAGCCGATTTTGCACGTTTTAAAGCTTCTTCTCTCAAGCGAGAAAAAGAATTATGCTTAAAAGAGATGACTAATGCACCTAAGCTTTCTGCAATTTCACGAGTTTCATCAATTGAACCATCATCAATCACAATTACTTCATCACACCACTTAACACTGTTTATACAGTTCTCAATCATAGTGGCTTCATTTTTAGCAATTATTAAAGCACTAATAGACATTTGTTTATTCATATCACTATCTTATCTCAAAACACTTATTACACCAACTACCGCTTTAATTATGAGAATAAATATTTATATTTATTAAAACCAAATATATTGATTTAAAAAATTGGTTGTTTACCAAACTGCATTAAAAAGAAGTGTAAAACACCTTGTCTTTGAGCCGGAGATCCCTTTAGTAAGGTAAATAAAGCAATTCTTAAAGCTGTGCCAATTTCTTTCCAGGTTCCATGCTTAAAAGCAAATAAGAGTTTATTTCTAGTTTGATAATAATCATGAGTTTTAGAGCCTGAGCCACCAGTTGAACCAGCATTTTTATGAAAGACAATAGATGTTGGACAAAAAGCAATTTTATAGCCTGCATTAGTTACTCTCACGCTCCAGTCAACATCTTCTAAATATAAAAAGAAACGTTTATCAAACGTACCAACTTTTTCCAAGATTTCTCTTTTTACCAATACACTACAACCAGTAGCAAAGTCAGATTCAGTTTGAGTATCAAATTGTCCTAAATCAACTTCATCTACTCCTCTATGGAAAGCTGCTAAATGATTCCAATCAATTGAGCCTCCTGCATACCACAAAATATGCCCAAATTCTGACTTATCATATGAGTCTTTATGAAATTCCCTACCTTTTGAAAAGTAAATCTTTGAACCAACCATACCAACTTTAGGATCAGCCTGTGCCGTTCTAACCATTTCCTTAAGAAAGTTCTCATCAACAGTTGTGTCGTTATTTAATAGAAGTACAAAATCTGAATTAAACTTTTCTACAGCGTAATAAATACCCATGTTATTACCACCAGTAAAGCCCTTATTAGCTTCACTTCTAATAACTTGAACATTTTCGCTTTGTAAACCTTTTGGCAATTCAAAGACTTCCATTGAAGCATTATCAACAACAATGATGTCATATTTAAAACCTGTTGATTTAATATTCTTTAATGAATTTAAACAATCAAGAGTATCTTGTTTTGAATTATAATTAATGATAATTATTGATACATGTATCATAGGATGTCCATTATACAACTAAATATAGAATTTTCTACGAATTTTCCAAATAAACTTTTCTAATCCGCTTGAATTCTCAATATGCCAGTTTGCTATCCAATAAGCTAATTCCTTATTAAATTGAGATAACTCAGCAACAGTAGACTCCTCTTGTTCTCCATTAGATTCTGGAAAACCAGCTTTTTCCCATGCCTTAACAGCTACAGTTGCCTCAGAAAGACCTTGTAGTAAAGAAAGGGCCAATCCATGGGTTCCATCATTAACACCTCTTTGTGCGAAGAATCTTGATAAGAATTCTGAGTAGAATTTTTTAGTGATAAATGCTCCATCAATATCAGATTGATCTGCATCTAAATTTGAAATAACTTCTTCAGCTTGGATTGAAGTGTATTTATTTAATCTATCTAAATATTGGTCAACATGCTGATAGTTATGATGAATTAAAGCAATTTCTGCAACTGCTGGCAGTTCCTTAACTTCTCCTTTTGTAATCGGAACTGAATGGATCTGATCTGACCAAGATACAAAATCTTTTTTAAATAATCTTAATACATAATCTGGCCACCAACCTGTTTTTTCAATAGCTTTGTCAAATATTAAGTTTCTTCTTGGAATGTAATAACAATCAGCTGTTTCTTGATCATTTTTATCTGCATCAATTATACCTCTAATTACTTTTTGTAATTCTTGAGGAACTTCTTCATCAGCATCAACAATTAATATCCAGTCACCTGTGGCTTTTTTAATTGCATAGTTTCTTGCTGGCTCAACATAGCCAACGTCTTTATGAGCATAGATTTTATCAGTAAACTTTTGCGCAATTTCAACTGTCTTGTCTTCACTCTTCATGTCAACAATGATAATTTCCTGAGCAAATTTAACAGAATTTAAGGTTGCTTGAATCGTAGATTCTGCATTTTTTGTATTAATAACTACTGATAGTTTCATGAACGTAAACTCCTTATTTCAGATAATAGCTTTTGTTTTCCAATCAATAATAGTGTAGCAAAGTATGAAAGTCCAGTTATTGCTGCTCCAAAGAAGAAATGTTTAAAGCTTAGTGACCAAATTTGAACTCCAAGTAAGCCAACTGCCGCCATCACAGCTGAGGCCACTACCTGTCTCCATACCTGATCTAAGAAATTAATTGGAATGACACTTTTGACCATATAGACAGTTATAATTGAAGTAAATGAGATTAATAGTGCAGCAATGGCCACACCATTATATCCAAAGAAATAAATACAAATCGGAGTGACAATCCAAGTTAAGATAGTCCACATAACCATAAGCTTTAGAGTTTTGTTAATATGACCAATTGCATTTAGGGTGTTTGTTAATGGAGTTGAAACAGCTCCCCAGGCAATGCTTAAACTAAAAAAGACTAAACTTAGCACAGCAGGTTGCCACTTTAACCATTTTGGTACCAAACTAATAAATGGCGTAATAAATACACTCATACCAATTAAGATTGGGAAGATTGCTAGAGTGATAAAAAACAATGATTTTTCTACGGCTTTTTTAAGCGCACTAGTGTTTGTTTGCAGTCTTGAGAAGGTTGGGAAAGTGATTGCCATAACATTCTGAACTGTAAGATTATATGGATACATTGAATAGTTTTTACCCCAGTTAATATAACCAAATTCAGCTAAATTAAAGTAAAAACCTAAGAGTAGATAAAACAATTGATCTTTAATTCTAGCTAAAAAGTCATTAATCTGAAACTTAGCTCCAAACTTAAACATATCCTTAAAAGCACTCTTATCAAAACCGACTCCAATTTTCCATGGTTGGATAAATGACATAGCTATAGCACCAACTAAAGACCTAAATAAAATTGCATAGGCATAGGACATAGCTCCTGTGCCTTTAATAGCTAAAACAATCAAGATTGCATTAAAAACTATTTGTTCTAATATCTGAGGAATAACCAGTTTGGAAAAATCCAACCTTCTTTCCAATATTACTGATGGAATTGTTTTTAGTGAAGCAAGTGGAAAAGCAATAGCCAGTGATAAGAGAATCCATTGTCCAACATCTCCAGTTTTTGCTTGAACCTTACCAGTAGCTAAAATTAATAAAACTACTGTAACAATAAACCAACTCAATCCCTGTTGAACTGTAAATGCTGTAACATAATCTTTTCTTGATGGATTTTCTTTCTTTTGTATTAAAGCAGCAGCTAGTCCCACGTCTGAAAAGAAAGTTAATAAGCCAACAATAGGAATAACTAAACCATAAATACCAAAATCTTCTGGTGAAAAATACCAAGATAATACAGCTATCGAACCCAATCCTATCCCTTGTAAAATAATTGTTCTTAGAAAATAAGAAATTGCACCACTAACAGTTTTCTTTTTTATTTCATTTAAAGATTCAACTTGCATTTGATCTTGATTAACATCTTGATCGGGAAACAACTCACTTCCCTCTGTTTCAAGATCTTGATCAAAAATTGGTTGATGTGTTCTTTTAACCTTGTCTCTTACTAAATTTTTATCTATCATTTCTTTTATAGTACCAGAAGAAAGTGGTCGAGAGTATTAGTAAACCAAAACTTGATAACAAGTTAGCTATTCTTCTTATATCTGTATTTTCTAATTTAACTTCTACAACATGCTCACCAGCTGGAACAATAACTTTTATAAAACCCTGATCAGACCTCAATGTTTCAACAATTTTTGAATCTATCTTAGTAGTCCAGCCTGGAAAATCTGAGACTGTAAAAATTACATCCCTGTTAGTAGTAAAACCTGTTTTAATTACTTTTTTGTGAACCTTATTAGTTATTACACTAAAATTTCCCGTACAGTCATCTAAAACTTGGCAAAATAAAACATCGCCTTCCAAAGACACTGGCTCAATTGTTTTTTCTTTAATCTGAATAGGAATGTAATCAGGTAAAGTGTTACTCATTTGATATCTAAGTTTATTTACATCTGAATAATAATGATCATCTAAGTTACTAGTAAACTCTTGAGGTCTAAAATATCCAGCGTTCATTACAACTAATATGAAGATTAGTATTGCTGAATAGCCATATTTAAATGGTTTAACTGGAAATAAAAGTGTTAAAGAACCTACAACTAAACTTAAAAATATTGCAGTTGCTGAAAGATATCTCCAAGGAAACTGTAAGAATGATAATGTTGGAATATATTCCCAAATTAATAATGATTTATTAGTGGTCATAAATAAAGATACTGAAAATAGAAAAACTAATAGTAAATAAAATAAGTTATTTTTATCAAAAGATGGTTTGACTTTATTAACAAAATTTTTAATTAGTTTTTTAACTAATAAATAACCAGACAAAAATAGTCCTAAAATTTGACCAAGCCCAAGATAAAAAGAAATTCCGTCTTCAGGCCCATAGGTTGAGCCACCATAGCCCCAATTTTGTTGAAGAAATTGTTTAAGACCAACAAAGTGTAATCGATAATCAAAGTACTCAGCTAAGATAGTTGATTCTAGTCTAGTAAAATCTTTTTCTAATAGTGCTGGAATTGTGTAATATGAACTCAATAAAACTGCTAAGGCATAAAAACTAGCTAGTTTTAAAACAATTAACAAAAACTGTCTTTTAACTTTTTTATTATTACTTGCTTCTAAAAATAAATATCCTGCTCCAAACACAACTGATAAAGGCAAGAAAACTAATGCTGTTAAATTGTGACTTAGTAATAAAACTAGAATAGAAACAGTCAGTAATAACCAACCATTTTTTTCATTTTTAATTGTTTTTATTATTCCTAATAAAATAAATGGCAAAGCCATTATGCCCCAAGCTTCACTAATAGCTCCACGAACAAATAAATTAACTGCCCTATAAGGAGCCATCGTTAGGGCTGCACTAACTAATAAACCACCAGTATTTCCAAATAGTTTTTTACCTAATAAATATGCTCCAATTGCAGTAAAGAGTGTTGAAATGAACATCAAAAGTTTAACACTCCCAATTAATGATATGCCTAACATATAGGATAAAGATCCTAAGTAATATGGAAGAGGTGCATAAAATTCAAAAAGTGGCATTCCATAGCCATAGCCTAAATTAGAACTCCAAATTGGTGGTAAATGCCCATCTTGAATTGCTTGAGTCATCTCAACAATTCTGGCCCCCTGAGTGAAGTCGTGAAATATAAAAAAGTCTTTTGAGAATAAAGACCAAGAACTAGCCAATACTATAACTAGTATTACTAATATAGATGAATACTTTTGTAATTTAGCAAACATATATACTTAATTGTAACTTATCTTTGCTAGATATTGCACATCTAATACCATAAACATATCTAAATGATATAATCTGAATAATATATGGAGAAAGATTATGAAAATTTTAGGCATTGGAAGCGAGAGAAATAAGATTTTAAGAGCTGAAAAGAAATCTCAAAAAGAAGCTACTAATAGACAAAGAGAAAAAGAAAAACAGGAAAAAAAAGCTGTTGCAATTTTAAATGAAATTATTAATATTGGTTTGGATAGTGAATATATGCTTGCAATTAGAAACCAAGATATATCTTATGACACACCTAATGGAACAATTAAAAAAGGTATAGTTCTAATAGAAGGAAAACTAAATGGTACTGATGCCACCCTTGCCATTGAACCTGTAAATTCAACTATAAATCTTTATCTTAGAGTTGGAAAAAGAACTCAATTTATTAGGCATTGGTTTATAGTTGATAATCCACGTTCAGTTGTTCCATGTGATCATACTGAAGATATCCTTTACTACTTAAAACATACAGACCTTGTAAAAAGAACTTCAGTAAGATCTTTGAAAAGAAAACATAGATAATTTCAGACAAATTTTTGTTGATAATGTTACAATGAATTCTATGACTGAAATTTCTGATAATAAAAAGACAATTGAGAAACAACCTACTGCTGGCTCTATATTTTTAAAAGCAACCTTATTAAGCTTACTATTTGTTCTTATTATGCTATTTATCACTGCTCTTGGAGTTGTTGGATTTGGATATAGCAAGCTAAATTCATTTGCCAAAAAAGCAGATACATCAATTGGCGAATTAAGAACTCTTGTTTCAACTGGCTTAGAAAAGACTCCAGATCAAACTGATAACTACAAAACAATTTTATTACTTGGACTTGATAGTGTAGCTAATAAGCCAGGTAGTCCTCAATTAACTGATACCATGTTATTAATTTCAATTAATATGACCAACGGAAAAGTTAATACCCTTTCGCTTCCAAGAGACTTGTGGTCAACTGCATACATCACCAGAATTAATGCACTGTATGAATATGGGAAAGATAAATACCCCAACAGGCCTGAACAGTTCCCTGAAGAAGTGATTGAGAAATTAACTGGTATTGATATAAATCACACTTTAACCCTATCTTTAGAAAATGTTGCAGAAGTAATCGATATTATTGGAGGTATAGAGGTTGAGGTCTTAGAAGGTTTTGTTGATGACCAGTTCCCAAGGGATGATGTTGATATTTTTAAAGCATCTCAAGATGAGTTATATGAAACTGTAAGTTTTAATGATGGTCTTCAACATATGGATGGACAAACTACTCTTAAATACATTAGAAGTAGAAAATCTTCCAACTTAGAACAAGGTACAGATGTGGCTAGATCAATTAGACAGCAACAAGTTATCTCAGCACTTGTTTCTAAAATTGTTAACTTTTCAATTATAAAAGATACAAATAAATTAGCAGAACTTTATCTTCTTTATGGTAATGAATTTGAAAATCAGTTTTCAAAAATTGAAGCAATTTCTACTTTAAACTATCTACTACCATACAAGGATAATCTTAAAATTAATTCTCACACCTTGAGCATTTATCCTGATGATCAAAATGGTGTTATTACTAACCCACCTCTTTATAAATACAATTCTCAGTGGGTTTATGAAATTATTGATAATCAAAGATTTGAATCAGAAGTTAAACAACTATTGCAAGAAAAATAATATGAAATTCTTTTTTCAAAAACATGAAAAGCCAATTGAAGATAAATATATAATTAGATTTCTTATTATAGTTGTTATCATCTTGTCATTAATGGCAGGCTTTTATCATTCAGCCCTAATATCAGAACAAAGAAAATACTCTAAATTAGAAGATTTATATGTTAGAGTAAGAAATGAACTAGGCAGAGAGGAAACTCAAAGACTAATAGATCAATCAAGAGAAAAAGGAAATGTCATTGATTATTAAGTAATCTCAAGATAAGCTAGGTGCATATGAAAGAAACAAGAACTATATTAGTAACAGGTGGCGCAGGATTTATTGGCTCAAACTTTATTCACTATTGGTTGGAAAAATATCCTGAAAGCAAAATTATAAATCTAGACGCCCTTACTTATGCGGGGAACTTATCAAGTTTATCTAAAGTTAAAGATAATCCCAACTACACTTTTATTGAAGGAAATATCACAAATAAACAACTAGTTGATAAAATAATGGATGATGTACAAGTAGTAGTACACTTTGCAGCAGAGTCTCACGTTGATCGCTCAATTCTAAACCCAGAAGTTTTTCTTGAAACAAATGTCATGGGAACTCATGTTCTTCTAGACTCCGCACTGAAGAATAAAGTAGAACACTTCCACCATATTTCCACAGATGAAGTATTTGGAAGTCTTCCACTTAATCAGCCAGACGCCCAATTTAGTGAAAAAACATCATATGATCCTAGAAGTCCATACTCAGCTAGTAAAGCTAGTTCAGATCACTTAGTTAGAGCATATGGTGAAACATATGGTCTAGCATACACAATTACTAATTGTTCAAATAACTATGGAGAGTTTCATTTTCCTGAGAAACTCTTCCCTCTGGCAATTACCAATCTCATAGATGGTCAAAAGGTTCCAGTTTATGGCGATGGTATGCAGGTGCGTGATTGGCTATATGTTCAAGATCACTGTAAAGCGATTGATCTAGTGATTCATTCAGGAAAAAAAGCTGATACCTATGTTGTTGGTGGTCTTACAGAAGATATTCCAAATATTGAAGTTATTAAGACTATTTTAAAAATCATGGGACAAGATGAATCTATGATTGAATATGTCAAAGATAGAGCTGGACATGATGTTAGATATAGCGTTGATTGGTCTAAAATAAACCAAGAATTGGGCTGGTCTCCATCTGTAACATTTGAAGAAGGATTAGCTAAGACAATAAAATGGTATCAAGAAAACCGACAATGGTGGGAGCCATTAAAACAAGAAAACAAAGAGTTCTTTAAAAAGAACTATCAGGAAAGAGAATAAATGGATACTTTTCAACCAACTCCAGAAAATAAAGTAAGTGAAACAATTCACAAGACATCAATTGATGGGCTTTTCTATATTCCCCACAAATATTTTCCAGATGACAGGGGCTTTTATAGTGAATTAGCAAGAACTCCAGAAATTGACGAATTGACTGGTCAAACTTTTACAGCCAAACAGTTTAACCAATCAAGATCAAATCAAAATGTTGCTAGAGGCATACATGCTGAAAATTGGAACAAATTAATTACCATTACTAATGGTTCATGTTTTTGTGCTTTAGTTGATTTAAGAAAAAATTCACCAACTTTTGGTAAATCTCAAACTTTTCAATTAGGAACAAACTTAAATGACCTTAAGGGTTCTATCTATGTAACAAGTGGTATAGGCAACTCATTTTGTGTTGTTAATGGACCAGTAGATTATATTTATGCTGTTGATGCAATTTGGGCAGATAGAGATAAATCTGGTGATCAATCTATTAATATGTTTGATCCTGATATTAATATTCAATGGCCAATTTCAAAAGATGAAATGATAATTTCTCAACGAGATTTAGAATGTGTTAACTTAAAGGATTTATAATATGAAACCATCAATTTTAGTTACTGGTGCAAAAGGTTTAGTAGGTTCTAAGTTTATTGAAATGTTTTCAGATGAGTATAATTTTGAAATACTTGATATTTCTGATGAACAAAACCCTGTGGATATTACCAATCACACACAAGTATGCTCTGCTTTGGAAAATTCAGATGCTAAGTATATTGTTCACTACGCTGCATATACTGATGTAACTGGGGCCTGGAAACAAAATGGTGATCAAACTGGTGCTGCCTATAAGGTTAATGTTGATGGTACTCGTAATGTTATTCAAGCTTGTCAAAAAACAAATAAACACCTTATTCATATCTCCACAGCTTATGTATTTAATGGTGAAAAAGAAGGTCTGTACACTGAAGAAGATCAACTCACACCAATTGAATGGTATGGTCATACAAAAGCAGAAGCTGAAAGAATTATTACAGAGTCTGATATTAAATGGACTATCCTTAGAATTGATCAACCTTTTAGATCTGATACTCAGGTCAGACCAGACGTTGCTAGGAGAATTGCCCAAGGATTAAAAGATAATAATTTATATCCACAATTTAATAATCACTATTTTGGACCAACATACATTGATGACTTTGCCAGAGTTGTTGACTTTATGATTAGAACTAATACAGTTGGACTATTTAATGCATCTAGTGGTGAAAAATGGACTGATTATGATTTTGCCAACCTTGTTAAGAGCATATTAAAACTTGATGGGGATGTTAAAGCTGGAGATTTAAATAAATACTTAATGACACTTGATAGGCCATACCAAAGAAATACTGCTATGGATGCTACAAAATTAAAACAGGTATTAGATTTCCAATTAAAAACAGTTGAAGAAGCTTTAAAAGAGGTTGTTATTTAATTTTAGTTGTAATCAATGTAGCTAAAACCTTTGAAGTAATCAGATTTATACATCTTCATCATATTGTTTATAAAATTTTTAGCTTTTTTATAGTTTTGGTCTTTTTTACCCTTATCAAAAAAAGTATGTAACTTTTTATCTCTAAATATTTTTAAATATTTGATTGAATCAGCTTCTGTATTTTGATATGTAATTTCATTATCAGGAATATCAATTTCATGATCCAATCTAAATCCAAAGTTTTGAATCCACAATAGTAAAGCAGATATATAAGAAGACTTAGTGGGTTCTAAAACTAGAAGATATTCAGAAATATAATTAGATATTTTTTCTTTGTATTGAGATTCTAAATCAGGATAAGCAGTTTGGTTTATATCTAAAGAATGTCTTCGATTAACTGGTTCAATATCTCTTTTTGCAAATGATTTCATAAAACTTTCTATTAAGATTTTTGTTCCTCTCGCCATTGATCAATTTTTTCATGATCTCCGCTTAAAAGTACTTCAGGGACACTTAAGCCTAAATAATCTGCAGGTCTAGTATACGATGGAAATCCCATTTGTCCAGGTGTATCTTGAGATTCACCTTGATTGCTCTCTTGATTACCTAAGACTCCAGGAATTAATCTAGATACGGCATCAAGCATAACAGCAACTGCTGGTTCTCCTCCGGTTAGGACATAATCACCTATACGAACTTCTTCATCAATTAGATTTTGTGCTACTCTTTCATCCACACCTTCATAGTGACCACAGACTAAGACTAACTCATCTAAACTTGCATAGCTTTTTGCTAAGTCTTGATCAAACTTTCTTCCTTTTGCTGATGTTAAAATTATTTGTTTGTTTTTAGTACCTTTGCTTAGAACTAAACTCTTTAAAGCTAAATCTATTGGCTCAATTTTCATGACCATACCAGGTCCTCCACCAAAAGGTCTGTCATCAGTTGTTTGATGTTTATCTTGAGCAAAGTCTCTTATATTAATTAGCTGAAATTCAACTAAATTATTTTCTTGAGCTTTTTTAATTATTGAGGTATTTAATACAGAATCAAAATATTCTGGAAAAAGTGTAAGGATTGTTATTTTCATGTCCCTATATTATATCTTAGTAGTTCAAGTAAAACAAAATTCTTGGTATTATATATACTATGGTAGAAGATACAGGTCCAACACTTACAAATGTTACCCAAATGGGACGTCAAGCAATTAAATTTGGTTTAATATTTCTTGTAGTTTTAATGGTAGGCAGAATTACTATTAATGGTTTTGTAGCATATTGGAAAGCCACACATCCAGAACCACCTCCTCCTCCAACGGTGGGATTTGGCAAATTACCTGCACTTGAATTTCCAAGTCAATCAGATACTGATAAACCAACTTCTTACAAACTTGAAACTGCAACTGGCACAACTCCTGATTTTGGAGATAGATCAAAAGTCTTCTTTATGCCAAATGCAACTGCTAGCTTATTGGCTGATCAAAGTGCAAAAGCTACTGCAGCAAAACTTGATTATGTTTTTGAACCGGAAGCTGTAACTACTGAACTTTATAGATGGAATAAATCAAAACCCTTGTTATCTACTCTTGAAATGAATATAAGAACTAAAAATTTTAGTATTACTACAAACTATTTAGCACTACCTGAAATATTAGTTAACAGCAACGTACCTTCAGGTTTTGACGCAATAAGCAGGGTTAAAGATGTTCTTAAAAGATCAGACTTATTACCTGATGATGTTGCCACTGCTTCAGGTGAAATTGTTTACTTAAAATCATTGGGTGGTGAACTTACACCGGCAGTTTCTCAATCGGATGCAGACTTTATTCAAGTTGATATTAATAGAAATCCTATTAGTGGATTTTTCAGAATGTTTACACCAAGTGGATACACCGGAACAATTAACGCAATTCTATCAGGAGCATTTGATTCAAGAGACTCTATTGTTGAACTCAACTATAATTATCATGAGGTTGATTATCAGCAAGTTCACACCTATCCAATTAGAACATCTCAGTCTGCTTGGCAATTAATGCAAGCTGGTGAAGGCTATATTGCGGATAAAGGCAATCAAGAAAATGCGGTGATAAGAACAGTCAGTTTGGGTTTCTATGATAGTTTTGAAGAACAAGATTACTTACAACCTATTTATGTTTTTGAAAATAAAGAAACTGGATTTCTTGGATATGTACCAGCTGTAGATCCAAAATACATCCAGAAATAATCATCTGCTTGAGTTATAATAACCCACATGAATGTACGTACAAGAATGGCTCCAAGCCCTACTGGCGAAATGCACGTAGGGAGTTTATCAATATCGCTAAAGAATTATGCTTTTGCAAGAAAACATAATGGAAAATTTGTTTTAAGAATTGAAGATACCGACAAAACAAGAGAAATTGATAATGGAGTTGATCTTATCCAACAAATATTAAAGAAATACTCTATTGCTTGGGATGAAGGTCCTGGAGTTGGAGGAGACAAAGGTCCATACAT
>Ga0100402_1005054_pt1 | contig 13683 bp, 12 predicted proteins | sample CryGeyme20150102_FD_80419 | JGI IMG/M metagenome (GOLD analysis project Ga0100402, IMG submission 80419) | Groundwater microbial communities from Crystal Geyser aquifers in Utah, USA - Crystal Geyser metaG 2015-0102 | ecosystem: Environmental > Aquatic > Deep subsurface > Groundwater | place...
TCTCCTCAGACAAAGTCCACCAAAACCGCCTCTTGATCAGCCCCCGCACCATCGCACCATTATTTCCCAAGCAGACGTAAGCCTTTATCTTCTTTGGTTTGACCTCCTCCACTTTCGGCTTCAGATCCAAATTCATGTATATCCCGTGAGCCCACATGTTTTTCCAGAGAAATTCGACAAAACTGCGAATCCTCCTTTCGTAAACTTGATTCATCTACTCGCGTCCGTTCTTCTCAGTTCCTTACCATTTTTTGTAGAGGTAGTCTTCGACTTTGCTCTAGCGTTTTATTCTTCTATTTGGGTCTCGTTTGCGAGTTGAGAGGATCATTGCCAGTTCTTACTTTCCCTTTCTTTAAGGTGAGGAAGTTTCTGATGAAAAATTAGTCAGAGAGGTAGCCATTTCTGCGACCTGCCTGAAATTTTGGTGATTATGCTCATCTTCTTATTACCATTTGCTCTTTTTTGATTATCGGGCTGACTTATGATTGATGGCCACCAGAATTTATTTATTTGCAACAATGTGTCTGAGCTACAGTTTGTTAATTGACGGTTTGCTGTGAATCGGAGCCTGGATTGAGAGACCTGCTCGCGCCTGTCCAGTTACTTTAGCCTTGCTACTGAAACTTTTGATCTTAATCACATCCAAACCTAATTTAGACATACCTTAAGCTGAGCTTTTCCTGCGAGTATCTTCATAGGCCTTCAGCAAAGATTTTATTCCGTTTTCTGCTTTGTATTTCTTCATATAATCTTATTCAATAGCTTTGAGAGTTGGTAAGGGAGTTTAATGAGCCGAACCTTTGGAAGGCATCGGACTGGGTAGATCAAGTACCAACTATTTTGTTTTTACTCTTTAGCTGAAGTATGAAGGGAAGGCGTGAACTGTATTTCCCATAATGTTGACCTTTCTGAATCGAAGATTGGGCGGAAGGGGTGAGATCGATCTGCATTTCGGTTTTTCTTATTAGTTAGGTTATTACATGATATTTTTAATTTTATTACCTTTATCTCAGCAACCTGACTTCCAAAATAAAGAATCACAAATAGTCATCCGATCACTCTCTGATGTAGGCGTTTGCTGCCTCTTTTCTCAATCTGATATCAGATAGTCCTTGGGCGACCAGCCATCTGCTGAAATCCATCAATAGACCCTGCTCGAGTTCGTCTTCTGCTGATAGCTCACTTTTGATAAATCTTTGGATGATAACTGGTAGGTATTTTGCTCTTTCGTGTTAGCAATACACTTCTCCCTCGTTGAGGTCGTAGTCGACATAGTAATCTGCGTTATACAGCAATATACCTGAGACAATGAGTTGATAATCGGCAAGAATGGAGACTGATTTTTTGTTGGCATAGGTGATGAGATCAAAGAAGGTTTCTTCAAAATCTAGAAGCACATTTTCAGCTAGATACTCCTTGATGTTTTCAAGGAATACAGTCACGACCTGATTGATCGACAAGAGATAAATCCTTGTGTTTTGCACCTTCTTCAACTAGCGAACAATGTTAACGAAGTATTTCAAACTGACCTCAGCCTATTCTTCTTCACCTGCCTATATGTCCTCAAATTGGTCGAGTATCTACAATTGCTCACGTGCGACCAGGCCTGATAGCTCCTTTGGAAACTCATTCTTCTCAATCTCTCGCTCGTAAATTTGGACTGCCTTTCTGACTTTGGGTCTTCCTCGTTTCTTGGGTTTGCCACTCTAGCCTCGAATGGTGCCTTAGGGAGTGATGCCATTGTGTTTTGTTTTGATGTGAGTGTAAAGAGCAGGATATGAGAGATAGCCAGGCCGTCCCTAGCACCCACAGATAAACTTTCTACCTTCTTTGTCTTTCCTAGTCTTTCGCACTTTCTCTTCCTTAACATCACTTTTCTTCTCGATTTTCACATCATTCTTGATCATGTAGTTGTAGATCATGTCCATACGCTTATGGACCTCGATCTGTCGCATAGTCTTCTCGTTGTAACGCTGACAAATGGAAATGAAATCGTGCTCTGAGGAGGACTCTTAGTTCTAGAAGAAAGTCTCGTTGTCCATGCGCTCACGGCCTGGATGATAGCTCGACATCCCCAACACAAAACTAATTTATAAAATGAGTTTATCTGGCACAAGTATTCGAGGGTGTTAAAGAGATATGACTCGTATTTGTAAATAGACACAACTTAGAACAGAAGATCAGATCATAGATGCAATTTAGGCAGCTAGGAACCTACTCTTTTGGAGAAAGTACGCTTTCGGGCTGTGAATATATCTGTCTAGTCCATCATCTTCTGAAAGACCTACTTTCCATTGTCTATGATTGTTCCCTTCACCTTGTCACCTTGGTAGGATAGGAAATTCAAAGCCACCCAAAGCAGACGTTTGCGAGGAATGTGTTCGGTTCTGTATCTGCTTTGTTTTTCTTCTGTTTCGAGGACCCATCCTTCCAGAAGACTGGATATTTTAATGGCTTCACCGTTTGGATCTTCCTGTACTTATCTGGCGATTGAGACTGCAAGACTGATGCTGAGACCTTAGTTCATGAAGGAGACATATTTACGTAAGTCATCGACAAGTTTTCCTTGCTATTTTATTTCGATGCTTCGCCTTTGAAGCTAGTTCATTACACTTTAGATTCTCATGGTGAGGTCAGATTTAATTTTTGTCATAACAGCATTAATTCTTTACATTTTTTCGGCGAGGGCACGATTCAACCTATCTGTTTAAGCCATTTGTTCAGCAAAAGCTTGCTTTAATTTATCCATGTCCTTCTTGACCTATTTCATCATTTAAAGTCTTTAACTCAGATCGGTTCTCAGCTCATCAGTGTATGCTTTCGATTACCTCTCTGCTTTTTCGATATTTTTCATGAGCTCAATAGAAACTGAGCTTAGTTTTCTGTTGAACTATGTTAAATTGTTTTTAGTCTCCTCTTTTTCTTGATTAAGAGTGTCCTTCATTTTTTTTTGTTGATTATTCAGCTCACTAACTGTTTCATCTTGCTTTTTGGATAGTCCATCGATTGATTCACTCAGTATTTGAACATTTTTTCTTTGCTCAATCAACTACTCTCGAATGCCGTTGAGGGAGCTATTCATATCTCCGATGTTATTCTTTTCGCTATCAATTTCGATTCTCTGCAGGTCACGTCTTCGCTTCTAGTTTTATTGGATTATGTTATTTACTGTATCACTCAATCCGTTGAGTGAAGAAGTCAGTTAGATAATCTCTGAGTATCGCTCTTTTTGGAACGATTCAAAATCATCTGCTCTTTCATTAATTTTTTTATTTTCCTTCTTGAGTAATTATATTTATTTTGTGACTGAAGCAATATCATCAGTTTGTTTTAATTTTATTGATTCCAGCTGTATTTTCAGATCTTAAGAAAGTTGATTCACTTTGTTTGTCATTTTTTAATCCCGATAAAGAACATCTCCCTTCAAATCCTCTATCATTTTAGTCAAATCAGAATTGACCTTATGCTGAGAATTCCATTTGATATTTGCATCTTATCTGATTTATTTATCTTCTTTCGATCTTGTCTTAATTTCATCTTTCAAAGCCTGATTCAACATCGAAAAATTTTATCTGTTCTTTTGCTGCTCAGTTACCATCTGACTGTCGAAGAAAAGTCTCATTTAGCTGACCTCATCTCTGCTAGCTTTGGTGGTTATCTCCTCAACTGCGTCCTTGATTCTTCTGTCTAAAGATAGCCTCTCATGCTTATAGAGGGAAACATCCTAACTGGTTTCCTGGAAGCTGGCACTAGCAGCTTTAAGTTATGCTCTCGCCTCTGCTAAGGCAGTGGACATTTAACTTAATTTTTTCCGCTAGTCAATTATTTGCTGTTGCAACTTCATGGTATCCTACCCGACCTTTGTGATAATTTTGTGGATTTCGGTGTCAATATGGCTGTCCGTTTTTGTGGTCTTGTTGTTGAACTCTTTTAGCTCATCATGAATATGGCGAAGGTCGTATGTATTTTTCTGGGTAGCATTCACAACTGAATCATAATCTTTCCGCATCGTTTTGATCAAATTTTAATTTTCCTTCAAATTTTCGTAAAATTATTTGTTCTGTGTCAGTGAATATCCTTACAAATATCTCAAGTCGGTCCCCGATAGATTTTGTGACTTACATCTTGCTGTTTACTTTGCTTTCTATACTGCCAGCAAAACCTTCCATCTTTGTCATTCTGATCTATATCTGTCCCATTCTTTTCTCATTATCGTTCAAATATTAAAAGGCTTGTTTGTGACTGTCATAAATCAATGAATACTCTTGCAGGAGATCGTTGAAGCAACGAGTGGCGATTCTATTGACGGCAGTTTAGAGATCAAACTATGCGATCACCTCACGGAGGGATGTACTTTGGCCCTAGCGGAAGGACTTGTTGCGTTACATTCAATAATTATATTTATTGGAACAGTATAGGAATAAAATGATCGAAATTATCACTTTTTCACAATTTTTTTCTTCCTGAAATCCACAGATACGTCCGAGTCCATACCTGCAAGGACTGATTCATTGACGTTTACTGAGGAGACAGAACTGTTCATTTCGCTGCTTGCCTCAGAAAGGATTTATTTTTCTTTGGGAACCTTGATCACAGAAGCCTTTTCAACTTTTTTCTTCCTCACCAAATTGGAGTCTCCTGACTTTGGGCTGGAAATGTTCAGATCTGAGTCGAAGCTATTTTAGACTCTTCCGAGCTATCTGAGATTGACGTGGGCAGGGGTGCCTCTAATTGTCCGTTTAACTTCGATATTGACATCGCTATCATATTGATCAATTTCCTTTTGAACAGCCGAAGTCACTGAAACGCTATCGCTCATTCCTTCCATCTCTTTCAATTCTGAGTCATAAACAACCAATTTTGTACCTTGAGGATGGCTGATGTTTTTGATTTATCTTATTCTGTTAGCCAGGGCTTACTCTTAAATGCCATCCTATCTTTCAGAAACTGCTATAGCTTCGTTAATCTTCTAGCCAACTCGGTCGTCTTTCACGAAATCCCAGAGATCTGAGCTGATCAGCTTGAGAAGCTATTGGTCTTCTTCTGTCATCTTAGGTATTCCTTTGAATTTTTTCGTATCAAATTGATTCACTCTCAATTCGTACTCATATGAGCTGTCAAAGTTATCAAGAATATCAGAATCGATTTAAGACAAGTTGAGCTGCGAAACTCCCGAACTGATATCTCTAAGACGATTTTCCTCCAAAGCACTTACTTCAACCACATTCACTCTTTTTCCTTTCAGCTTCGAGCCTGGTACCATCTTTCTGAGTTTCTCATACTCATTCAGCAGGTTGTTGTATTTTTCGAATAATTCATCATAGAGTTGTCTTTCCTTGTTTTTATCGCCTTTATTTTCGTAGAGTTACAATCTCATTCTATAGTTTTCGAGGCGGTCCAGTAATATTTTATTATCTCCTGAGCCACCAGTTCCTCCTTCCAAAATTTATTTCAAGTCTCTGTTTTCCTTTCTCAGTCTGTCCATTTCTTCTACAATGCTGGCTCCCATCTCACCAGAAACATTGCCTTTTCCTTAGGCTGCTTCCTGAATCAGTTTGGCTCTTTCTTCGACCCATTATTCTCTTTATTTGAAGTACTTTCCTTCCATCTCTCTCAGCAAGTTTGTGAGATTGGTGTTTTATTCACTCATTCTTTCTAGCTCAATAGTCATAGCTTTCACTTTATCTGCCAATTATTCTTTGTAGTTTGTGTTGATTTCTCTGATTTCGACAATTTTCTTGTTTTGCTCGTCGTATCTGTTCTTCATTGACATTTTTTCGAGCATCAGACCTTCATTTTCTTTCTTTAGAAGGTCAAATTCAACTCGTAATTGTTCTTTCTCTTGTCTCATTTCTTCAATCAGAAGGTTGGTGCTTTCATGAGCCTGCTTAATTCTCTAGCCATCCTCCTTGCTGTTCATCTCTAACTCCTCAACTTTGAGTTATCTCTCATAGAGCTATCCAATTTTCAAATGCATGTTTTATTTTGTCTCTCTGAGCAACCTTTCAAAAGCCAATACTTTTCTGCCAGAAACTTCTAATTCATTGGCCAACAATTAAAGCTCAGCTTTCATTCTGTCTTTTTCCTTGACGTCGCTCTTAAGCTTCTCAATGATCTTTCCTTTTGTTGAAAGTTCAATTTTCAAGCCTTCATTCTAATTCTGAGCATCTTTCAGTTTTTTGAAGACTTCTTAGTTCTGATTGACAAACGACTTCTCAGAAGCTTCACTTATTTAGCTGGCGTCTCCAAAGTCTTTCACTTTGAAATTGACACCTTCAGTTGCTCCTCCCTTGTTACCTTTTCCAGCAACCGCAGCTTTCAGCTTATCTATTTCAATTCTTAGTTCTTCTCGAGTCAGAGGTCGAACTCTTTCTGGCCCTTTGGTCAAAGCCTTCACAATAATGTCATCACATATTTTTCTCCCTTACGATTTTCCCTTTTCATCATAGATGTATCTTCTCAGCACCTAGATAACCACATCCTGGTCGAGAATTTCTTTATTGAGATGCTCTATGAGTTTACTCCTTTTGTGCTATTTGGATAGACCTTAAAGGGAGGCTTTTTCTTTCTTGAGCATTTGGATGGAGTTAAGGAGAGACTTGATTTTTTCGTTGTGTATTTTTGTCAACCCTGTACGTTATAAATGAGGTACCTTTTATTTTGGAGTCAGCCTGTCCCTCGATGCCTCTTAGCTCCTCAAGCTATCTCTGCCGATCTGCCAGAGTGGATTAAAGGGATCCTACTCTAAACTTAAGTTGGCTGATGAGCTGTGCTTCTGCCATTTAAGTTACTATGTTATGTTATTTAAACAATGTTCGACTCATCGGTATATAAATGTTCCAATCACTCTTCACTCCTCGAAATTTTGCCTGATAATCTTCTATATGAGACGGTTGCCAGGAAAATCCATCACTGTAACTCCCATCATCGCTGCTCTTTTGTTTTATAATGAACGCAAAACGTGGCAGTTCGGGCCTCCCTCGTCCAGCGCTATCTTGTAAGGCAGCAAATCGAAAAATTAAAGCTTGGAGCCAGTTGCACTCAGATTATTTATCTTCATTCGGCTTTAATCGTTAGGAATGTCGAATGCTGTCCTTTTAGACTCTTGGACTTTTCTGTCAAGGCCGAATTAATGCGAGATCTAGGAGTAGTTTTGAAGGTAGTACTCTGGCTTATCATGGAGTCCTTCTTCAGCTAAATAATGGAAAGTTTCTCCTTAAAAATTGATCTATTTCCCACTCCACAACCATACTTTACCCTTGATTTATTGAATATTTGGGATTTACTTACTGAACTGATATTCGATTCCATATCTCCTGAACAGATCCAAAATTTGTTTAGAAGGGTCTCCTCCTTCAACTGACTCTGCTAACTCTACTCCCTGGAAGCTGACAATCACGAATTATTTGTTGTTTACACTTAGGAACCATTTCAGCTCGTTGAGGATAGTTTCAAGGTCCTCATACAAGACTCCGCCGTAGCAAGTCACGAGCTTTTATCCACTGAACTTAACCTTCAAATCTAGAAAGCGAATACCTGCTTGTAGTTGCTCTAAAATTGACCATGATTGAGTCTGGCTTTCTAAGGCTGATTGATCCGGTCTGACTGAAGAATAGGTGCCTGACGAGTGCGTTCCTGGAATGGAAATCATTGAAAGAACAGTGCAAGGGTTGAGTTTGCTGGTCCAACAGCTAGTAAGCTATACATCGCTCGGATATGGATCAGGCATAGTACTGGCATATCCACGTTCTTAGCTTTGAACTCTATTGAAGGTGATGGTGAATATATTGCGTTTGAAGGCCAAACTACGAATCGAACCTTGATATCTAAGCCTGTTTATTATCATACTGCAACAAGATAATAATACTACATTTTTTTGATTCGATACTCGAAATTATTTAAAAAGGAGCTAGCGAAGCTATATAAAATTGAACCGGACCAACACCCTAATAATCACAATTACTTTGCTCTAACAACATTGTAATGAGCTAGCTCCGTGCAACAAAAATGTATGAATAACCTCAATTTCAAGCATTTGTCTATCATGATGAAGTGTTCATTCCTGAACAAGCCACCAAACAATAGCACTATGATAAATTAGAAAATATGTCCAATGGAACCAGTAATAGCAAACGACCTGCTAATGAACAAGATCTCTTCAAAGCTATTGAGTGTCTAAGGAAAAGGTTACCAAATAGGTCTCTAGAGCAGATCATTATACGATTGAGACAGACTGTTTAATTCAAAAAAGAAGTGGAAGGCTCAGATAAAAATTTCGATAATGTGAGTGTCAATTCGAGGGCGAATGATTTTGATGATCGGAGTGAGATCGACTTCAAAGATGGGCATTATTTTGATATGAATGGTAGTAATTAGGGAGGTACTTCTGGCAAAGGAGGCAGTGTATATGACTAGAACTTCAGCAAATCATATAAATATACCTTAAACTAGCCAGAATCCTAAGTGGGCGAACTCAATCTTGGAATAAACTATATCTACAAGCCTAAAGGTCCAGAGGTGGTAGTCGAATATAAAGAGGCCGATATACTTAAGACTAATTTTATCAACGCTGAGGAAGAAGTTTACTATCGAGATAGGCGAGTCATGGCCAAATCTTTTGTTGAGAGGGGTTATGGTACCGAGTAGTGTAGACTTGAGATCAAAGCATTGGGAGTTCCTATGGTTTTGAAAAGAAATACTTATAAATCTCTATCCAGTTCGGTCATTATCCTAGCCTTCAGAAAGTTGGAATCATTTATTGCCAATGAATGTGGCAAAACTATAAAATTTCTGGATAGGTGGCAGATGAGTTCATTGAGGACTCCACTTCTCAATTGCCGCACCAACCTTGAACCTGAACAATACTAGACCCTCTTCAAGTACATCCGAGCTAGCTATGGTTTAGGAGATGTTCGGATAGGGGAGGTCGAATCTGTGAAATTGTACTTAGCGTGTCAAAAGTTCATATATGGAAGCAATGTATCCATGTAGATGATGGAACGGATGGGCTAGGTTCAGAACAAGAAATGCATAGAGCTGACGTTGGAGTATTTAAACCGGAAGAAGAAAAAACGAGAAGAAAGGTTGTTATAATTAAGAGGACAGTATGCCAAACGACCTTGGAGGAATAGAAACGCAAATAGTGAGATGCAATAAGAGAAAATAAAAGTATAGGCCAATGTGAGTAACACAAGTCAAGTCAAAATAGAATAAACAGTTACAAATACTGAACAGCAACGGTAAATGTCTAAAAGGAGGCACAAGAAGCACAAACAGCATAGTCCAACAAATGGCAGTGAAGCTATCAAGAAAAACATGAAGGAATAAGTAAAACGATAAGAATACAGCTGGACGGAAGAAATGGACATTGCGATGATAAGATATTTACTGGAAGGAGTACACATTTCCCAAGTGCTACAGCTTCTTAAATAACAATTCAGTATCCTTCATGACATGCCTCAGAAGTATCTGGTCAAACAATATCTAAAACTCCTCAAAAAGGCAATTGCAAAGGTGCAATATCAGACTCAACTACTTGCCAACGACCCAACTAACAAAACAAGAGTAGTAGTTCTGTCTCGTTTGAACAAGTCCTAACTAAAGCAAGTGATTGAGGACCCCAAAGGAAACCATGTCAGACTGATGCTGCTGAGCTACTATATTTACTAGGAACAGGATCTAGTGGCTTTGAGAAGAGTGGCACAATCAGTGCTAGATTTGCTGGAAATCAAAGAGGAGGAGTTGCCTGATGATATTTTTGACCTGGTGTAGTCCATCGATGCATCAGATATAACTGAAGGCAGTGGAGAGATGAATTAAAGCGAATGTAACAGTGAATGATATTTTTACTGATATTTTTTATATCTTAGATGAAGAAGAATAAGAGAACAATCTAGAACTATTAAATCCTCTAGTTGTTAGAATAGTACTAAAAATAATGTACCCACCATCTCAGTTCTAGATTCAATCCTCCTGGCCCGCAACATAACAGACAAGAAATAGTACATCCTTAAAAAATTACATCTGCAACAAAACAATGAAACCCTCTATCATGCACTCCTCAACTAAGGTAAACTAGTGCTAATAAAGCAAGAATATTGAAGTTGGTCAAACATGAGAACATAGTCCCTTGTTTCAGGATGTTCAAGACTAATAGCAATTTGTACATCGTTTATGGCTACAAAGAAAGCAACACTTTGGAAGAAATACTAGAAGTTGGGCCTAAAGTGCTCACCTTTGTACAAAGTAAACAATCACTAATTGTTTAGAATAAACTATTGCAAAACAGTTGTGCTTGGCGATCGCTGAGCTCCATAAAAATTTAGTCATTCATCTCAATATCAAACCTGAAAGCATCTACCTCGATAAAAAGCTCAATCTCACCTTGAGATAGTTCATGTTTGCCATGGAAATTCCATAAGATGGGGAGTTGGATATCAAGCGAAAAATCCCCAAAAGCGAGTTTGTGGCACCTGAAGTTCGCAGAGGAATCGCTTGTCTTGAGGGTGATATCTACAGTTTTGGCAAAGTGCTTGAGCAGTTGCAATTTGGCAAGTGTAAGAAGGACCAAACAGGCAGTGACCACAAGAAGCGAGCAGGCGAGTATCAAACCATGATTGAAGGAATGACAGCCAAGGACCGCTACATGAGATGGACTATAAATGACGTCTATCAATGCATTTTCAGCAAACTCAAAAAAGTTAAAAGGCTAAGATCACTTTCCTAGAACATTGCAAATTCTCGACTCAGTAGTCAAACTTTGCCAAGTGGAATGACTGCTAACAGCCAACTTTCCAGCTAAATATTGCAGAAAGTGCTCCAACAACGCAACATGAGCATGCTGTTAGTTTGGCTTTTCAAGACTGTAACAGTAACAGTGAAGCTAAACAGTGAATGGACAGTCATTTTCGGGACTCTTCTTCTGAAGAAGAGCACGAAGATGTTGGCTAACCTAGGAAAATACTTGCACTACGGCAAAAATGACCTGGAGCTTGATATCAACTACAAAGATTACGGGAAATTCACCAAATCAGCAGACTACTTCAAGATATGCGAACTGGTAGACAAGGAGATAGGCATCCAGAAGAAGCAGTTCGATTTGGCCGCTCAAACCATCTTCACACATAATTCGCATTTGTTCAAAAGAGACGATTTTCATCGCGAAATGAGAGATGAGTTGGTTAACCCAGTCTTCATGGCTGAAAGTGCCAAACAGTATATATGGGACCTGATTTAAAAGACCAGTACCTTGACTGATTTAGACGAAAAAACACTCAGTCATATGGTCATCATCAGCCATATAGCATCATCAAAATCTTATTAATCTTTCTTTCGCCTCAACTTTCCAGCCGACACTCCTTAGATGGCCGAGCAGGAGTTCATGAAGAAGCTAGCAAAAATGCCCAAAATAGTGCTGATTCAGACGATCAAACAAAATTTACAGCAGGAGCCAACTGATGATGTCACAAGTATAGGAAGGACGAAAAAATCTATAACTCCTAGTTCTATGTTAGATGCCACGACAAACGGAGTCAAGAGCGAAATGGGATAGCAAAATTTGATTGAGATATGAAACATAAAGTCTTTATCATTTTTTGAAAAATTCAAATAATATAATGAATACATTCATGGAAATCTATTTTCTGGTTTTTATTGAGGTTGATCCAGCCAATTTTCATATTTCGTGGTTTCACTGACCTGCAGTTACAAAGATATATCCTATTTTTATTCAGTATCTTTATCCTACATGCAGCCAAGAATCCGCAAAGACTACCGTTCTCTTGAACCCTTCGAACGCCAACGTTTTTTTTACTGCCTCAAAATGCTCGAGATCCTACCCCCTCAATAGCCAGGTAATCGTCGAGTGTTCCACATTGCCTGGAAATACGAAGATGGACAACGATACTACAAGACCGTTCAGCCCGTCAACATCCACGACGAATTCATAGGATCCCATCAAACTAGCTGTGAGCATAGCATGCCTTATTTCGCATATTATCATCGACACTTGGTGGTTTGTGTGGAAATTGCACTGAACTATGCAGAAGAAGTTTTACTGGCAGGCCCCAGAAAATTACCAAGTGAGCTGTATGAGAGACACGGTAGGGAATTCGACCTGGTATTCTAAAAATACAGACAAATCATTGACGGTTTCAGAAAGGAGCAAAAAATTACTGGATAACTGCCATTATTGGCAATGCACTATTGGGATGGAACTGACTATACACAAGAGCTTGAGATCCCTCTGGAGATCAGAGAGCACGAACCTGAATAGATAGACAAACTATGTTACGCAGTGAATCAGCACTATCCTTGGAACTTCAATTTTGCAACTCGATGGTTCAGAGATCGAGGTGAAATCCCCAGAGGTTTCGAGACCAATGGTTTTTTCAGAAGTGAGGCTTCCTATTATTCTGATCTTCAGAGCAGGATCATCAGAGGATAGCTTAATCCTCGATCTGACCCCTCTGAGTTCCTATCGTCTTCACTCACCAGATATGGCTCTCTGTCTTTGGTTGGAACAGCTTCAGATATCAACAGCTACAAAAATTATCGTTCTCTGGTGACCACCAAAAATACCATCGATTTATGCACCTTAGACAGCCACTAGATTAACGCTCTTTATGGCAACAAAACCAAAAACATGCAATGGATCACCAAACAAGAACGGGACGCCCTACCTTACTCCTCTCTTCGAACTCGCGCCTACACCTATAACAAGGCTGTCCCTCACTTCCAGTATGCTTACTCCCTCTTCAAGGAATCCAACAGCTTCCTTCGCAACTATGTCTCCACCTACAACCAGCACTACGAGAACAGCATGGAGAATGTCCACAACACAATGCACAACAATTTGCAAAGATTCATGAGCGATGCCCAACTAAGCATCACGCATCCTGTTTTCTTTATGTATCACAGCTGGATCGATTTGGCGCTGGAGACCAAGGCTCGAATGGTGAGGAACAGCAACAGAAGCAGAGGCGAATACAATTCTACCAGAGGATTGTTGGATAATGTTAAATTCTACTCCATCCTCAATCAGGTTGTCAGTAGAGATCGGCCTATTACTTTTGGATAGTATCCGATTTTTTAGTGGTGTGTGCCTATTAACAGGTTGAGAGATAGTGGTATTGTACTAGGAGAAAATGACTATCAGGCCCCTTTCGCTGGCTACGGCTATGTCCTCAACGATCAGGTCAGAGGAATTAGACTATCATCTGAGCTCGATGAATTCTACAAGCAAAATTACGTTGAGCAGCAAGCTCACAGATACAAGCACTACGAAGGATTCAAATCTTACAATTTCAACTATACATACGAGGTGAGAGACTATCAACAAGGCCAGGTGGTCAACCGCAAAATGGAAGGCTCTCAGGTGCCAGTGCCATCGTTCATCATGGACATCTACAATGATTATGATTCGGAGTGGAATAGAAATAAAGTGAGGGATATCGGCAGGACGACAGATGAGATCAAGTTGAGAAATGCTAAAACATTGCCTCCTGAGAAAGAGGAAAAAGTGGGGAAAAAGCCTAATTAAGGAGCTGTGCTTATGTCAGCTCCCCCCAAATAAGATTAAAAGGAGATGCCTGTGCAATCTTCGTCAGTACAGCCTCAGCCAGTGCAATAAGTCTCAGATGTTAAGCCAGCTGGTCTATTCAATGAAGAGGTCTATTTCAACAA
>Ga0100402_1005056_pt1 | contig 13679 bp, 14 predicted proteins | sample CryGeyme20150102_FD_80419 | JGI IMG/M metagenome (GOLD analysis project Ga0100402, IMG submission 80419) | Groundwater microbial communities from Crystal Geyser aquifers in Utah, USA - Crystal Geyser metaG 2015-0102 | ecosystem: Environmental > Aquatic > Deep subsurface > Groundwater | place...
TAATTTTACAAATTATTTTTTTTGTAATTTAATTTTTAATTTCTTTTATTGGGGTATCGTCTAATGGTAGGACGCTGGGTTTTGATCCCAGTAGTTAGGGTTCGAATCCTTATACCCCAGCCAATTTGCTTTCAGACATAGCATAAGCGTCTTTTAGCTTGATACATTCAGCAAAATCAGGTGTTCCAGAATCTATTTCTTCGTATGTTGGCGCCTGGTTAAATAGTACCCCAAAATACTTAGCTCGAACTTCGGGATCTTCGCTTTGTAGCAATAAATCATCGAGGTGTTCCAGAAAATATTCTATGTATTTCATAACTACATTAAGATCGTCTGATTCTTTATCCACCCCTTTATTTTTTTCAGCAACTAATCCTGCGATTTCTTGATCAATTTTGATAAGATCTGCCTCTACATACTTGATTGCAATTTCAGAGTTTAAATAGCGGATTTTATCTGCGGTAAGTTTAGCTTGAGCCTTTAGTTCTTCAATTCGTGTATCAATATTTATTTGGTCTTTTGTTGATACTTCTTTTCTCTTTTCCCATTCATCTATTACTGTTTTTGCGAGTGATTTTGCATATCCATCTGGAAGTTCAATATTTTTAATAAAGTTAGTAACTACTTCATTAAACTTACCCTGTGGAACACGAAAATAATGACCTCTTTTATTACAATGATATGCTGGATAATATTTTCCAAGTCTGCCTCTTGAAGCACTTCCAAATAAGGGTCTGCGACAATGAGGACACATAATAGCTCGTTTATATGGAAAGTCTTTATTTCTAGTTCCCTTCTTAAGAAGGTATTCTGGAGCTTTCCATTTATTGATGGTAATCTTTCCGTCTTCGTCAATAATTGTAATTTTTCCTCTGTTTGCTTTATTAAAAGTCTCAATAGATACAAGTCCTTCAAATTTGCCTTTATGCAGATTTTCTTTGGTCCAATTTACATAATTAATCCCTGCATACAATGGATTTGATACATATTTCCAAAAGCCTTTTTTATTGAGGGGATTACCTCCTTTTGTTTTAAGAATCTTTGTTCTATCACTTGGATCTCGGATATACTGCACCCTCGTTTTAAATCCAAGGTTATTCACCTCTTCCACTATCTGGTCATCCGTATGTGTTCCTCTACATCGAAGCTCAAACATTTTTTGAATCCATATCGATTCCGTGGGATGTGCTTTAAGTATTGTCCTTTTACCATTAGGAGTTTCAATCTTTTCAGTCATGAAACCCATAGGCGCAGACCTTACCCAGTATCCCATGCGCGAGTATCTGATTTCTGCACCAATCATACGACTCATAATGTCTCGCATTTCGTCTTTTGCTCTTTCAGCTTCAAGCATTTCTGCTTTTTTAGTAGGTGAGTAAACACTCCATTTAAACTCTATTCCTAAGTGCTCAAGTGTATTGACTTGTTGAGTTCCGATAACACCGTAAATATCAATAAGTTTGACATGGTTTTTATCAAGTTGCATTTTAAGTTCTTCATATAGATAAGAACCCCCTCTAGTAAACCGATCAATAGACTTGATAATAAAAAGTTGAATATCATTTTTCTTGCTTTTACAGTAATCAATTGCCTCTTGAACTGGTTGTTCATCTTTTGATGCAGATTCTAAAAAGATAAAGAATTTTTTAATGTGGATATTGTGCGATTTTGCAAACTGTTCAATTTGCTCTTTTTGAGCTTCGGGGGAGTCGCCTTGTGTTCCTTGTTTTACAGATGAAACACGTATAGCTGCTACGGCATTTTCAGGTTTGGGCAGGTTTTCCATTTTATACTTTAGTAAACTTTTTATACAACACTTTACTTGTGTTTTGATCCTCAATAATGCGATCAATAATCAGGTTTGCTAAGAATTTAATTCTTTCTTCTGTAGATAGCTTTGATGCAATTGGAGGCTCTAAACTCTTTTTGTTTTTCGTACCTTTTACTCTTGACATATATTAATTCTTAAACTTTCACTACGTCTATAAGGATAGTATATTACGCCTGTAGGGATAGTGTCAAGTGCAAAATTATTCTAAAATTGAAGAAAAGATATATAATGTAATTAAGGTTAGTAGTATAGTCAAACATTAAATATGAAAAATGTAATAGTCACGGGAATGTCTAGAGGTATTGGGAAAGCAATAGCAGAAAAATTAGTAAAAGAAGGTTATTTTGTTTACGGCATATGTAACACAAGGCAGGTAGAAGCCGAAGAGTTAAAAGGAAAACTTGGAAAAATAGAGATATATCAAGCTGATCTTTCTGATAGACAACAAACTTTAAATTTAATCGAAAAGCTGAAACAACATAAGTTTCAAGCACTGGTAAACAATGCGGGGATCTTTGTATTAAATAAATTTGATAATTTTAATCTTGATACGTGGGATAAGACTTTTGAAGTAAACTTAAACGCTCCATTATTATTAGCAATGGGTTTAAAAGACAACATCGAAAAGGATGGAGCAATAGTAAATATTGCCAGCACAGATGGGTATAATGGTTCATTTGCAGGAATGGACTATTCTGCAAGTAAAGCTGCCCTAATTAATCTGACTAAAAGTTTGGGAAATAACTTTGGTTCTAGAGGTGTACGAGTAAATGCAATTGCTCCTGGTTGGATAAATACGGATATGGACACAGAAGTTATTGGAGATGCTCCAGACCTTACTCCATTAGGTAGAAACGGAAAACCAGAAGAAATAGCAAACTTCGTAAGTTTCTTGATTTCAGATAAAGCAAGTTTTGCCAACGGGGCAACTTTTATCGTTGATGGTGGCTATACAAATGTTGATCCAGTTATGAAGAAAGAGTCTGAATTGGAAGAATAATCCGTTCAATTTATATATGAAACTAAATATTCAAAACGAGTCCGCCCCACTAAAAGATGTAGTAGTTACGGAAGGAATAAATATTCCGTACTATGAGGATTATAAAACTGATGATCCAGAATTTATCAAGTTTCACCCTTATAGTTGGAATCGAGATTTACTTATTGAACAGCAAAGAAGATTTCTAGATAAGTTATCCAGTTATGGTGTTGAGCTTATTATTCCTGATCAACCTGAAAATGTTATTTGGCAAATGTATACAAGGGATGCGGGCTTTGTGGTAGGTGATAAGTTGTATTTTTCTAAGAACAGAAAGTTACAGGCAAGAAACGGTGAGATTGAAATTCTCCTTGATAAGTTGAGTCTTTCTAATAATCAGTTAGTAGACCTTACAGGCGATATTGAAGGAGGAGATGTACTTGTTAAAGAAAAGAATAAGGTAATTGTAGGTCGAACTAGCAGAACAAATAATCAAAGCATCTCCCAGCTTGGTAATAATGTAGAAGTTAAAACCTTTGACTTAGGACAAAATGTGATGCATCTGGATACAAGGATGACCCTTCTTCCGAATAATGTTGTTTTGATAACGGTAGAAGCGTTTAAAAAAGAAGATATAGAAAATCTCAAAAAAGAGTACAAGCTTATTATTGTGACTGAACAGGAAGCCAAAAAACTTGGAACAAATGTGTTTATAGTTAATCCTGAAACAATATTTATCCCAACACAACATAAAAGAATTGCCGATGAATTAAAAAAGGAAAAGTTTAATATCGAACTCATAGATTATTCAGAATCAATAAATCTTGGAGGTTCTTTTAGATGTACTACTATGCCTTTAGTCAGAGAATACTAAATCTTCATTGAATCCGCGCAATTTATGTATACAAAAAACACCCTAGCCGACTAGGGCAATGAAAAGTGAATTAAGGCTGTTGCAATGGCGTTTCTGTAATTACTTTTAGTCTCTTTATTCTTATAAATAAGAAAGAGAATAAAATTCCTCCATAGATATAGGGAGGATGTAAGGTGGGCATCATACATAAACCCCAGCTATTTAAATAAAAGAAAATATCCGAACAAAACATGTATCGCTTTATACTAACTAACCAATGAAAAAAATATAAAAATCTGAAAATTCTACCAACATAAAATGTGTCAGCAGCTAACACAAAATAATTTAAGTATTGATCGCTATAACAACAAAACTAAAAAATACTTTGTATCCTTTATTCCTTATGAATAAGGAAGGAATAAAATATGCAATAGAACCTGATTAAAGATTTAAAAACTATCTAAAAAAACAAATTTTACAAATGATCGAAAATGAACCGGAACTTAACTTCTGTACTTTAACGTGGAAAGAAAATGGATTTAGTATTAAATAACTTCAAAGGGCTGATAAACAAAATAACAAATTTACATGGATTGTTCAATTTCTGCTAAAATTAAGTTAATTATGAAAATACAACAAGCAACAGATTTATCAAATAAAATCCTTCAAAAAGCTGGTTTTAGAACAGAAGAATCAGCACTTATAACTCAAAATTTAATTGCAGCAGAACTTGTTGAAAAGAAAACCCATGGGTTAGTTAGATTACCTAAAATTGCTGAACTTGCGAAAAGTGGATCTATTAAAGTAAATAACGATGATATAGAGATTATAAGCGAACATCCTGCGTCGATTCACTTTAATGGCAAATCTAAACCTGGATTTTACGCTATTTATAAGTCATTGGAAAAAGCAGTTGATAAAGTAAAGCAGTCTGGAATTTTAGCAGTTGGCATTAAAGATTTAGCTTATGCTTCTGGATATATTGGTAATTATGCAAGGCTGGCTACTGAACAAAATTTAATTTACATTGGATTTCATAATTCTCCAGGTGGTTTAGTTCCATTTGGATCGACTAAAGATTTATGGGGAACTAATCCAATAACAATTGGAATCCCAACTCATAATATTCCTGTTATTTTAGATATGGCATCTTCTCAATGTACTTGGGGAGACTTAATGGTTGCAAAAACAGAAGGAAGAACGTTAAAAAATGCCGTTGCTATTGATCGTGATGGTAATACAACAATTGATCCAGTAAAAGCCATGGAAGGTGGTATTTTGCCTATAGCAGGACACAAAGGATCAGGATTAGCCTTTGTTGTAGAACTTTTAGGAGGAGGACTTAGTAACTCGAGAATAGGGGGATCTGTAAAAGGTGGTTGGGGCTCATTTTATATTCTTATTGATCCAATAATGTTTAGAGATCTAAAGGATTTCAAGGATGAAGTACAGAGTGCAATAAATGAATTAAAATCAGCACCAAAAGCAAAAGGTGTTAATGAAATATTTTTCCCAGGAGAACAATCACATATCAAAAGACAAAAAAATATAGAAAATGACGAGATTAAAATTAGTGATAAACTTATGAGTGAATTAGAAAGGTTATTATGAAAAACGCATTAATATTACAAGGCTGGTATCAAGAACCTACATCAAATTGGTATCCCTGGCTGAAAAAAGAGCTTGAAAAGAAAGGTTATACTGTATCGGTTCCGGACTTACCGACTATTCACACAGATGCTCCAGATTGGGAAAAAATTAAAAAGGCAATTTTAGATCTAGATATAATTGATAATCAGACACTAATAGTTGGACATAGTTTGGGGTGCTTGATGGCTCTTAAAATAGCAGAAGAGTATAAATATAATAAAATGATTTTAGTAGCGGGTTGGGATTTTAACGATCTTACAGTAGAACATCAATCATTTTGGAAACAAGCAATAAAACACAAGAAAATTACAAATAATGTTAAAAACATCTTTTGTGTAGCATCAGATAACGATCCTTACTTTACATGGTGTACAAATGAAGAAATGAGCCGAAGATTAAACGCCAAACCTATTTTAGTAAAAAACGCCGGACATTTTACTGAAAAGTTTGGGATTACGGAAATACCAAAAATCATAAAGCATATTTGATCAACCATATTATGACAAGTTTTTACAAACCAGTAATTTTGAAGATAGGAACTAAACCTACAATTGTTTACCCGTGCATTGGACTTGAAAAGGTATTGGACAGATCAGACAAAAGCATTGAAGCCCACCTAGTGGGTCTATACAAATCAAACAAGGATGTATTAGAGGTAGGAGAATATCACATTATTATTTTATGGGATGAAACAACCGATGATCCAAACTCTAAATCGAAAGATATTATGTCAGATGTTTGGATATTTGATAAAACTGAATCATGGGGTGCTGGGCCACTGGTTGATGTAAAAACTTTTCGAAACACTAGTATTGAAGTAAATAATGGCACTACAACAGGAGATGGTTTAATAGTGCTTGGACGTGAACAAGAATTTAGACGAAATTCAAGTTCATTAGAAGAATATATAAACGGAGAAAGACCTATGTTACCAAGTGGCATAAATCCTACAGAAGACTTCTGAACATAAAAAAATCCGTAGGTAGATGTATCGGTGGAATAAAAGTTGATAAATAAAATAACTAATTTACCTCTGTTGCTCAATTTCTGCTAAAGTATAACTTTCTTAACAATTAAATAAGCAAATGTCCGTGATAATAATCTTCTGGTAATCTAAGTAGGGTCGACTCTGGTTCTAATTGGCGCATCGTCTCCTTTGGAGAGAGTCGCTTACCATTTTGAGGTGCTAGCTCATAACTATAATGACAGTAAATAAGGATTAGGAGTGCACCAAGAGCATTAAGCGCGTTTTTAAGTGTTGCTTTATTGAAATATGTATCTCGTTGATGTTTTACTTGGTTGTAATTTCGCCACCACAATGGATTACTATTGTTTGGATCAATCCAATTTTCCCAAGGTTTAAATGAAAGCCCATAACGAGCCATAAAAATATTGATTGTTGGTAAATCAGGTAATTTGTCCAAAAGAGTATCTCGATAGTCATTAATATTATCGGGGTTAGCTGAAGGTTGGAACCGTTTACATAATAGTTTTGCAACAACATCCACTTCAGATCCAGCAGCAAAAAGCAGGTGTGCCAATTCTATAGAGTAAACACTGAAATTATGCTCATTGAATTCTATATAGCGGGAAAGCGTTTCAAGATCTTGCTCAAGAGCAATAAAATAATTCCAGTGAATTTTACTTTTAGTTGTATGAATCATATATTTTAGTGATTATTACCATATATCCAATTATATATCTCGTGCTGATTTGAGAATTTTTCACTTTGTAGGTCAAAATATGCAACCTTGATTCTAGGATCATCTATGGTTTCTCTCTTGGCAGTTAAGGGTAAAACTAGTAGTCCTCTATCTTCATTATCCACCAACACTGATTGGACTTGTCTCAAACCCTGTCTGATTAGTGGTAGTGAATCGACCATTTTAACTTCAATGTAATACGTATATTGGGGACCTTCTGCCATAAAGTCAACTCTTCTATCTTTACCTATTTGGAATTGAGGGAATATATGATGTTTCGGATAAAGTTTGACTAAGGCAGATAAAACCTTATTTTCAAAATATCCACCAGTAAATGAGGCAGAAACTAAGTTTCTACTTACCTCGTTCACAACATCGATAGCAGAAGTTGCCTGTTCTTTTGAAATATTTTCATCCGAGTGAACAGCTAAATTTCGCAAAGTTCTGAGTTGATCTAACTTTGCAGCTTGAATTTTGGTAATATAGCCCTTATTTTGGAATGCGTATACTAAACGAGTAAAGGAAAGACGATTAACATTGATTCCCAATTCTTCTGCTCTATTTCTAAACATCAATTCAAGTAATCTAAAAGTCTCAATTACACTTAATCTCCATTTTTTCTCCTTAACAAGATTGTTGGCTTCGATTAATAACTTTGAAGCCTCTTCGTTTATTTTTTCATAAACAGCTCTCTCCTTCAATTTAACCTGAAACCAAGTCAAAATAACTGGCACAATTACTCCAATCAAAGAAGATATGCTTGCTATAACACCCACATTATTCCTGATATATAATACTGGAAAGTTTCTGGTTATTAGCACAATCAGCCAAACAACACATAAAACCAATGGGAAAATTATGGCGAACATATAAGAAAAATGGGCGGTTCGTTGTAAATATTTGAATATCTTCTGGTTTTCTAGAAATGATATCCCATAACGAATAGAGTCTAATGCGTAAAGATAAATTGAAAAAAATAATAATTCAAAAATAAAAAGACCAAGGTTTCTAAGGTTGTAAACATGAAATCCCAAATCGACAGGAATTTTTTGAAGCTCTGCACTAAAGCCTGATAATCCTATTACTAGAGCGGCAAAAGCCAAAATAAACTCAGTTTTTTCAGATATTTTCATCAAGACCATTATATAATTTATTTGATAATTTTTGTATAATTAAGTTGAGGTATGCAGAATATAAACACGACTTTACCAAAGCTTTTAACAATTCGTCAGGTTGCCGAGATTTTGAATGTACACGTCGAGACATTACGGCGATGGGATAAAGGTGGTAAGTTAAAAGCTATCATAGTAAATGAACGTGGCGATAGACGTTATGATCCAAAAGATATTGAAGCAATTTTAGAAAACAAAAAAGACTAAATATGACTATTACACCATTTTCTTTACAAGTAACTGATTTAACCAATCTTGGTCAAAATCGTGCGGTAGAATCATTCAGGCGACTTTTGTGGGCAGAATCTAGCAGGGTGGGTATCGGACGAAACATTATTAATGTCCCTCAATGTATCAATGTGGGAGATGGTGGAATTGATGCCTATATTGAAAATGCTAACCCAATTTTTGATGAAGTCATTCCAAAAGGCACGAGCGGATTTCAGATTAAATCTTCAAATCTCAGTCCATCTGATTGTAGAAAGGAGCTTCATGTTGATAAGAATTTAAATCAGTCTTTGCAACCAGAAATAAAAAAGATTCTCGATGCTGGTGGAACCTATATTCTTGTCCTGTTCGCCGATATCACAAGTCCTAAAGCTACTGGGCAAAGAGAACAAGCTATTAAAGATGAGTTAATTCAACTCGGCTATTTTAATCCTAATGTGCGACTTTATACGGCTACCCAGTTAATTGGTTTTATAGAGCGCTTCCCTTCTCTAGTTGTTTGGTTTAAAAACGATTTGAGCCAATGTTTATCGCACTCTTCATGGGCAGAAAATAGAGAAATTCAACTTCCTAAAGGATTCGTTTTTGATGATGAAAGGAAGAAACTTGCAGAGGAGATGTCGAATAAGCTTAGAAATTGTAAAGGTCAATGTGTAGTCTTTAGAATTACTGGACTTTCAGGCATTGGCAAAACAAGATTTGTTTATGAAGCTCTTTCGCCTGATGATCTAAAACAAAGGGTTATTTATGTTAAGGCAGATGCTTTTCGGTTATCTTCCTTATTCACAACTCTTCAAAACGATTTAAATCTATCGGCAATTGTAGTAATAGACGAGTGTGACTTACAGCAACATGACGAATTTGTCCGTTCATTTTCTACAAGAGGAGATAGGTTAGCCTTGCTTACCTTATCCTACGAAATTGGAAACATACCAGCTCCTTCTTTACCGCTAAAAATAACTAAATTAAGCCAAGACTCTATGAAAAATATTTTGAGAGCTGAAGCATCAGCGTTGCCCTCTGATGTTATTGAAAGGTTAAGCCAGTTTGCTGACGGGTATCCCCGCATAGGCGTTTTACTGGCGGAGAGTTATCTTGCCAGCAAGAACGATAACCAAAAAGATTTTCTAGATGTTAGCGATGAGGCTTTAATGAACCGCTTAGTAGGTGGTAGAGATACAACTTCTGATAACTTCAGAAGAACTAAAAAAGTATTACAGGGATTATCTCTTTTTAGTAAGGTTGGCTATGAAGGGCAACTATCTAAAGAGTTTGAATGGGTTGCGAAAATGATGGGCGTAGATTTATCTGATTTTGAAAATATTGTAGATGAGCAAAAAAACCGAGGCATCATCCAGGGGCAGCATTATATCTATGTTACCCCTTTTATGTTGAGAATATATCTTCTTAAAGAATGGTGGCAGTCTCACGGTTTTACAAAGAATAAATTTAAAGAATTCACAGAAAGTATTCCAAAAGAATTTAGAGCAGATCTCCTAAAAAGGTTTTTTGATCACCTACCTTACATTGCTACTTCGGAGAAAGGTAAGAATTTCGCTAAAGCGATCTTAGACCAAAACGGTCTATTTTCTGATGGAACACTCCTACAGACTAAGCTGGGAGGAGATTTTTTTTTAAAACTGACAGAAGCTGATCCCAGCTCAGCCTTGAAAACCTTACAAGGGATAATTGACAGGTGGGGGAAAAAAGAATTATTAGAGTTTAGAGAAGTTCGTAGAGACATAGTTTGGGCATTGGAGAAAATAGCCGTTTGGAAGGAATTATTCGCTGATGCTGCCAGGCTGCTTCTTACCCTTGGTGAAGCCGAAAACGAAACCTATGCCAATAACGCCAGTGGGGTTTTTGTAGATTTATTTTCTGTAGTACTTTCTTCTACAGAAGCGCCTCCAGAGGAACGATTACCTATTCTCCAAGAGGCCTTCAACTCAGGTTCAAAAGAGCGTCGAAAACTAGCAATTCGGGCATGTGATAAGGCTCTAGAGTCACAATTTTCTTCTCGCACTGTTGGTGCTGAATATCAGGGCGTGCGCAAAGAAGCCCAGCTTTGGAAACCCAAAACTTACGGTGAAATATGGGATGCATATCAGAAAGTTTGGAAACTCTTGTATAGCAAGATAGAAAGCTTACCTAAAGACGAGCAGGATCAGGCAATCGATGTTCTTCTTGATAATTCAAGAAGTTTAAGTAGGATTCCAAAGTTAACAGACATGATAATTACAAATATAACCGAATTATCCACAAAGCCATATGTTAGTAAGGAAAAAATACTGGAAAGAGTAGTTTCCGTTCTTCATTATGACGGAAAAGAATTAAAAGTAGAAACAAAACAAAAATGGGAGAAGTTAAGAAGCGACCTGGTTGGTAACGATTTTAGTTCTCTCATGAGACGGTATGTAGGGATGGACCTCTTGGAGGACAGTTTTGATGAGGATGGCAACAGAGTTGATAAGGTGGATGTTCCCATAAAGCAACTTGCTAAGCAGGCAGTTGATGATTCTAAGTTGCTTAAAGCAGAGCTTAATTGGTTAGTAACACATGAGGCGAAGAACGGATATCGATTTGGTAATGAACTAGGTCAGCAGGATAAAAAAAATTCCTTATTACCGATGCTATTAGAGGCACAACGTAAGGTAAGTAAACAACCCAATTCTAGTGATTACTTTATTGGTGGTTACCTGCGAGTTCTGTTTGGAAAAGATATGGAGAAATGGGAAGCTTTATTAGACGATTTGACAAAGGATGAAAAACTGGCTGGTTGGGTTTCTGACCTTACTTGGCGATCTGGAATGTCAGATAGAGCAGCTTTAAGAGTGTTGGAACTGGCTAAAAAGAAAATAATAACACCTAGACATTTCCGTGTATTTGGCCTTGGAAGTGTTATTAAAGACTTATCCGAACACGTATTTAAGAAGTGGATCAATTTTTTACTAGAATGTCCAGAAGAGCATGCAGTTTCTATTGCGCTTGATTTGTATCAATTCTTTTATTTAAGGAAAGAATCAAAACATAAATTGCCAGAGAATTTAACCTTGAAACTTCTAACACATCCTTCGTTATTTAAAAAACTGTCAGAGGGTAGGCGTAATCAGATGGACGATTTTCACTGGAAAGAGATCGGAAATAAGTTTATTGAACTTTATCCAAAAAAAAGCTTACCTCTGGCTAAAGTAATACTAGAACATCTAGGTGAAGATGGTAGCGTTCTTGAAGAATATCATTCGCAGACACAGGAGGTAATTGACGGAATTGCTCGTAGACATCCTTCAAAAGTTTGGGATATTGTAGCAAAGTATCTAGGACCACCAATTGACTCAAGAGCATTCCATATAAAGGAATGGTTGAGAGGAAGTGAGCATTCATCAGCAGGGGTATCGGGGGCACTTGCATTTTTTTCTCCAGAAAAGGTTTGGGAATGGGTGGAAGCAGATATTAAAAAGAGACCATGGTATGTTGCTTACTTCGTGCCAAAAATACTTTTTAAAGTAGAAGGCAAATTTTGTTGGGCAAGAGAAGTGTTAGCTAAATATGGCGATAGAAATGATGTTCGTAAAGAGATGGGGGCGAACTTTTACACCGAGGGCTGGTCTGGTCCAGCAAGTCTCCACTATCAACAGCGAAAAAACCAACTGATAGATTTTAAGAAGAGTGAAGATAACGAAAATGTAAAACGATGGCTTGATGAAATGATAGACTCCCTTAATAAACAAATTGAACACGAGGAGATTCAGGAAGAAAGAGAGGTGAGTTGACAGCTTGTGTATTCAAAAACTAAGATAACTTTAATTCTACATCCCAAAATGCCTCAATTTCTCAAAAACGAACTCTGCTTCATTTTCCAATTGACACCAGTAGTGTTTACCTAGGATTACGATGAATGGAAGTTAAAAACAAGCTCTCTAAAAGCGAAAAAGGCCGTAATAGATCAACGAAAAAGAGGGATTTGAGACTTTAGTAGAGATGCTGGAAAGCAATGTAAATTACAACTAAATTTTGTAATGTTATACTATCCACATATGCTTAATCCTCAAGATGCAAAGGTCATTCAAAATATTACTGCAAAAATAAAGAAGCTAAGGCTTGAACAGCGTTTAACACAAGCCCAGCTTGCTAAAAAAGCTGGAATTAACACCAATTATTACGCAAAGATGGAAAGAGAGAATCCAAGCCTGTCAGTAATCACTTTAAAAAAAGTTTTATCTGCACTTAAAGTTAAATCCTCGGATGTTTTGCCTTTTTAGTTAGTCTTTAGCTTTTTCTGCTTCTGTAAATCCTCGTACATTTTCTTAAGTTGCTTTGGATCTTCGTGATTTATATTGTGATACGTTGCCTGCATATACTCAAGAAGCTCAATAGCCATCTCAGGTGTTGCATTTTCTGGATCAAAGATCTTGAGGTAATTTATCACACCTTCAATATCTTTTTCATTCATTTGATATTTTTTCATATCCATATTATACAACTTCCAAATTTCTACGACTAATAAATATACTTTTCAAGCTTAAGAAACCGAAACATATTATTTGCCAAAGCTTTGCTACTTATCCTTCGCATTAATTCTCGACTATACGTTTGAGAAAGAATATTTAAACTGCCTTCCCAAAGTATCTTGCGATCTAAAATTGCAACCTTTCTGTGGTTATAATCTGTGTTTATTACTACTTGAACACCTACCATCTCAAAGTTTCTAATTTCTGCCTCTGCCTGTTGTTGCATAGACAAATCGTGATCATAAGGATTACGGGTAATTATGTAAACCTTAACCTTTCGAGCAATTAAAGCTTCAAAATGTCTTTTTAGAGTGCACATTCTTTGGGTTGTAATGTAAGGACTTTCAATAATTACTTCATTTTTGCAATGTTTAAGATCTGCAACAAATTGCTTGTAAAAAGTATCTTCGTCAAACAATTTTGAATGAGTCATATCTGCTGATATTACATTGAACTTTTGAAGTAGGGTTATAAGAAAATCAATCATTATTATTATTCACCCCCTTTCCATTTAGTAATTTTGTTGGGTGAATAACTGAAACTTTCCCGTTATAATAAGTAAAACCTAAGGCTTTAAGTTGTTCGAATGTATTTAGTAAACTTGGGAGAATTTGGTTCCACCTACGGGCAAGCTCGCCAGCCAGTAAAATGTTTAGTAATCAAAGGTTAGTAAATATTTTATTGTTTGTGCCAAGGAGTCGCCGCAAGGTACTTAACCGCAGATATAGTAAATCGCCCTACCTAGAAATAAAAGA
>Ga0100402_1005057_pt1 | contig 13678 bp, 6 predicted proteins | sample CryGeyme20150102_FD_80419 | JGI IMG/M metagenome (GOLD analysis project Ga0100402, IMG submission 80419) | Groundwater microbial communities from Crystal Geyser aquifers in Utah, USA - Crystal Geyser metaG 2015-0102 | ecosystem: Environmental > Aquatic > Deep subsurface > Groundwater | place...
ATTACTTAAGCCCAACAAATGCTACTTCCAAAAACAACCCCGGGATTGTGTTTTTCCCCATCCCGGGGCAGTTTTGGAAATCCCGGGGTAGGGATATCCCTCGATTGGTGACAACACCTCTCTGTTCTGCTCTGTAGAATTAGTACACGACGTGTCTCGCACAAACAAAAGAACCGAGTTGCGTCCAAATGCAAACATGTAACCCTAACTCTGTCGGACGTTCTACCAATGCTGAAAAACAGCAGAAAAACAACAAGCAATTTTATTAATAATTAGTACTGTTTCCATTTTATGACCAAACGACCAACACTGAACACTAAATTCACTAGTATCATACTGTACGCAGACCTCTGCTCTCGAACAAGGCATCAATACATCTTATTGCGCAGGTAACTGTAGAGTCCACTCTTTATATCACCATGGACGATAATTTCAGCAGCAGCAACAGCAGCCAAAAGTCTCCTTTATGGCTCCGTCCCATTGCCACCAAGGACAAACCAACCACCACCAACAGCAATAAAAATCATGATGGCTCCTACGAAATTCTCCAATCATTTCTTACAAAATCTCCTAATCCTCAATTCACCGATGCTGAGATCGAAACCTCTTTGGAAGCCTTCGTGACACCGTCGGGAGAATGTCTCTGGAAACGAGTGGCCGTCTGGAGCGGTCCTTCCAGTCCTCAACGTGTGATTCACGCCAGCTTTATTCTACCCGCTTGTAACAACAACAATAGCAACAGCAGCAGCAACGAATGTCACTATTCTCCTTTCGAAAATCATACTATTAGTCACAACCAGGCATCCGTCGTTTGTTGGACGGCCTTTCCCGAACGACCTCAACACAAACTCTTGTGTGTGCTAGTAAATCCTTTGACGGTGACCATTTGGGATGTCTATCCAAATTACTCCTCCTCATCACCACACGAAAAACAACAACAACAACAAGTCTACGTGAGCGCAGAAGGACATTCAGTATCTCTTCCGTTTACGTGTGCTTCTATTCATCCATTGGGAGAGTCCCATGGCTTGTTGTTGCAGCGCCAAGAAGATCAAGACGATATTGAAGCTCGAACATTGGGTGGTGGTAGTAGTAGTGGTGGTGGTGGTGGTGCTACCATGATGTCAGGGACACCCTACAGTAGCAACAATGCTGATATCAACGTCAGCAATAGCCAACAACCCATGGAAGAAGAAGATGATGATGACGAATTCTTTCTCAACGTTCCGCCACGGAATACAAAAATGGGTGCTACTACTCCAACAGATGCGACTGCGTCTGCTGCCATGATGACAACAGGAATGCCAGGACAATTTCCATTGTCGACTCCTCGCGGACACTACGGTGGTCCTGTCGAAGTATCGTCCCTCTTTTCCTTGAAACATCCCTTGGAAGATGTCTTGCCCGTGGCACAGAATGTACGACCTGACAACGATAACAGTAACAGCGGTGAAGCCATGGACGAATCGCCACTTTTGGTCACGGATGTTTTTGAGACAATTCTCTGCACATCTACACTGAAATGGACGGACCCAACAGATCCTGTCCTGGAGAAAAAATACTACGAGCAACCTATATGCGTCACCTACAATACCATTCTCAAACGGTACGTTTGAATTGATTTATGTTTTGTTTCAATTATACAATGCAGCACTCATCTGTGTAACATTTTTTGTCAAATGCACACATTAGACACGCTATTTGGGCATTGAAAGGAGCGCCAGAACCTTCTCAAACACCACCACTCTGGCAACGCAGTCGCTACTGGAGATCCAGCCACTACCACCAAAGCTTTGAAGATGCCATGGGCATGTTGGATCACGATATGGATGATATGGAATTGTTGGGAGTTGCGCCACAACATTCCCAGGCACCGAGTCGGGAGGATGCCCTAGCGGATGCTTTGGGCGTGCGCAAGACACCCAGGCGTACTGCCGCAGAGGGCCGTACTGGTACAGCCAATAACAAAACTCACTACCACAACCAACTCCACGAACAGCCTCCTTCTTCGGCCAATCGCAGTGAATTTCCGAGACCCGCTAAAGATACCGCTTTCATGGAAGCAGATGTATCCCGAGATGGAACAGTCGCAGCAGATGCTACACTGTTACTGAATCTACGTCCTTTGTCCAACCTTCACCCGAATGTTGCCGTGGATTGCTTGTTTGAAGAATCCAGCGAAAGTGAAGCTGCGTCCAATGTCTTCTTAGCGTCCAATTTGGAAGGATCAGGCTTGCTGACGGTAGCATTCGTGATACCTAGGGAAGATCACGGCGACAACCCCAACCTTCTGCATCTTGTCACCATTGAACCAAACGTGGTCGATTCCATGGCGGCTACCTCGTCAAGCCACTCAACGGGCAGCCTTAACGAGAGCTTGAGACACAGCTTCCTTGCAAAACCCATGGAAACAATTCCCTGCATGGCTGCACAACCAATCCAGTCAACTTTTGTCCTTCCTTGTTTTTTGCCTCATCGCACACAGGCCAAAGAAAAAGACAGCCCCAGGGTGACGGACATACTGGTTTTGAAGCGAAAGGAAAACCTTCAGTCCTGCTTGAGCTTGCAACGATCTCGCGTTCACGTGGTGGACTGTGCCCTTGTATCTGACGACAAACCTGACAATCCTAAACCACTCGAGACGATTGTCAGTATTCAGAATGCCGTGGGTGAAAATATTGACGTATTGAGACAGGACACCGATGAAGATGAGTTGCGCAGTATTCGTGTCAGCGTATCTCTAGAAATGTTATCAAATGCTCTCGCAGAGAAAGCGCTCGTTGCCATTGAGGCCGCAATTTTTAGTGACAAGCCGACAAAGCCACGAATCGTATTCGCGCTCAAACTCCGAGCTGATACATGTCGACTGGCACGAGCCTTGTGCCTTTCTAGTGATGCTGACAGTCAACTAGCTGAGAATGAGTGGCTTGCCGTGTCTTCTCTTTTGGATGCAGTGGTCGACGCTGAAATATTTGACGCGCGCGCATCAAACGAGATGAATGCAAAGACGAATAACAATTCTGCCTGGGATTCTCTCTTGGCGTCTTCGTTCCATGCAGACTATTGCCAGGACAACAGGGACTCTCTTTTTCTCGGACCCGAGGGTAGCAATTTCCTTTCGGTTGAGACGGTAGGTAACAAACTAATTGAACACGAAGGACAGCGTAGGCTCTCATCCACTGGTTCGGTCGCCATTGCTTGCCTGGCATCATTACAACAAAATGTGGTCCCTGCAATATTTGACTCGCTTCATTTGATTTACGAAGACCTGAAACTCTCCGCTAACGCTATCATTGTCACTCAGTTGCGTCAACTTGGAACTTTCCTTGCCAAGACGTGTTGTAAGTGCATGCCTGCGATTACGGACTCGTCTACATTGCAAGCTCTTTTAGACCACTACAAACAAGATCTTGGAGAGCCATGGTTCTGCAAAGTGGACGAAGAGTATCCAAGGAAGCGGACTGTTGTTGTCCCAGTTGATAGAGTGACCACTTTTCAAACTCCTCCATGCATATTGTCTTGGTTAGATGCCATGATTAGAAGGAAAAGCATCACATCTATTTATGCAACAAACGATATTTCCGCCATCAACTCGGCTTGTTCCACAACAAGAGCTATTTTTCGTATTTATAACACATTATTTCGATCGGATGAGAATACTCTTCAAAGAAGCTATCAAGTTACTAAGGTGCTTTGCGAGGAAGGATTTGAATCGACTGGTCAGATACACGAGGAACTTGCAGCAGGCATTGCGACGCCATTATTTGAAGCCCTCAACTGCTGTCGAAGACATCCGGAACAAGCAAGCCTAGCAGGATGGACAGCCACAGAGTATGCGCTCGTTGGGAGACAGGATATAAGCATGAATAATGACGGTGCTCCTGTAGATGTTTGTAGAACGCAAGCTACCAATTCAGTTCCGGTCCGGACAACAGACCCAGACAACCCCGCATTCCCTGACATAGACAAGGATGGCATTGTGCCCCTTCAGGTTTCCTCCGCATTGCTTTTTCCAGCCGACAATCGCATTAAAGAAGCAGGCCGCTTGCTTCGATCCTCGAGGCCCTGTTTTCTGAAGGTTCCAAGAGCTGTCGAAGTGTCAGACCATGAGTACGAACGATTGAAACAGAGCAAGCTCCTCTTGCTATGTCGTCGATCACTCGCTCTTCCAGTTGGTCGGGGGATGCTTACGATCGGAAGCTTTCATCCAGTAGCTGCCGAACCACTGCCGCTTCCAGAGCTGTGCATGGCCGGTCGTATTCCTCCAGCAAACACCAATTTAGCTTTGGACATGACAGACTGCCACGGTGAATTTCGAGTCTGGCCTGAATTTCACAATGGTGTTGCAGCAGGACTGAGACTGCCACTTGAGAGTGAAATTCGTGAATCCATTTCTAAAATTACAAGAACATGGATCGTCTACAACAGACCAAATCCCGCTAACGACTTGCAACAGAACCAAACAAATGGGCAGCCACCGGTGCACAACAGTCAAAGCCACGCTCACGGTGGGCTGCTTTTGGCTCTGGGCCTTCGAGGGCATCTTTCGGCTCTGGAAATGACGGATATCTACGATTATCTCACACAAGGTCAGGTGACGCTGACATGCGGTGTTCTCCTTGGAATGGCAGCAAACAAACGAGGAAGCTGCGATATTTCCGTTTCCAAAATGCTTTGCCTTCACCTGCCTTCTCTGATTCCCAACCACTTTAGTTCCATCGATGTCCACAGCAGTGTCCAACAAGCCGCTGCCTTGGGCGCAGGCCTACTATTTCAGGGATCTTCGCATCGCATGATGACGGAGTTCTTGCTCAACGAAATTGGCAGGCGGCCCGAAAGTGACGTTACTCTGGATCGTGAGGCGTACACTCTTTCTTGCGGAATCGGCCTTGGCATGGTCAATATTTGCAAAGGTGATAACATCATTGACGGCCAGCAAGCTGGTGGCGGGGGAGAAGGCCTCGCGGACTTGCGCATTGCCGAAAGGCTCTATCGATACATCGTAGGTGGTAAGGACGACGAAGAAGTACACCGTACAAGGGAAGCCAATGATCGATTGAATATTCCGACAGCCTCAGCCTCGGGGGAAAATGAAAGGAGTTCTTGCGTCTTTGAAGGAGAATCAATCAACATTGATGTGACAGCGACTGGTGCAACGCTTGCTCTTGGTTTAATCTTTCTGAGAACTGGAAATCGTAACATAGCGTCAGCAATAGCCCTCCCGGACACACACTTTTTACTGGAGTACGTTCGTCCAGACTTTTTATCATTACGAGTGATCGCCAGGGCGCTCATTTTGTGGGAGGATGTCGTGCCAACCAGACAGTGGATTGAAGACCAGCTTCCGCAGTGTGTTCGCAATGCTTATCAGCAGATGCAGTCAAAAATGAAATCCGCTACTGATTATCATGTTATGATGGATTTGGAAGACCACGACGATTCCTCGTCCATGGACAAAGAAGTCGCTCCCGAACAAAGAGGAGGTAGTAGTAGTAGTAGTAGGGGAAACTCTGGTAGAGACCAGGGCTTGCAAAGCCAAACACAAGCGCAAGACTACGATTGCCAGGCCGTTCGACAGATATATGTACACGTTCTAGCAGGAGCATGTTTTGGGTTGGGACTTCGTTTTGCAGGAACAGCGAACAAAGCTGCGGCCGCTGCCATCTCTGAACGTGTTGTGGAGCTGCTGTCCCTGCGAGACGGGAACGATTCTATGTCGATGGCGTTGCGACCGGAACTTCAAATTCTGGAGGTATGCCTGGGAACTTGCGCTATCGCGCTTGCAATGATAAATGCAGGAACAGGTGATTTGGAATCATTTAAACTATTCAAGATCCTACGTTGGCGATGCGACGAGGATGTCAAATATGGGACGCATATGAGCTATGCAATGGCAGTTGGCTTGCTCTTCTTGGGAGGTGGTACTTGCACACTTGGTCGCGAACCTGAAGACATCGCAGCCCTTGTGGCTGCATTTTTCCCGCGATTCCCATTTTCAACAACTGACAATCAATACCATCTACAGGCCTTGCGTCATCTGTATGCCCTGGCAGTGAAACGACGTGATTTATGTTTGGTCGATGTTGACACAGGCGAAATTGCTTCCATCCCTGTCGAGATCAAGTATCAGAATCAATCTTGGGACCCAACCCACCTGACGGCTCCCTGCCTGCTCCCGAATGCGGATGGTGCAGCGCTAGAAGGCCGAATTCTCTCTGATCGATACTATCCGCTCAAATTTAAGCTAGACAAGGGCGTGTTTGGGCGTACATTGTTTGTCAAGAAAATGTCGGATGGCTCTGCTGCCACTGGTGACAAGGATTCTCTTGTGCTTCAAGCTGGGAACTCACCAAAGGAAAACCTCTACAATAATTCAACACTGCTTGCAAGAAACAACGATCTCCAAGCGTTTACCAAGTATATTTGCGCCCATTGGGCGCAGGGAAAGTCAACGCCGGCCATTGCGTTTGCAGATTTCGCTGTGGCGCCCCTTCAAGAATGCTTTGTTGATCCAACATATATTTCCCTGCCTGTTTACCTGAAACTTCAAGCTGCAATCGCCTGTATCGAAACCAGTTCCAGCTCGGCGCCTCTTCTTGCTTGGGACTTTCGCCTGATGCGAGCCTACTATGAAACTTCGAAGCAAGAGGATGAAAGCGATCCGCGAGCAATGCTGAATATTGAGAAAGTGGCCTTCCTCGTTGAGCTGGCAGATCGTGCCGTCGACCGCGCGATGCGGGAAGATTGAGGATAGTCGGCAGTACTTAAACGCCAGGACGATAACGTAACAACTATTGCGAGATAGCGAGATGTAGCTTGTCTATAGAATAATTACATTAGTTGTTTTTCTGGCGTTCCGAGTGTCGGCCACGGCCCAAGGCTACCCAATCAATCACTTCTTCGCCATGGGTTGCTGCCTTTGCTTGATGCTCTTGGGCGCTATCTTCTTTCACAGAGAATGGCTCGAGTCGGTTAGCAATTGAGCGAGGCACATTGGCCATAACGTAGGTCCCATTGCTTCTGTAGTCGACAACTTCAACATGTCCTTGTTCGTGCACTGCATTGAGCTCGTCGCCCTTGTCATACGGAATTTCCACTTCAATTGGAACCAGGAGTTCTTGCAAAGCGTCTTCCGTCACAGCCACAAAATCCGTAATACCGTCACCTTTAAGTGATGACACAGCTACAGTGTAAGGAGTCAAGGCAGCTTCATAACTAAGGTATTCTGCAGTCTCTGGATCCAATAAATCGATCTTGTTGAGGACTCGCACAATTGGTTTGTCTAGTGCACCCATTTCTTCCAAAACAGTCAAGACAGCATTCTCTTGTTTTTCCCAGGTAGGATTTGACACATCAATAACGTGAATGAGAACATCCGCCTCTTGCACTTCCTCCAGTGTCGCTCGAAAGGCAGCCACCAAATGTGTCGGAAGCTTTTGGACAAATCCTACAGTGTCTGTCAGTAGCACGGAAGGATGTGTCTTCAAACCTGGCAATTGCACTTTTCGAGTTGTCGGGTCGAGTGTGGCAAAGAGCATGGATTCGGCCATGACTCCTGCTCGCGTCAAGTAATTCAGCAGGGTACTCTTTCCAGAATTGGTATATCCCACTAGGGACAGAACGGGCAGTCCAGTTCGAGATCTTCCTTGTCGATGCATTGCCCGTTGTTTCTGTACTTCATCGATCTTTTTCTTCAGTTCAATGATTCGATCACGAATCAGACGCTTATCAATTTCCAGTTGCGATTCTCCCGGCCCACGCAAACCTACACCACCCGCTCCACTCTGTCGTTCCAAGTGCGTCCACATTTTGGTCAATCGAGGCTTGCGATACTCGTGCAAGGCCAGATCTACTTGCAATTTACCTTCTCTTGTTTTGGCGTGCTGTGCAAAAATATCCAAAATCAAGGCTGTCCGATCAACGACTTTGATTTCTCCATCTTGCACGAGAAAATCGTTTTGAATGACTTTTTTGTTAAAGGCATTTTCCAGGGCCTTCTGCTGCCCGGGCGACAATTCGGCATCAAAGACAATGGTACAAGCTCCTTGTTCTTCCATCAATTCATTGGCTTCAATAACTTTTCCAGAACCAATGTAAGTCCGAGGGACAACTTCATTCAACCTCTGTGTGATTTCTGTGAAAACATGAGCAAAAACCAAAATCAAGGATGATTGAAATGAGATATATTGTACGAAATGAAAGAACTAAAGACGAATCATTCCTACCGCAGATTAAAGTGCACGCACCTCCCACGCATTCCATCCCAGCTGTTTTGATCAACTCTCTCATTTCCGTCAAACTTTCTTCCAGAGTAAACGCCATGTCTTCAGCTTCTACTACATTATTATTGATCGTTGAAGAACGATAACCAGTGGTCGCTTCTCCTTGCTGCTGCTGCTGCTGCTGTTGTTGTCTCTGCCGTTTCAGCACTCGTCGTTTGGCGGACAAATCCTCGACTCCGACCAAAATACACTTTTCAATTGTACGACGTTCACCACGTTCATCGACGTAGAATCGATCTTCTCGTTCTTCCAAAATGGCGTCCTCGTCGCGTTCAAAATCAGCAAATTCGCCAACAGTAGTAGCAGTCGCAAGTTCGTCGTCCATCAGGCTGTTCTTGCTGTGGTGGTCATCGTCATCATCATCATCGTCATTATTATCATTGTCGTAACCAATGTCGTAAAAGCGCGAAGGAACTTCTATCTTGTCAATGGAGGAAATCAAATCATCCAATGGTTGTTGGGCTACATTGAGAGATTCTTGTACTACCCGTCCGCTGATGCCTTGCAATTGTCTTTGTGAATTATGAGGAGGAGCTGTAAAGGCAAGTGTGCTGCTGCTGGTCAAGAAAGAACAAATTATAAGAATTATAGATCCAACGGCTACTTCTTGCAATAAAAAGACAAGTCGAAACGCATTTTGCTTTTTCATTCTTCTCATGGTCCTTTCGGTGTATGTGTATAAATAAATATGTAGAGTATAGCCTTGTAAGTTGTTTGTGGTTGGATTCTTCTGGATCCACGTAATACAACTGTCAGTAGTTGCTTGTTAGTTCTTCTTGTTGTGAGGCTCTTTTCTGCTTTGGCTGGTTTTTGGTTGATCGCGAATGGCACCTTATCCAAAATCTGGTTGGTTGTCTACGATAGAACTTCTTGTGAAAGAGTCAGAGCTGACGCCCATTTCAAATCCCGAATAAGATTGAAACGATATCGACCCGGGCATTATTTATTTTACTTCAGGCAGGTGTACAAAACGATCTTCGCTCATTTTTCTCTCATTGCTTTTTTACTGGACTACCAGGTAGACTAATACGGTACGGTAATACAATCCGACGAGTGTGCATTAGTAAAAGTAGCATTCTCTCAAGCTATTGCTCTCACAGACGCTCACACAGGGACTGCATTCACAAATTAATGACGACCAGAAAATTCTATCAAAAGTTCCTTGATGTCATATGGCTATGCGTGCTACTAGTGAAGACTTCGAATGGATGGAGTTGTCTTCTTTCAAAACCATCGTCAACAACATCACTGTCACGGCTCACAACAAACGGGCAAAACAATCATAATCACAATCACATCCAAACCTGGATTGCAGCGGCTTGCACTAGTGGTGCAATAATCTTTGCGCCACTAAATACACCACCACCGGCCTTTGCTGTCAGCATGAAGAATCCAGCCGAAATAGTGTCGTCCAAAGTTACTGAAGATCAACTTGTACAAAGTCTCCAACCTGCCACAGCGTCTCAGCCACAAATTATGTTACCAAGAAGTACTACCAGCAGTGTTCCAACAGAAAAACAACCTATTGTGGAAGGTATGAACTACAAGGCATGATTGAACAGCTCGTACTTTGCCTCTTGATTATGTTGTTATTATTTTCTATTTTTCACCCTAATGTTATCCCAATCTGCATTCACTACAGGACTGATATCCTTGGCTAATCCAACAGCAGAACTGCGACCCATGTCCTTGGATATACTAGTCATTACCTTTCGCAGCATGGAACATCCGGATCAAGTGTTGGGTGGTGCGCGTGTACCAGTCGCTAAGGCGGCCCGTTTTCCATTGGCCTTTCGCATGTTTCCCAAGAATATCTTGCCAGGTCAACAGGAAGCCACGAACAAAGCTATGGAGGGGGATCTATTGATCCAAGTCCTGGTATGCCCAGAAGACAACCCCAAGTGCACACAAGTTGAAAGTCGCATGCAGTCCCAAGCAGTCGCTAAACTAATACGGAATTTGCCTGGACAAGGAAAAGATCAAACCATACGGGCTCCTGCAACACTTCGATTAGAATAGCAATAATATTAATTATGATAATATTGAAAGTAGAAATAGAACAGATTAGCAGTTAGATGAAACGACATGGAAGTGGCGACCTTGGAGTATCTTTCAAATAACTTTCTAGTACTACAATGACATCACAAGGTATTGTGCACATGTGACTCCTATTGCTATGTACTCGTACATTTTTTTGATGGGGTGTCAGCAATTTTTAGCATAGCCCGCTAATAAACGTTCGATTGTTGTACAGTCTACAAACTCATACCAAATCTATGGCAAAACGTTTGGCTAGGCCTTACCAGCACCAAACGCTTCGAAAGCGCTCGGCAAACCTGTTGTACCACGGCAGGATCTGTCCGAAAAAAAAGCCACGGAGGGCCTCTGCCGCCGCTCCATTATTTTTTCATAAATTTTTCAGCGTGCCCTGTCTCAGGTTAACTCTGTCCCTTATATTATTAAATTTTGTCGAACAAGCAAACGCCTCCTAATCCTACTCTACTACTACTACTACTGTAATAAGTAGATAGTCTAGCTAGCTAATAGTAGTAGTAAGGAGTACTGTACTCGTAGTCTACTCTACTACTAGCTACTAGCTACTACTACTAGTAGTAGTAGAGTCTACTCTAGTACTAGTACCAGGTAGCTAGCTAGTCTATCGTATTTCGTGTGTTAATCACGACTCACTTACCCGTGATACCGCACTGCATAAAAATAGAGCACAACCAAAAATATTATATTCAAAAAGAGTCCCCATCGGACTGGTCGATCAATACTCGGAATAGCACACAAGTGAAAACACAGACCGTTAAAACTATGCCTGCTGTGATAGCTTCGCAACCTTTGTCATCGGCCCTGGCGGCGATATCATCCAAAACCAAACGAAGGACATCATCAGCAACAACCGCAACAACTCCACCATCACACACAACCCATTCAACCGAGGAATTGGTCACATACGAAATTCTGCAAGAGTTGGACAAAGAGCGGCGACTACGGGCCGAATTGGAAGAAAAAATACGACAACTGCAGCTAGAAAAAGAGTCCGGCAAACCCAGCGACAATGAGATAGTCTTATCTCGGAAGCACTACGTTGCACTGCAAGCCGAATTGCAGGGATATCGGCAGCTGGTAGAAGCCCTGACAGCCGATCGACCAGCCGTTGCAGCAGCCGTCCGATCCACACTTCGACAGAAAATCCTACAAAAGCAGCATCACGATCATTCTTCGCTGCTTCAGCAAAGACCGTCGCAACAAACAGTTGTACCGACCCCTCCATCGCTTCCCCTCCATGTCATTCGTTTATTGGAAGTCATGCCTTGGGATCCTCGAGCCAAAGAATTTGCCTTTGCAACGGAAGCCATGTACGAATGGCAATTTTACAATTCTAAAACCAAGACTTGGGGGACAGAACTCCGCGACAGTCCTCCTTTGTTCCGGACGCTTCCTACAGAAGAACCCAAGCCTGGCGTCAATGCCCGCGGTGGTAACCCGAAGCGAAAGTTGTCGTTGACATTGTGGGTCGGAGCCGAGAATGTCTTGGGGACATCTCCTCCGAATCAATGTGTGCTCACCGATCGTCCTATCACCAAGCTTTATGATTTGCAAAAGGGCTATCCACTTCCCGAAAATGGCGGTACTTGGCAATGGGTTGGCGGCTGGCGTGTCGAGAAACGAATAGACCTCAGCAATGACTATAGTGATGAACTAGAAATCGGCACACGATCATCTGAAGCCAACAAAAAGTCACGAGTAGACTGTGATGACGAAGGGTGGTCCTATGCCATGGAAGCAACCCACTTTTTGTTGAATCCTGCTGAAACATGCTGGGACAATGCCGGAGACAACACTGTCTTGCGGCCTATTCGAAGACGCAAATGGACGCGACAACGCTCTTTGGTTGATTATCCACATGTATCGGAATCTACAAAGTGCTTTTTAGATCTCATGGCACAACGAAAGTGTGCCACCATGGCTGCTAATAAAGTGAGCGAACAGTTGGTAAAAACCAAAGTAGCCTTGACAGAAGCCGAATCAGTCGTAATGCAGTCCAAAGACGAACTAATATTGCAGGTTCATTCTTTGAAAAAGGATTTGGAAACCTCGAAAAACAAAAAGATCAATTCTTGCAAAGAATTCAAGGAAACGCTTCAATTTGTTGGTTATTCTATCGACAAACTGCAAAACAGAGTACTGGAGCTGATGAACTCTTCTGCCAGCCGTCAGAGCGCAGATGTGGGCTTGGCCATGTCATGAAGTTTGGCGTTTTTATTAGATAAAAATATATACAAGGATTGAAAAATTGAAGGACGAGCTGCTGCTCTACTCTAGCTAGCTAGTAGACTAATACAATTCTAGCTAGCTATGCTACGGCCGTAGTGTGAGGATTTATCTATTACTCCGAGTACACATTATGTGACCCCATTGAGGGGTGCTCTTTTGGCTCAGTGGCATTATCTTCCGATGGTAGCTGAAATGGTTTCGCGGCAAAGCATCAGACCCCTAACCTGGTTACAGATCAACTCCTTCAGCAATGCATTAGAATCATCCGGTAAAGAGCTCTTGCTGGTGTTCAACACACAAACACTGAGCCAAAGCAAGACATTATTACACTTCCTGCACTAGCGCACCTGCTACTACAGTCTTGGCAGGGTGTGTGAGGATTTATATTACACATTATGTGACCCCATCGCAGGGTGCTCTTTTGGCTTAGAGGCATTATTTTCAGACTGTAGCTAGCTAGAGTAGAGTAGAGATGACAGTACCGTAGGATTTCCACAGGAAAAATTAGTTTGGAAGCATTAAGGTCTCAAATCACTTTTTGAGTAGTTGAATGGACAGCTCTTGATGAGGGCTTTCCATTCATAATCTATTTTTTGAATTTGGACAATCACTTAATGAGCTAGAGGACATAATCAAAATCATATATCCTGGGGCCAGAAAGCAAATGGATAACCTTAACGTTTATACAGTGAAAACACTAGTAAACCATAAATGACTGATTCAATCCCTTATCTCATAGTGATTGAGAGTAATTAATATGGCAAGTAAGAGTAGTTAGCATGATAAAAACTATTCAAGTTTTACTGTATAAGTAGTACTAGTGAAAATCCAGAATCCCTTAAATGGTAACAGTCAGCCAAGGTTAACAGTCAGCCTTACTGTACTCCCTCTGTAAAGAGTTACATGCGCCTAAAAGCATGCGTTGCCTGTGGCCGTTAAATAAGTGTGTAGTACATTCCTACAGACATTCTACAGGAAATAGGCTTGCGCTTTGGCGATAGTAAACAGTACAAGAGCTCTTAAATGAAGGACCATAACCCAATAAATAGCCGTCTATTAAACAATCAAAAGAGGCATTAGGAGCTTGTCTTTCCTTTGTTTAAAGCATCTTA
>Ga0100402_1005061_pt1 | contig 13669 bp, 11 predicted proteins | sample CryGeyme20150102_FD_80419 | JGI IMG/M metagenome (GOLD analysis project Ga0100402, IMG submission 80419) | Groundwater microbial communities from Crystal Geyser aquifers in Utah, USA - Crystal Geyser metaG 2015-0102 | ecosystem: Environmental > Aquatic > Deep subsurface > Groundwater | place...
TCACTCGCCTTCGGTGAGTTGTAGTTTTTCGTTCTTGTACTGTTGGCGAAGTTGCTCAAATCGATTGCCGATTTCCGCCTTGCTTGCGCACACGATCCAATAGCGATATTCCAACACACTTTTGGAACCCAGCGGCACCGTTCCTATCGGCGCCAGATGAACGCAGGAACTGTCAGTGGCGGATGCCTTGTCCTTATTGCCGCCCACTGGTCCGAAGTTCCAATGCGCATCAGCGGTGGGACTATAAATTCCTATGCCTTGGCCCTCTCCATTGAAGCACGCCATCGCTTTAAACTTAGGATTGGTACGTCCCCATGGCGGTCCCGGTTTCTGCGTCACTGTACGCCACTTACTATTGCCATCGTAGATCTGAAAATCATCGAACTGCCGCGTAAAATAACAAGCGGGCAACTCCTGATGCCGGGGCACCGCTTTCCCCCAGGCATCATTCTCATCGCGATTGCACACGAGACGGTTTCTGACCACTACCACATTGGGCATACCGCTTTCAAATTCACACGCCTGATGCATCAAGGCCTCGGCCTCCTCGTCCGCCATGTCCCAAAGCTTCGGAACAGTCGCGGCAAAGAGCCGGCGTTCACCGTCCTTCCCAAATTTAGTCACCCGTGCCCACGAGTGCACACCACCGCCCTGAATCGGGTTCCACGACCATGGACTCTATAGAATACTTCCTTTTTGACCCTCGCCACCCATAATCTGCCAGCCCCTCCGACTAACATCGCGTGGGGCATAGCCCTTTACGCGACTGTTCAGTCTTACCATTCCTCGTGCGCCATGTCATCCGTGGTCAATCCCGTCTCCATCTCATGACCGGACTCGCCGTTCCCATGACGCTCATGCCGGCTCACTACACATAAACACCGCCGCCGGACTCATTACCCTGAAATCATTCTTGCTATCATTTTCAACCGCCGGATAGAGTCTCTCGACACAAGACATGATGAATATTGAAGCCACATCAAAGCTCGATCTCCCAACGCTCTTTGTTGGGCGACGGTGGTATTGGAAGACGCGTCTCAAGCTCAGGATAATTCGTTGGCTCTACCCCGTATTAGGTGTCATCTGCCTTCTATTCTTTGCTTTGAACATCTGAGCGGAACTGGAACACCCATTATTCCGCATGTGGCATCTGTTTTTGGTGGTGTTACTTCACCACAAATTCTTCGTCGTGGACTATTCTTGCGAACTCCTTCCCAATTCGTCGCGCGAGTACGGGATTTGTGAAACATATCCTTCGCCTCAATATCCGCGGATGGATAGTCCGGACACACGACTGAAATGAGCGGTGTTGTTAGTCACCAACTCCAATTCATTTGCGATCGCCGCTGCAGCGATCCAAAGATCATTGGTTCCAATGAGCTGTTTTTTCCGTCTCAGCTTTGCGGTGATTTTGGCGTAATGGCCAGCAGTAGCCTCGTCCATCGGCAGTATCTCAAAACGATCCAACATCGCCACACATGCAGGATGTCGCATGTCCTCAAAACCTTCCGCAAACTCGCCAGCCACAACCCACGAAATGCAGGCTATAGAATCCTGATTTTCGCGGAGAAAGTTTTGAGCTTTGCCTGCGCCGCGTTTTTTCTCCCGCTCCAGATCGATCAGAAAGCAGGTGTCGAATAAGTAGCGTTTCATGCCCAGGGATGGTCGGGAGCCACGTCCTCGGATTGCGCACGCTCCAAGCGATGCAAGATATCGTCATCGACTTCAGGCATTCGAGTCAAGGATTCGAGCAACTCGCCGCATGTCTTTGGGAGTGCCTCCCATTTTGCCCGCTTTATAACACGCGAGAACGAATCCTTGGGCGAAAGCCTGGCTCTGCTCAGTTTCTCGTAAGCTTCTAAATCAATCGATATGGTCTTTGTAGCCATGCATGTAGCATACACATATCTTAAAATCGGTCAAGTTTGGAAAAGCGGATAATCCCCCGCCATCCTTGTCTCAAAAATTCGTCCCGCGCGTGCGGGATTCGTCAAACCTGTCCTTCGTCTTGTCCGCCATAGCCTCGGCGACGATGGAAGTCCTGCCCATGCGGGACGTAGTAGGATTCGTAGTTCAAAATCCTGCCGCCCCCTCCGACTAACATCGCGTGGGGCATAGCCCTTTACGCGACTGCTTGTGTCTTTCCATTCCGTGCATTCGGTGTGATTCGTGGTCAATCCCGTCTCCATCTCATGACCTGACTCGCCGTTCCCAGAACGCACATGCCGTGTCACTACGCCTAAACACCGCCGCATGACCCTCGATAGAATGATTTTCACAGAAAGTGCTTGTTTTGAATCCTGCCACGTGGCCTCATTCCTTTGGATGTATGATGAACGAGAGAAAAGGCGAAACCCATCAATGACCAGAACGTGCCGATTGTTTCCATCTGACTTCTCAGCCAATTGAATAATCACACCTTGTCATTTACAACTATTCCGCACTTGACCTGAACCCTAGTCAACTGTTCAATTGAACAAATGAAGCGATACGAGAAAACTATAACCAAGCCGCGGACGGTATTATTGGGCGAAGATTCAGCACCTTATTTGGTCAACGGGCATGGTCGTTATGGAGATTTGAAGGAGACTCTTCCACTTTGGAACAACACAAAAAAAGGTAAGCCCAGGATTCTTGATTTGTTTTGTTGTGCGGGCGGTGTCGCGATGGGGTATAGCCGCGCTGGATTCGACATTGTCGGTGTTGATATTAACCCGCAGCCACGTTTCCCGTTTGATTTCATACAAGCGGACGTTCTGATGCTTGATATGGAATTTATCAAATCCTTCGATGCAATTCATGCATCGCCACCGTGCCAGTCATATTCCGACTTGGCCAAGCGTAATGGTAATGCGCACGAGTGGCCTCGTTTAGTCGAGCCTGTCCGGGAAATTCTAACCAAATCAGGGAAGCCCTTCGTCATTGAAAACGTGGAGGGAGCGCCTCTCATCAATCCAACGATCCTGTGCGGTACAATGTTCAAGGGCTTGCGGGTTTTACGGCATCGATTGTTCGAGACAAATTTCCCGATTACTACACCTCCCCACGGTAAACATCCGATTTGCCACACGTTTGACAAACGGAAACGCCAATACGGAAAGACGGATGAAATGGTCGATTTCGTCTCAGTGACCGGTGGAGGTAATTGCACCGTTAGAGCTGCCAGTGACGCGATGGGTATCGATTGGATGACCAAGAATGAATTGAATGAGGCAATCCCCCCCGCATACACTGAACACATAGGCAAGCAGTTGATGAACTACATTGTCTCTCAAAAAAATGACACTAAAATCGAGACGCGGAACAGATCCTTTGCCATCTGAAGAAGTCAGGAAGCAGCTTGTAGATCTACTACAGAATTTTAAGCACTACCTGAAAGGCAGCGAATTACGTGACAAGGTTCTGGCGTTAATTCCTTGTCAGAGGTTATTGCGCGACCTCGGTCGATCTTTGTTACCAAAAGAGAATGCTGATTCCGGCAGAGATCGGGTACTCGCTTATTTGCGGAAGTATCCATTCACAGCCATCGCAGGCGAGGAACTCGGAATTGTATCGGGTATAGCTGAATGGGCTAGGCGTGTCCGGGAGCTACGCGTCGAGTTCGGGTGGTCAATCTTGACCGGTTTGACCGCCCGGGAAATGGCTGATGAGGGCGAGTTCCCTTTTGAAGACGTGAATGTTTCCGAAATGAAAGTCACGGACTACATTCTGATTTCAGTGAAAGAAGACCGAGAGGCTGCTCATCGCTGGAATATCGCCAATATGATAAGAAAGAAGAAAATGGGTGTCAGGGATAAGATTCTGGAGTTCCTCAAGGAAAACGTCGGCAAACCGGTTACCGGCGAAGAACTGCGCTATGTAGCGAGCGACAAGAGGGAATGGGCACGCAGAGTTAGAGAACTACGCACAGAATACGGCTGGATGGTGGCAACCCGGCAGACTGGTCGTGTAGATTTGCCCATTGGAGTCTATATACTGGAATCGTTGCGCCAGCTCCCTGCTCACGACCGGCTCATACCTGACAATGTACGCGTTGAAGTTCTTGTCAGAGACAATTTCCGCTGCACGGATTGCGGCTGGGATCACGCCATGTCAACACCTTCGGATCCACGTCACCACCTCGAATTGCATCACTCAAAGCAGCATGTGCATGGTGGCGAAAACACCACTGAAAATCTGGTGACTCTCTGTAATGTCTGCCACGACAAGATTCATCGGCAATAGGATGCGCATCTTCCACTCAAAAATGAAGGAATACTTGTTCTGGCACCCAAGACAGGATCCAATTATTGCCGTCGCCAGAGGGTATCCCGCCCCAAAGAAGGGAGAGATGATTTCGATTCCAGAAATTGAGTCGTTCGTATATCGAGGACACCCGTGATAAACGCCGAAATTCTAGTATCTCGATTTTCTAAACCTGTAAATAATGTTTCAATGCAGCACCTGACCCCTTAAGAATAGGGACAAAGACAATTCTAAACCACCAATAGCACCAATGATCACGAATCTCTGTAACCAAACAAACATAGAAAGACCCTGTCGAACCAAACGCACTACCTTCCGCCTCCTGCCTGACAATCTCCGCCGCCGCCCACGAAATCAGGAGACCTGTCCGCAATAGCTTGAGCGACAGCGGAGCCTACACCTACGCATTCGCCACTGGACATGTCCTCCCACAATGGATAAACCCATCCCTGATACGGAAGGCGTTTAAGGCGCGAAAGCGAAAGGCTCTCGAACACCCAGAACTGAATGAAATTTGCAATTTTTTACCTGGTACCCCAAATTTCCTATATAAATGACCTCCGATAACTCATCTTTAAAGAAATTTCTTGAACCTACATTTGTAGTCACCGCGTTGACAGGATTTGCCTACTTAATGGGGCGAATCCACCTCACGGCCTACTATAATACTTTCGGCATAGACCCTGCCTCTCTAGGACTCGATCTCACTGATTTTCTCTATGCTTCACTCTCTTCAATTGGAATTGGCTTGATTTACACTTATCAGGCATACTCTGAACCCAAAAGCTCAGAAAATCCAAGGCGCTCAGCGCTATCCAGCTATTCTATCTTCGTCCCTTTTATAGCGATCATGCTAATAGTTTCTGACAATTCAGTCGCTACCATGATTGCCGCAGCCGCCTATTTCATCGCCACTGCGCTCCTCACAATCAGAAAAATCCATTTTGCCACACTGGTATCATCATCAAACGCATCCACTCGAATTCTAGTTATTGCTGCTATTTCAGCTTTGACTGCGACATTCACCTACACCCTAGGTCAGAATGATGCTCGTAACCTTCTAGCTGCCTCCAAACAGTCAACTCGCGTAAAATTCACCCTGAATGATCCAGGGAAAGTCACAATTCCCAATCTGGAGTATATTTTGATCGCTCATCGCAACAACACCTACTACTTCGCACCGAAAATAGAAAATCGCGCCGATCCAATCACTTTATATGCGTTACCCGATCGGGAGGTTCAATTGATGACTATGACGACGGCTAAGAACTAGACCTTCTCAAGGCTGATAAATCTAGAAGTTTTCAAATTTCGGCGGTCAGAAAAGAGACGAGAAAAGAGGTTTTGGTGCCAGGTAACAAATATAAAATTTCGATGCGAAGAGTTTGTTCGAAGAGTGTTGGTGCAGCGGTTATCACTCTCCACAGGCGGGACGCCTAGACTGCTTGAGGCATGCAATCGAGGAGGGCATGCAATCGAGGACACCCATGTTTTCTCATCAAGCATTCGCCTTCGGAGGTTCGATCACTCTCCACCCCATCGCATTCTATGCGTTATTCGATACGTTTTCAGACCAGTCACCCCGCCCTGCCACTTTTTCACAAAAGTAGCTACATTTGCCTGAACGTCGCAAGTGATGAGTTCAGGGCAGCTGTTGAAGACCTACACACCGCAAAGCACAGCTTTGTTTGCCTCCCCAATTCGTGGCGATTCGTGTTATTCGTGGTTTAAAATTCTTTCTCCCCCTCCGACCACCATCGCGTGGGGCATAGCCCTTTACGCGACTGCTCCTGTGTTTCCATTCCGTGTGCTCCGTGTCTTGACTACGTCCGTCTCCGCTTCGCTCCGGCTGTTGTCAATCTCAGCTCCAACCTGTGAACGGTCTCAGCTTCTCTGGAACAGTGCGAGTCTGAAAAGCATACGTTGAGCTAACTTCAGAAACCCTCTTCAATGTTGCAAAATGCGAATTATCGTAAAACGATACGCATCAATTTACGATACATCGTAAATTAATCTTGAATTTTTCTTGGTTACACGCGATCATTATTTGATGAAACGGATATATGAGGATCTTCTCCGTGAGCATTTGCGTGAGGAGCGGCAAATGGCGTTTGTCGCTGGTCCGCGACAAGTGGGCAAAACCACCTTGTTGCAATCTTTGCTTGATGAGAAAGATGTGACTTTTAACTGGGATCGTCCGGCCGAGCGGGAGTGGATTTTGAAAGGGTCGGACGCATTACTTGAGCATGTCGGCCTAATGGATGATCTGCGCGCGGCGGACGCACCCAAGCCCCGCATGGCATTTGACGAGATTCACAAGTTCCGCCACTGGAAACGATTTCTGAAGGGCTTGTTTGATGCGGTGGATGGCAGGGCTTCCATCCTCGTGACTGGGAGTGCCCGCCTAAATATCTACAAGCGAGATGGGGACAGCCTGATGGGCCGCTACTTTCTCTACCGTATGCATCCGTTGTCGGTAGGCGAGCTCACGCAGCGCCCTCGCGATTCGGAAGCGCTGACGGCAATTCCAAGTCCCATCGATGAAGCCACCTTTGATGCATTGATGCGGTTCGGCGGATTTCCCGAACCTTTTCTGCGTGCGTCAGACCGATTCCATCGTCGCTGGAGCGAACTGCGACAGGAGCAGTTGTTTCGGGAAGATCTACGCGATCTGACCCGAGTGCAGGAGATCGATCAACTGATCAGCCTGTCGCGTCTACTCATTGCGCAGTCCGGGCAGCTAGCTAATTTCAGCACTCTTGCCAAACAGATCTCGGTATCGGTGGACACTATTCGCCGATGGTTGGATGTTCTGGAGTCATTTTACTTTAGTTACCGCATTCGGCCTTGGTTTAAAAATGTGAGTAAATCGCTTCGCAAGCAGCCTAAGATCTATCCAACGGACTGGAGCGTGGTCACCGATCCCGGTGCGCGTTGCGAGTGTTTTGTCGCTGGGCATTTGTTGAAAGCAGTGAACTATTGGAGCGACTGTGGCTTGGGTAAATTTGCCCTTCACTACCTACGCGACACAGATCAACGTGAAGTCGATTTCCTGATAGCGCGCGACGGAGTGCCGTGGGTGCTGGTTGAGGTGAAGAAATCCGCCAAGGAACCGCTTAGTCCAGCTCTGCGGTATTTTGCCCAGCAATTGAATGTGCATCATGCCTATCAAGCGGTGCTCGATATGGATTATGTTGAGGCGGATTGCTTTACGAGCACTCGAGAGGGAATTCCATTGCGCGTGCCCCTTCGCACTCTACTTGCGCAGTTGCCTTAGCTAGATGGTGAATGGACGAGAGTGAGTATCTTTTCTCTCTCCCCCCATCGCATTACCTGCGTTATTCGATACGTATTCAGACCAGTCACCCCGCCCTGCCACTTTTTCACAAAAGTAGCTACGTTTGTCGGAGCGTCGTAAGTGACGAGTTCAGACCGGCTTCTGAAGACCATCACGCTGCACAGCCTGCCATCCCTGCCTCCAAAATTCGTGTCAATTCGTGTTATTCGTGGTTCAAAATCCTGCCCCCCCCGACCACCATCGCGTGGGGCATAGCCCTTTACGCGACTGCTCCTGTCTTTCCATTCCGTGTGCTCTGTGTCTTCGGTGGTCAATCTAGTTCCAGCCCATGACCGAGACGTTCATGCCACGGTTACTTGTCTACACAAAAGCACCGCCGCAGGTTTCCCTGCGGCGGTGATTGAATTATTGATCTGTATCGAGCGGCGGGCGGCTATGAGTAGCTCGCTTGTGCGCCGCCGGTTTTGACTTCGCGCTTTTTGATCCATGGCATCAGGCTGCGGAGGCGGGCACCGACTTCCTCGATGGGATGGGCGGCTTCCTCTTCGCGGATTTTGTTGAAGCGTGGGTAGCCGTCTTCGTATTCCTTGATCCACTCCCTGGCAAACTCGCCGGACTCGATGACTTTAAGTTGGTCGCGCATGCGCTTTTTGACGGAGTCGTCAATGATTTTCGGTCCGACGGAAACGTCGCCCCACTCGGCGGTTTCGGAGATGGAGAAACGCATTCCTGCGATGCCCGACTCGTTCATCAAATCGACGATGAGCTTGAGTTCATGCAAGCACTCGAAGTAGGCCATTTCCGGCTGGTAGCCGGCTTCGACAAGCACTTCGAAGCCCGCTTTGACGAGGGCGGATGCACCGCCGCAAAGCACCACCTGCTCACCGAACAAATCGGTGACGGTTTCTTCCTTGAAATTGGTCTCGAACACACCACCGCGGGTGCCGCCGATGCCTTTAGCCCAGGCGAGCGCGATGTCGCGGGCGTCGCCGGTGAAGTCCTGATGGATGGCGATCAGGGAAGGGACGCCTTTGCCCTCGGTGTATTGACGGCGGACGATGTGGCCGGGACCCTTGGGAGCGACCATGATCACGTTGATGTTCTCGGGAAGTTTGATGGTCTCGTAGTGAACGGCGAAGCCGTGGGAGAAGAGCAGCGTTTTGCCTTCGGCGAGGTTTGGCTCGATGGCGCTGGTGTAGATCTCGGCGATCTTGGTGTCGGGAACGGCGATCATGATGACATCGGCGTTCTTGACGGCCTCGCCGGTTTCCTGAACTTCGAAGCCGTGTTCTTCGGCGACGGCCTTCGACTTGGAGCCTTCGTAAAGGCCGATCACGACTTCGACGCCGCTTTCCTTGAGGTTGAGGGCGTGGGCGTGACCTTGTGATCCAAATCCGATCACGGCGCATTTCTTATTGTTCAACACGCCAAGATCGGCGTCTTCATCACGGTAAATTTTTGCTGACATAGTGTTTCGAGTGTAATCGCTTGACTCGATGGCCGCCGTTATGGCGAATCGATCAGCGACAACTTGACTTGAAAACGGCTCGGGTCAACGGAAATTCCTCGTTCTAGATCGCGTCATGGGCATTTTTTGCCGTTTCTTATCAATTTTGATCCTTCACCACTAGATTCAACGTTGAAAATGACGCATTTTCTGTGTATTCCGCCCTGCTCCGTCTCTCCGCGCATCGAAAACTGCCAAAAGTGCTCCAAGTTCGCGCAAGAGCACATCTTAGCATGGATAAAATCGCGCTCGCGTCTGTAACTTCACACAACTCTTAGACAATCGTTTGAAACTTTCACCCTCCATGCAAGCGTTAGACTGAAGCTGGGGCGAAGCTTTCCCCGACATATCGCATCTCCCTATGTTTCGCCCATTCACCACGCGCATTGCTATCACCACGCTCGGCGTGTGCTTGCTGACGGGGTGCTCGAACACCGACCTCATCGCCGAGCCGGAACTGAATTTCCCCGCCGCGTTCTCCGCCAGCGGAAGTGTGGTGCCCTCATCGACCTGGTGGAAAGAACTGAACCGTAATGAGATCGATTCACTCGTCGAACTAGCGTTTACAAACAACCCATCGATCGCCGCGACGCAAGCCCGCCTCCGTCAAGCGGATGCCGTAGTGCGACGCGCCAGTGCATCGCTGTATCCCAACGTCAGCGGCGATGCTTCGCTCGGCACATCTTCGACGACCCGCGATGGACGCACCACTTCTGAATCAACTTCCGGCGTCGGACTTTCGGCGAGTTATGAAGTCGATCTTTGGGGGCGCGTTCGCGCCGGACGGGATGCGGCGATCAATTCCCGCGATGCGGTGGCGATGGAAGTTCATGCGTCAAAGCAGAGCCTGGCCGGCGCGGTATCGACGACCTGGCTACAAATTGCCGAACAATCAGAGCGGCTCGATCTACTCAAAAAACAACTCGACACCAGCATTAAGGCACTGGAAATTCTGCAACTCCGTGCGCGGCGTGGACAGTCGACTTCGCTCGACATCGCGCAACAAGAACAGCAGGTCGAATCACTTCGCGGCAATATCATCGTCGCCGAATCGGCATTGATCGAGACACAGAACGCGCTCGCCATCCTTGTCGGATCAGCACCGGGAACTGTCCGCACAGCGGCAACCGGCGGATTGCCGGACATCGATCCATTTCCCCGCACCGGTGTGCCCGCAAAACAACTCAACGACCGTCCCGATGTGTATGCGGCATGGTTGCGCGTGGCGGCAGCCGACCGCGATGTTGCCGCGGCGATTGCCGACCGCTACCCGGCGCTCGCCATCTCCGCACGCGGCGAGTCCAGCGCGGAATCTGCTGCCGATCTTTTTGACAACTGGTTCGCCAACCTCGCCGGCAATTTGATCGCTCCGCTGATCGATGGCGGAGCCCGCCGCGCGGAAGTTGAACGTTCACGTGGCGCCCTGGATGAAGCGCTCGCCCGTTACCGCGAAGTGACGCTCGATGCCTACGGCGAAGTGGAAAGCGCCATCGTTCGCGAGCGCGCACAACGCGCATTTCTCACCAGTGTCCGCAAGCAACTCGAACAAGCACGCCTCGCCGAGGAGCGTGCATCGCGGAATTATCTGCGCGGGCAAGAATCCTATCTGCGTGTGCTCGATGCCTTCACCTCACGCCAAATCCTCGAGCGCACGGAACTCGCCACTCGGCGCGAGATCGCCATCGAGCGCGTCAACCTTTACCGAGCACTCGCCGCACCAATCCGATAACCCTGAAAGGCATTTAAAACCACGAATGAACACAAATAAACACGAATAATGAATAAGGTATGAGGATCTGAGCGAGCGCCCGTAAAGCGATAACACAAATATTTATACATTCGTGTCAATTCGTGTGCATTCGTGGTTCAATTTTTCTTCCAGCACCAGAATCCGCCTTCCCCAATCACCATGTCAGCAGAGAACACCAACGAGCAAAGCGGCTCCATCACCTTCCTTCGCATCGCGTTGCCTATTTTGATACTTGGCTTGGCGTTGGGCGGTGGATATTGGTTGGTGAGCAAGCCGCCTGCTGCCGACACTGACGACGCCCCTCCACCGAGAACAGCGCGACTCGTCGAAGTGATGACCGTGCCGCAAACGGTCGAGTCGCTCGTCATCGAGGCCATGGGAACGGTGCAGCCTTCCAAGCAAATCGAGCTACGGCCACGCGTCGGTGGATATGTGATTGGCATACACCCGCAGCTGATTCCCGGTGGAGTGATCGCGGAAAACGAACTGATGCTGACCCTCGATCCTCGGGATTTCGAACTCACCGTGATGCAGCGCGAAGCCGAGCTTGCCAGAGCGCGGAGTGATCTGGAATTGGAAAAAGCGCAACAAGCCACCGCACGCGAAGAGTTGGCGCTGATCGGCGAGAGAGTCTCCGAAGAGGACAAGCGCTACGTGCTGCGCGGCCCGCAGCTCGCCAACATCGAGGCACAAGTGAAGTCCGCCGAAGCCCAGCTCGCGGAAGCCACCACCGCCCTGGAACGCGCAAACATCCGCGCACCGTTCAATGCCGTGGTGATGAATCGTTCGGTCGACATTGGCAGCCAGGTCGGTCAGAATTCTCCGCTTGCTACCCTTGCGGGGAGCGACACGTTTTGGATCGAGTTCCAAGTGCCCACCGATGAGCTCCAGTGGATTATCTTCCCCACAGCAGATCGCCCAAAAGGGTCAAAGGTCATCATCCACGACGACACCGCATGGAAGGAATCGATGACGCGGACGGGACACGTCATCGGGCTCGCCAGCGATCTCGAAGCGGGCGCGCGCACTGCCAAGGTTTTGGTGGAAGTTGCCGACCCATTGGCACTGCTTGAGGAAAATGCCGACAAGCCAAAGCTGCTCCTCAACAGTTATGTCCACGGCGACATCCAAGGCATCGATATTCCAGAGAGCGTCGAAATCCCACGCGATTATCTGCGGCGTAACGACGTGGTTTGGGTGATGAGCGACGAACAAAAACTCGCCATTCGTAAAGTCACCGTGATCTATACCGGACGTGATGCCGTGATCATTTCCGACGGACTCAAGGCAGGAGAAAAACTCATCACCACCAGATTGCGTGCCGCGGTGAATGGCATGGATGTGCGCGTCGAAGAACCCACAGAAGAAGCGCCCGCCGAGTAAGCCCGACTATTTCTCCACTGCATGTCTGCGCCCGATCACAAACCACTCAACGACCGCTCGGTCGGCCCCATCGAATGGATGGCACGCAACTCCGTGGTGTCAAATCTGATCATGCTGGCGTTCATCGTCGGCGGATTGATTGCAGCCACGCAAATCAAGCAGGAGGTGTTTCCCGACTTCGAGCTCGAACAAATCGAAGTGCGCGTCAGTTACCCGGGAGCCAGTCCCGAAGAGATCGAGTCCGGCATTCTGCAAGCCGTGGAAGATGCCGTGCGCGGCGTCGATCAAATTTACGACGTGCGGGCCGTCGCGCGCGAGGGCGTTGGCTCGGTGATCGGCGAATACGATTCGAGTTCCGACTCGATGAAAATCTACCAAGAGGTGCAACAAGCCATCGACCGCATTCGTACGCTCCCGGAAGATGCGGAAAATCCAGAGGTGAGCATTTACAACCGTTCACGCGACGTGCTCGAACTCATCATCTACGGCGAGACCGATGAGTGGACATTGCGCAACATCGCCGAAGACGTCCGCAATCAGTTACGCGCCTATCCGAACATTACCGAGATCGAGGTTGAGGATGCCGTAGGTTACGAACTGCACATCAGCCCGCGCCGCGAGGTGCTGCGCGCCTACGGATTATCGCTGGGCGATGTCGCACGCCGCGTCGCCAACGCATCCGTCCAACTCCCCGGTGGCGGCATCCGCACCACCCAAGGAGAGGTGCTTGTGCGCTTCGATGAACGCCGCGACTACGCGTCCGAATTCGCCCGCATCCCCATCATCACCACCAACGAAGGCGCAGTGCTCACCCTCGGCGAGATCGCCGATGTGAGTGAGGGCTTCGCAGACATCGAAACCGTCACCAGCTACCAAGGCATGCCATCGGTGAACCTGGAAATCTTCCGAGTTGGCGATCAAAAGCCGTCCGAAATTTCACGCGATGTTAAGGAAGCCATCAAGCTCATCGAGCCCTCGCTACCAGCGGGCATTCACGTTCTCATTGAGGACGATAAGAGCGTGATGTTCGATGAGCGGCTTGTCCTTCTTCTCAAAAACGCCGGCCTTGGACTGCTCCTCGTTCTCGTTCTGCTCGGACTCTTCCTCGAACTCCGACTCGCGTTCTGGGTCACCGTCGGCATCCCCGTCGCGTTCCTCGGTACGTTCCTGTTCCTGCCGTTTATGGATGTCTCGCTGAACATGATCTCCATGTTCGCCTTCATCATCGCGCTCGGCATCGTGGTTGATGACGCCATCGTCGTCGGCGAGGGAATTTACGGCCACCGCGAGGAAGGATTATCGCCTTCTGATGCGGCCATCAAAGGTGCCAAAGAAATGGCATCGCCCGTCGGATTCAGTGTCATGACGAATATCGTCGCCTTCCTTCCGCTGCTTTTTGTCCCTGGATGGATGGGGAAAGTTTGGATGGCGATTCCGCTCGTCGTTGGCGGTGTGTTCGTCATGTCGTGGATCGAGAGTGTGTTCA
>Ga0100402_1005064_pt1 | contig 13666 bp, 12 predicted proteins | sample CryGeyme20150102_FD_80419 | JGI IMG/M metagenome (GOLD analysis project Ga0100402, IMG submission 80419) | Groundwater microbial communities from Crystal Geyser aquifers in Utah, USA - Crystal Geyser metaG 2015-0102 | ecosystem: Environmental > Aquatic > Deep subsurface > Groundwater | place...
AATGTACTCGTTTAAAGCAAATCAAGCTAGTTTTTAACTTTGCAAATTGAATTTACTCTGATAGTTAAAGTGTGTTTAAACATACTGAAAGCAGTATAAAAAGTTTCGTGCGTTTACCCTATTATAGCATAGGAAGTTTATGATATTTTTTTGAGTTTGTTTTCACTTTTTAACTTCATTTCATAAACTCCTGCCCAAATCATAAAATCAGTAGTGTCAGTTTCTTCACCTTCTCCTTTTTCAAATTTATAATAAAATGATTCAGAAGACATATTATATTTTTCTTCATACGTTTTTAAAGTAGCATTCATTTTATTTATCCCTTCTTCTATTTCCTTTTTATAGTTTCCGATAAAACGTTCAAATAAAATATTTTTATTTGCATAAGAATTAACTAAGTATTCTATTTTTTGAGCTAAATCATTATTTAATTCAATCGTTATTTTTGTCATGTTAGTATAATTTAGAGTTTTTTTATAGAAACGTAATTTTTTGAGTGAGAGTTTATTGTAACCTAAATTATTTTTCAATCTTACAAAAACTGATGAATAAAATAACTTATAAATTCAATTTCAATTAGAAGCATCTTCTATTTCTTCCAGCATCCATTTTTGATTATTGAACGTAAATTTATAAATAACCAAAATACCGTTATCAATTCCTCTCATTTCATACAAAACTAGATTATCATTGCCGATTTCTTTTATATATTCGTAGTGGTCGTGTTCGCTTGTTTTGTTGTCTTCAAAATTATTGAATTTCCAATCATTTTTTTGGATAAAAGTAGTTGTAATTTCTTCAAGTTCTATATGGACACATTTGAGAGGAAATTGTGTGTGATTGACTTGAAAAACTGAATCAGAATGGTATTTTTTAAAGAATTTATCAAAATCTGTTTCCTCAACTTCTTCTTTTTGGATAGAATTTACAACTTCTTTGTTTATAGAATTATCAGTTTGATTTTGACAAGAAAATAAACTTACAAGTAAAAATATTGAGCTTATTAACTGTTTCATTCTTGATATTTAGATAATATGAATAACTTTTTGCTCTCAAATAAAACCAAGTTTTAATAAAAACCGTTATATTCGTAAACTCAAAAATACAATTATTATGATAAAAGACCACGAAATATATTCAAAATTACTCTTACTAAATTCTGAAAATCTAAAAAAAGAATTAGTAAACTTTATGGATTATTTACTAACCAAACAGTTTTCAGAAACACAAATAGCACCTAAAAGAATTCCTCAATTTGGTTGTGCAAAAGGAAAATTTCGAATGAGTGATGATTTTGATGCTCCATTAGACCATTTTGAAGATTATATGCCTGGCTAACTCTATTTTAATGAATATTTTATTAGATACACACGCTTTAATTTGGTTTTTTGAAGGAAATAATAAACTAAGTGAGAAAGCAAAAAAAGAAGTACAAAATCCTAAAAACACAATTTTTGTAAGCGTAGTAAGTTTTTGGGAAATAGCAATTAAGATAAGTATAGACAAACTAGAAATGGATTTGTCAATGGAGGAATTACAAAAACTAATTTGGAAAAATGGAATACAGATAATTCCTATCAAAATTGAACATACTTTTTTATTAAGAACTTTACCTTATTATCATAAAGACCCATTTGATAGACTTCTTTTTGTTCAAAGTCTATCAGAAAATATGGGGCTTATAAGTTGTGATAAAATTTTTGATGAATACATGGAAAATAGCGATATAAATAGAATTTGGTAAAATATTATAAAATAATTTCTTTCTCCTTTTCCACCCATTCCAAAAATTTCCCATAAAACTTCCCAGTCTTCAAAACTACTGGATTGCCTAACAAAATCAACTGTTCTTTGGCACGACTAAGCGCAACATTTAGTTTTTTATCAACGCTTTGTTTTGCATTCAATGATTCCAAAAAACGCATTTGTGCAGCGTGATTGGTTGCCATTGATAAAATAATAATTTTTCGCTCACTTCCTTGATAGCGTTCTACGGTATCGACGGTTATTATTTTTCTTAGATTTTCATCTAATCGCTGATAAATTTGTGCAATTTGCGCTCGGTAAGGTGTAATTACTCCGACGGTTTCTTCATCAAAATCATCCCCAAAAATTCGGTGTAGGGTGCGTAAAAGTTCGACTACTCTGTCGGCTTCGTCGCTATGAAATTTTGTTCCTTTTTCAGATTTGGTAGGAATAAATAAAACTCTTTTTTGAGCTAAGAATTTCTCTAATTCGTCTTCCGAATTTGGATTGTAATAACTCAATTTCTCAAACTGTCTTTCGCTTCCTGCTTTTAGTGTTTTATAAAATTCTGTACTGATAAATTCGGCAATATCTTGATGCGTTCGATACTGTGTCGAAAGCATGGCTACACATTTATTCCAATTTCGTTTTTCGGCATTTTCTACCAAACGCTCAAAAACGGACTGACTCAAATCTTCAATTCCAATTTCGTGCAATAACGGACTTTTTGCACTACACAATTTTGAAGGCTGCGTAACTACGGCAGGAAGCTGTTTTTCATCTCCAATCAAAATAAAACGCTTGAATTTTGGTAAAATTCCACACAAATGAGGTTCTAGAAGTTGAGAAGCCTCATCAACTATAAGTGTATCAAAAGTTAGTTTTCCTCCATTTGGGTCATCTCTATTTAATATTCTAAGGTTAGAATAAAAAGAAGAAACCGTCGAAACAAAAACTCTTGAAGTATGAATTTTAGCTTTTAGTTCGTCCAAACTTTTTGAGGCTTTTAAGCTATTTGGATAGAAAACGCTGTCTTCTTTTACATTTCCCAAACGAACAAAATCATCTCCACAAACGAGTTTTACTTTTTGACAAATTTCGTCTGTTGCTCGGTTGGTAAAAGCTAACAGCACAACAATTTGGTCAGTTTCGTTGTAGAGATAATCGACCATATTTTTGAGCATTGCCGAAGTTTTTCCAGTTCCGGGAGGACCTTGTAAAAGAAAATAATCTTTTGCCGAAAGCGCACGATTAAAGATTTCGTTTTGCTCTTCGCTTAATCCTTTATTCTGACCTTTTTCGGTATAATCAATTTTGAAATTTTCATCAAAACGAGGTTCTGTTTGTCCGTAAATAATTCCTTTTTTATGGTTATCAGCTCCCAAAAATTCAGCTAACGATGCGCTAAGATCATTAAAAGTACGTTCCATCAAATTGGGTTCGATGCCCCATTTTGGATAGGATTCAAAAAATACTTGATTGATATGCTTACTCCAAATCTTGAGAGTTACTTTTTCTGATGAAATTTCTTCAATATTTCCCTTCAAAATCTGATAATGTAAAGCTGAATGCACCTTTCCTTCTTTTTCTTCTTCTATTGGATAAATAACGATAATATCGCCTGTTCGGAATGAAGTAATTGATTGATTTTCTGGCCGTTTTAGTGTCAGTAAAGTTTCTTTTTTGTCCCATTGTTCAAAAGTAAGTTCATTTAAAAGCGAAAAATTATCTGTTTTTTCAGTTTGAGTATTTCTCCAAAGACTTGCAAAACCTTGAACGGGTTCTGTTCCTGCCATTCCTCCCACTTTTGCAAACATCGCCTCACGCATCACAAGGGCAATAAATTCGATAAAATAAGCGCTATCTAACTGACTTGCTTTTTGCCATTTTTCATTAAACTCTTTTGCCTTATCCATATCAAAAAAAGCAGGGTTCGACATTTCGACAGATTTCAATAAATTATCAAAAACTTTTACACTTCCATTGGCAATCCACATATCCATTGCTACAATTCGATTTCTGATTTCCATAGCCGTCTGTTTGTCAAAATCCAAACTTCCACAATCTCGCAAACCATTTTGAGAATCACTAGAATATAAAAGCGCACTAATTCCTGTTCGTTTTTCGAAAGTGCTATCAATCAAAAGATTGTAACAAGCCACTTGTATCAAATCATTTTTCCAACCGTTCGAAATATTCATTTCAGGAGCTTTCGAACTTTTCAATTCTATAATATCTTTTCGTTCTCTTAATTCAGGTTCATTGTGTTCGATGAGCAAATCTATACGTCCTTGCAAACCATATTTGCTAGAAATAAAAGTCGGTTCTGTCGTCAGTAAATTTTCAAAATAAGGGCTGATGTGTTTCTGAACTACAAAAAAATGTTCTTTTAGCTGCCTACTGATTTCCTTTAATTTATCTTTATCAATAAAAGCTGCATCGATACTATTTTCTATAAAAGCATCTTTATAGGCTTCTTGAAAAGTAATTTCTGGATTTTCTACTAATTTATCTAAAAGTTCGTTGATTACTTTTCCTCTAAAAGTTCCTTCATTTCCTGCAAAAAATTCTAGTTTGGAAAGTAGATACAAATAAGGAGTTTGTCCTTTAAACGTTTTGCATTTTGCAATGGCAGAAGCATCTACTAAATAATCTGGATTGAGAATAATGAGTGATTTATCGGTACTGACAAACTGATTTTCGCCTACCAATTCCAAATTTGTAACGCTGACAGGCTGATAAGGCATCAAACGAGGAATTTCTCTACTCAAATTATGCTGATGAAAAATAGTATTTTTCTTAGAATAATAATGAACATCGGCAACCGAAATACTAATCATTCCATGTTCTTCTGTAAAAAGTTGGAAAGAAGCCGTACCACGTCCTTTGTCGTCATAAATAATTTCGGTGTCTTTGTCTTGCACCGTTCCGAAAATTCTACCTACTTTTTGCTCTGCTTCTTCTTTAAAAGCTAGGCTAATTAGTTCTTCATTTTCGTATTTTTCTTTTAATAATTGAGGTGCATCTTCGGTTGCAAAAATCTGAACCAAACGAGTAAGCAGCGACAAAGCCGTCAGAAATTGAACCTCTGAAGGATTAAAAAAAACTTGCAAACTATTCTTTCTCAAAAGCCTTCGCAATCCTTGCAACTCACTTTCCCATTCACTTCCCAAGCCATACGCCTGACACACAAAATGCAATTTTGCATACCAGCCTGTAAAAATTTGTTGTTCTCTATCTTCTGTCAGATTATTCAAAAGACTCAAAAAAGCAACATACAAACGCTGCAAACGCTGTTTTGGAGTTTCTTCGCCTTTGGTAGATAAATGCCCAAGTTGGTCGTAATAATATTGCGTTTCTAGTGCGTTGAGAATGGTTTTTCGCATAATGTTTTCCTGTAGTTCAGACATCTTGTCTGAACAAAATGACTATAAGTTTTTTAAAACAACAGACTAGAAGTCTGTTATACAATTATTACCGAAGCTACTCTATTTTTTAGATTTTTGCAAAAAATTTGAGCAAGATTATTCTTCATGCTTACTTTTTTTATCAAAAAGGGTTCAAGTCATAAAAGTCTTGTATTTTTGTCGTTGTCCTTCAAATCAAGTCATTAAAATTAATTCAAAACTTACCGTGATAAAAAAAATAGCACCATTACTTTTTCTATTTTTCTCTGTTTATTCAACTATTTATTCCCTTCAAGCACAAAATATAAAACCAGAAGAAGAAACAGCTCTAAAACAGCTCATACAAAATGTTTTTGATCAGGTTTGGGGCGAGTTAGATTCTACCAAAATTGCAACTTATCATACTGATGATTTTTTGCTCTTAGAACACGGTGAAGTTTGGACAAATGATACGATTAAAAGCTATATTGCTAAAGCTCGTAGTGCAGAAAAACTACCCAAAAGAAGCAATAGTTTTGAGTTTATTAGATTTGTAAAGTCTAAAAATTCGATTTGGTTTGCTTATCAAAATTATGCAACTCTTAGTATAGATGGTGAAAAAATAAGAGATTTGCAATGGTTGGAAAGTGCCGTCGCCATAAAAACCAAACAAGGCTGGAAATTACAAATGCTACACTCTACACGAATAAAAAGAGATTAGAAAATCTAACAAACGAGTTGTCAAATCTTAGGTTTGTTTTCTCAAATGATTAGAAACGTAAAGCATAACTATTACATCATTTGAATTTTTAAAATAACTTTCTAAATATAACGATAATTGAATAAATTAGTATTTTGAAATAAGGTTACAACAACTTTGTCAGTAGTATTTTTGGTAATCCAAAATTACTCTGACAATAGTTGAGTAGCAAAGGGCATTTTTATTCATTTTCTGCCCAATGTTCTTTTTCTTCTTCTGTCCAAAGTATAGGAAAAAACTTGCGTTGTTGGAATTTTGGATGTAGGTATTTTTGCCATTCTGAACCTCCTGTGGCTGCTTTGTTTTCGCCTTTGCTATCCAAATAATGCTTTGCTGTATTGAGATGAACGAGTGGAAAAGTAACATTATAAAGCGTATCAAATTCTCTTAATAGTTTTTGCAAATCTTCCGAAATAGGCAAAGTTGCATTCATCTTTATCAATTTATCTTCTAGCGTATTTCCTTCTAATTCTTTGGCAAGAGAAATAAATTTATCCAAATATTTTTCTTCAAATTGTCTTAAAGTAAGCGATTTTATTCCTGTTTTACGGTTTTGTCCTGCATCTTTCCAATAAATATGCTCAAAATAATCTTCAATTTTTGGATTTTCAACTTTAGACAAACGCTCTATTCCTTTTTGATTGATTAAGTTTTTCACACCTGTACAATAGATTTCAATAAAACGAAATTGTGCGCTCTGAAAACCACTTGCAGGAGTCAAAGTGCTTCTAAACGTATTGTAATCATCATAATCCATTCCTTCGCTCATTACCGAAAAAGAATTGATGAGCATAGAAGTATAACGATTCAGACGATGAATTTTGGTTGTAATAAATTCTTCTGTAAGGATTTCTTCTTCAATAATTTGTTCTAATTCGTGAACCATCAACTTCAAAGTAAGCTCCGTAATTTGATGATAAATAATAAATATTTCTTCATCTTTAAAGTCTGTACGAGGTTTTTGAAGGGAAAGCAAAGAATCTACTTCGATATAATCCCAGTAATTAATCGGCTTTGCTTGTAACAATCCTTTTAGATAATTATCAGGATTTTCGCCCAAATTATGATATTTTTCGTTGATGGCTTTTATGATTTCTTCTTGTGTCATTGTTTTTTGGTTGATTTGTATTTTTTTACAAAGTTAATCATATAGAATGGAATGATTGAGTTAATGAGTTTGTAAAGTCAGTTTTGAGAAAATTTCTTTGCTATTTTTACAACCAAACTGTTATTTTTAGAGTAAGAAATAATAGAACAATCTTACAACTTTGCCATAACTGTCCTATTAAAATGAAAAATGCCCTAACACTTACCGAAAAAGAAACTTTTTTTATAAAAGAAAACCGTCAAGACCCAGTTACAGGAGATGAGTTTTGTATAGGAGATGAAATTGTTTTTTGTGCTTCTTGTAAATCTGCTTTTTTAAAGGAAAGTTGGGAATACATGAACTCAAAACATTGTGGACAGAGTTTTACGCTCAAAAAATTTCCTGTTACCTCAAAACTAAAACTCTCAAAACCAATTGTCTATGAATTTAAAAAAGCAGAAACTAATAATCGTATTTTTGCTTATTTGATAGACAATTTTATAGCTGTTGTTTTGGGGATAGCTCTTTATATTCTTTTTGAAGGAGGAAATGATTTTATTTTTGGTGTAGGAAGTTTATACATGCTCTTTAGAGATGTAGTTGGAATTAAATCTAGTTTAGGAAAACGAATAATGGGACTTTATTTTATCGATACGAAAACACAGGAAAATGCTTCTCCTTTTATTTTACTTTTCCGAAATGTCTTTTATTGGCTTTGTCTTTTTATGATTATAGCTTTGATTATCATTTTAGAAGTCATTGCAGGAGAGACAGGTGTTATAGGAAATATTTTAGGTTTTGGACTTTTGATAGCAAATATTGTTCATGTCATAATCGTACTAGCCAATCAAAATCATTTTTTTGATAGAATATTGAAAATAGAGTTAGTAGAAAAGAAGTAAATAATTTGTAGTTGTTGGTGTCGCTATCGCTAAGACACCAACAACGGTGTTCATTCTTTATTCCCTTCCCAATTCCTATTCCCCAATTCCTTCCCCTAAACAAGTTTTATTTTTCCCATTCCACCATCAACGCCTACTATTTGTCCTGTTATCCAAGTGCTTTCATCGGATAATAAAAAGGCTGCAGCAGAAGCCAAATCTTCGGCTGTTCCTACTCTTCCTAGTGGGTGGCGTTTGCCAGATGCTTCTTTTTTGTCTTCGGTAGATAGCAATGATTTTGCAAGTGGCGTATCGGTGAGCGAAGGAGCAAGTACGTTTACTCGTGTGTTCTGTGAAGCTAATTCGGCAGCTAATGACTGCGCCAAACCTTCTACGGCAGATTTTGCTGTGGCGATACTAGCGTTAAAATTCATTCCTACTTTTGAAGCAACGGTACTAAAAAGAACAATACTACTTGTTTCGGCTTTTTTCAATGCCTTCAAACTATGTTGAATTACCTTTACTGCCCCAAGAACATTTATCTGAAAATCATTTTCAAAATCCTTCATCTTCAGACGTGCAAAAGGCTTTAAGTTTATACTTCCTGCACAATACACCAATCCATGAAGCTCATCAGGAATTTGTAAATTATCAATTTCTCCTGTTATATCCAGTTCTGTATGTGTAGAAGTGATGCCTTCTGGTGCAGTTCGTGAAGCTGTAAAAAGTGTAGCTCCCTGATTTTCAAGTTGTTTGGCAAGTGCGTGTCCGATTCCAGAACTTGCACCGATGATTAATATATTTTTACCCTCAAAACTAGAAGTGGAATTCGAATTGCTTGTCTTCATTATCTATAAAAAAATAAGTTTGAAAAATGTGTTTTTAGTTTTCTCTGTAATGAAATGTAGCAAGAAATTGTTTTTGATAGAATCAAAAACCCTTTAATTTCTTAAAATTCAAACCAACAAAAAAGGAATGTATAATTTTTGAAGAAATTTAAAAGAAATAATAAATGGCTTTTAGATGACTTTTCAATACCTTTGCAAAAAATAAAAAGGGCAATTGAACAAAAAAATAGAACGATTAAAATTAATCTTCAAACAAATCAAATCAACATTCAATTATGAATATTCTAAATAAACAAAAACTCGTTATTATTGGTGCAACAGTAGGTGCAATCGCTGGTTATTTCTACTGGCAAGAGGTTGGCTGCTTGACTGGAAGCTGTGCAATACAATCAGTTTGGTACAATATGACTGCCTACGGCCTGCTTTTAGGTGGACTTTTTGGCTCAATTATTCAAGGACAATTCAAAAAAAGTAGCAGATAGCTTCCAAGCTATCGTAAAAATATAAGGATATTTATTTTCATTAACATTGAGGATAATTCTAAATTCTCAATTCTCAATTCTTAATTAGTATATGGCAATTATAGGACTTTTTTACGGAACAGATACAGGAAATACCGAAACAGTATCGATGCAAATTAGAGAAATGTTAGGTGGCGAAGAGGTTGTCGATTTATACAACTTTGGCGAACACGACGCACAAGCAGTTATTCCTTATGAATATTTGATTTTGGGCGCACCCACTTGGTACGATGGCGAACTTCAAAGCGACTGGGAAGAAATTTTGCCAGAATTTGAAAACATCGATTTTACAGGAAAAAAAGTGGCTATTTTTGGTCTTGGCGACCAATGGGGTTATGGCGAGTGGTTTTGTGATGCAATCGGAATGATTGGCGAAGTTATCGAAAGCAAAGGAGGCGAACTAGTCGGTTTTTGGTCTAAAGAAGGCTACGACTACGAAAACTCAAAAGGCGAACGTGATGGAATGTTTATGGGACTTGCCATAGATGAAGACAATCAACCCGAAATGACACAAGAGCGTCTGAATGCTTGGCTTCCACAGATTTTGCAAGAATTTGGATTAGAAGTAGAAACGGAGTAAATAAAGTTAGAAGTATGATTTCAGAAGTTAGATTTGAATTCCTACTCCTATTTTCATTATTTTTAGGCGAGAGTACTCTACTTTCGCCTATTTTTTTGCTATTTCGTAGCATGTTTTTACAACTTTTTGCAATGTTTATCATTTATATAACGTGAAGACTTGAAATAGCAAAATATATTTTACTTGTAGGTTAAAGGCTTGCCTTTGACTTTATTTATAATTTTCATGAAAAAAAATTTTTTTTTATCTGTCTTATCATTTTTAGTTATTCTATTCTTAGGATTTTCTAATACAATTTTTGCACAACAATTTCCAACTGACATAGATCAATTTGGCAAAAACCGTGTTCAGTATCAAAACTTTGGTTGGAAATATATTACCTCTGATAATTTTGAAATTTATTATTATGAAGGAGGGTATGAAATGGCTCTTCTTACGGCTCGTTATGCTGAATCTGATTTTGGTAGAATGACACAGTTTTTGGGCTTTGCACCGTATAATAAAACCAAAATTTTCGTTTATCGCTCTATTGGCGAACTTCAACAGAGTAATATCGGAATCAACGACCAAGATTTTAATATTGGAGGACAAACAAACTTAGGAAAGTCAGTTGTCGAAATTGCTTTTTCAGATCATAGAGAAGCCTACCGAAAAGAACTTTTAAGAGAAGTTGCAACTTCATTGCTTTCTGAAATGATGTACGGAGGAAGTTTGAAAGAAACATTACAAAGCTCATTTTTACTTAGTTTACCCGATTGGTTGATGTCTGGGGCAGCAGCTTATACGGCAGAGGGTTGGAATACAGAAATGGATAATTTTGTTAGAAGCAATTTGACGGCAAAAAGATTTCCCTATCCTGAAAGTTTTAGAGGTAAAAATGCTCGTTTGGTGGGACAATCACTTTGGAATTTTATTGTAGAAGAATATGGCTCAACAACGGTTTCGAATATTCTGAATTTGACACGCATTGTAAGAAGCGAAAAAGAGGGCATTCAAGGAACTTTAGGCGTTGATTACCAAACATTTCTTAGAAAATGGGAAGCATTTTATCGTAATCAATACAAAGACTTAGATAAATATTCTAATTTTGAAAAAGCTAATTTGATAGCTACTTCGGCAGAATCGCAATATATTCATCACCCTCGTTTTAGCCCTGATGGAATTTTTTTGGCGTATGCAGAAAATAATCAAGGAAAATTTAGAATTTATGTAGAAGATGTAAATAAGAATAACAACAATAATAAGAAAAATAAGAAATTCATAAAAGGAGGTTTGTTTGTAATCAACCAACGTTATGATGAAAATTCGCCTTTGCTTTCTTGGAAAAATAACAATGAATTAGGTGTTTTATCTTATTCAAAAAATAAATATTTCCTCAAAATATATAATTTGAATGGAAAGGAAATAAAAAGTTATCAAATCAAAACTGTAGAAAATATTCAAAGTTTTAGTTTTGATGAGCGAGGACAAAAAATCGTTTTGAGTGGCACACAAAAAGGAAAATCTGATATTTTTACTTTTGATTTGGGTTCGGCTCGTCTTGCTAGAATTACAGATGATAGTAATGATGATATTGACCCTTATTTCCTTAAAAACAAAAATAATCAAATTGTCTTTAGTTCTAATCGTACAAGTGATTCTCTCAAAACTTCTCCCACCGTTGAGCAATCGCCTTATTTTAATATTTTTGTTTATAATCCTTCTGAAAAAGAGATTTTACAACAAATTACCAATCAGAATAGTAGGGCAATAAAACCAATTTCTATCGATGAAAATCGTATTCTTTATCTAACTGAAGAACTCGGAATTCGTCATTTATTTTTATATACTTCACCAGATGCAAAAGACAAAGTAGGTGTAAATGCTCAAATTTCTACTTTCTTTATCGGAATTGAAGACTATGATTATGATTTGGGAAAAGAAAAACTTGCTTTTGTAGTTCGTAAACAAGAGCAATTAGAATTACTGACTACTACAATAGTTCCCAAACACGAAAAATTTACAGGAAAAACCTATCGAAGTCAGCTTTTAGATGCTCGTTTTTTGAAGCAACTAAGAAAGCAAAATAAAAAAGAAGAAGAGAATAATAAAAACAAAACTAATAAAAGTGAAACTATAGATTTGGGTAATGATAATTCTCAAACCTCTCCTTCTGACACTACCAAGACAAAAACGAAAGATAATTATGAATTTGATACTTATGGAAATGATAATAATGAACCCACTCGTAAAAAACGTCTTTTGAAAGATTATGATTATTTTGCACAACGAGCAAAAGATAAAGAAAATCAAAAAATCACAGTCAGAGGGCCTTTAGAGTATCATAATAAGTTTGCTTTCGAAAGAAGTGTAACAACGATTGCACTTGATCCACTTCGTAATTTTGGTTTACTTTTAGAAGTTTCGATGAGTGATGCTCTTGAAAATCATAAATTAGAGGCAGGATTATTCAATCGTGGTTTTTTTGATATTCAGAGTGGAATGTTATTCGCTGAATACAAATATTTAAAAAATAGAATTGATTATGGCGCACGTTTCGACCGTCAAGGCTACGAACTTCTGACACCATTTTTTATTCATAGGTATTATTTGAGCAAATTATCTGGAACAATTTCGTATCCATTAAATGTAACAACACGCATTACGTTATCGCCTTTTGTAGCACAAAAACAGTTTTTTGCTACAAGTGAAATCAACCCAGCCGTACAAGCTTTTCCAGACAAAATTACTCGTTATGCTGGTTCAAGTGCCGAATTTGTGTTTGATAATAGTACCATTACAGGACCAAATACATTGGAAGGTTCAAAATTTAGAGCTACTATTGATCACTATCAAGGCTTGAATTATGGCGATGAAACCTTTACCAATATTTCTATCGATGCTCGTCATTATATTCCACTTGGAAGAAAAGTAACTCTTGCAGCTCGTTTTGCTTATGGAAAATCATTTGGAAACGCACCTAAAAATTTTAGACTAGGAGGAGTAGATAACTGGATTTTCCAAAGACAGCCCGACCCAAGCGAACTTTCACAAACCGACCCTTTTTACTTAGACCCTAACGACCCAACAGCTTATGTAAATGATTATAGTGATTATTTATTTTTGCGTTACGCAACTCCAATGCGTGGTTTTGACTACACCAAACTCTCTGGAAATAACTTTTTATTGACCAATATCGAACTTCGTGTTCCCGTTGCACAGCTTTTTTATAGAGGTACAATTCGTTCTACGTTTCTACAAAATTTACAATTCATAGCTTTTAATGATATTGGTTCAGCTTGGACAGGAATTAGCCCTTTTAATAGAGAAAATGCCCTCAATACGGTAGAAGTTGGAGGACAACAAGGAAATCCATTTTATGCAAAAGTATCTAATTTTAAAGACCCTTTCTTGTGGGGATACGGAATTGGAGTACGTAGCAAAATATTTAATTATTTCACTCGTTTTGATACAGCTTGGGGTGTAGAAGATGAAGTGAGAGGAAGAGCAAAATTTTATTTGAGTATTGGATATGATTTTTAGAGAAATTATTCTTTACTTTTTAATTTTAATGCAAAACACTCAATAAAATTTCTTCTTATTGGGTGTTTTTTAGAAGTTCTTGTTTAATTATATTTTTCAAAAAAATAATTATGTTAATTGCTCTTTCAATACTAGCTATTATTATTTTCACTCCAATTATTTTACTTATACTAACCAACATGAGTGACATTTTAAAAAAGACAAATCTTTACCAAATTTTATTCTGTGCAAATATCTTTTTTCCATAAAGTAGGGTTTGCAAACCCTACTTTATGGAAAAAAGCAAACTATTATTTTGTCAAAAATTGGTCAATTTACAAAATTTGAAAAATGTC
>Ga0100402_1005067_pt1 | contig 13664 bp, 20 predicted proteins | sample CryGeyme20150102_FD_80419 | JGI IMG/M metagenome (GOLD analysis project Ga0100402, IMG submission 80419) | Groundwater microbial communities from Crystal Geyser aquifers in Utah, USA - Crystal Geyser metaG 2015-0102 | ecosystem: Environmental > Aquatic > Deep subsurface > Groundwater | place...
CTGCCAACGAAGGACTAAGAGGAAGTATACCTGAGGAACAAGTTTGATTAACTAATGAAGAATAGGACCATCAGAATCAGATAAATTAAACAGAATTGATCGAATTGATATCACTCATCGTCCTTAAAATCGTCCTCATCCTCCTTTTAAAGCATGAATGACTGTGACTCCTTTTTCTTGGCCATCCGAGCCTCCTTTCGAGCCTTCTGGTGCTTTTTTTCCTCCTCCTGCTATCTTTTCTTCCTCTGAGCCTAACCTGTCTTCACCATATGATCAATCTCCCTCCTGATCTTCTCAAAATCAGTTATCTCCTTCTTCTTGAAAGTTTTCTCAATCTTTTTGTGCTCACGCATCTCCCTGATTTCTTTCAGACTGTAGTTCTCAATAGTAAATCCCTAGAAGAGGGCGATTCTGTCAGCTTTCATCCCCAACATTTTATCGTAGCTTGCTGTGATCTTTGGCTGATAGATGACTGCTCTGTACTTGAGAATGTTTCCGTTGTCGTCCTATCCTCCTTTAAGAGGATACTCATTCTCAAGAGCCTGCATTGCATTAAGAGAAATGTTCTGTTCCTTTGGATTGATCTTCTCTGATAGCTATTTCGCCAAGTCAGAGTATGTTTGTGAGAGGAGGTTGGTTAGCAGATACTCGAGGACTGGCTGCTGCTTCTGAAGATCGAGATCGATGATTGCAGCCTTGAGAGCAAGACTGATGTAGCTCTTTCTTGAAATGTAGTCCATTTTATTATGAGTCAATTCGATCAAAGAGTGTATATTGCCTGACCCCGCTTTTTTTGATTACCCTCAAATCTACTAAATTGAAAGTTAACACACATCATTTGTGCTCAGCATAGCTCTTTTCTCAAATTCCTATATTTCCATCCTCTTCATTGAGAGGAGACTCCGATAGTATCTGATGAGCCATCAGGTACATTTTCATCTTGCTTCTGTTGAGCTCTATCTTCCCTTCTGACCTCTTGCCTTCATTCCTGATATAATTGTTCAGAGCTTGCTCGTTTCTGGGCTCAATAATAGCTTTCGGAATTGTTATTTGTTTTTTATCGCAATGCTGTCTAATGCTGTCCATCATCTGTCCTATGTGGTTGAGCTCCTCAGGAGACAACCTCTCTTTGTTGTGGGCAAGATGGATCATCTCGGCGAACATGGCTTCCAGTTATTGTGGGTTGTACATAGATATTAATATAAAGTGAAAGGGTATCAGCAGCAGTTTCTTTTTGGTTTGGTTACCTGACTCCTGCTCTTGACTCTGTCCTTCCGAACCGGCGAGTAAGTCAGTTTTTTCTACCTGTTTTCTTGCTTTGGAATTTATAGCTTTTATAAGCTTGAATGGTGCTTAAAGACCTCTAACTTAAGGATCAGTTACATTTCACAAGCAAATTGAAGGCCTCCTCAATGTTCTGGCCAGTCATAGCTGAGGTCTAGAGGTAAAGGCATTTTTTCTAGTTTACAAAAGCTTCAATGGTGGACATTTGGACCTCTCTTTACTTGGCTAGATCTGATTTATTACCCACCAACAAGACAACTGTATTGGGCTCTCCATACGCCTCTAATTCTTTGAACCAGTTTTGCAGGTGTTCGAAGGAGCGAGTGCTGGTTAGATCAAACACCATAATGATTCCTAAGGCTTTCCGGTAGTAGGCTGCTGTGATGGCCCTGAATCTTTATTGTCCTGCCGTATCCCAAATTTGCGTTTTGATGATCATTTTATCGATGATGAAGGTTTTGATGGCCAGCTCCACTCCGATGGTGGGTTTGGAGTCATCTCTGAAGGTGTTCTATGTGAATTTGGTGAGAATGTTGGTCTTGCCGACACCCGAGTCTCCAACTATGATGATTTTGAACATAAAATCTGGTTCGATGTTGCCTGCCATGCTGCAATTATTCCCGAGTAATTTATCTTATCAAACTATCAGACAACATTAAATAAGCATACATACCAACTACAGACCTCCCAAAGAAACTTCCTGAACTCTATATGCTATTCATTAAGGTTTGACTATCCTCCTTTCATGGGGATCCTCTCTGGCATTTAAAATAATAATGTCGATGGAACAAAGTGGCCGTTTGGGGTAGTTCATCGCTAAGGAGCTCCGAAAAAAGCATCTGAGCTAGGATATTAGGTTCACACAAATCCGAAACAAAAACAGACACAACAAGCTCACCGATACCTATTCCATTCCAGAGCATAACCAAGACAGTATTTACCTTTACTCCAACTATCACGGCAATTAGTTTATCCTTAGGGAAAGCACACTCGATGATCTGACCCTTGATTACAAAGAACAATCCGTTTAGCTGGTGAAATTCATCCACAAAGAACGTAATATTTTGAAGATGCAGTGAACCAGTAGATATACAAGCTGTGGGCCAAGAAAAGAACCTTCAGTAAAACTTTATACTTCCCCTCCAACAAAAAAGTGATCGTGATGTCGATCATAGCTGTTTTGGTGCTTATTCTTATTGGGTGTTCTGCTTAGCCTTTGGCTGGAACCTTTAATCTGAAACAACAGTTCAAAACTATTAAAAGTTCATTCAACAAGCTTATTTTATGGATCACTGTGCTTCTAAGTATTAAATGTTGTATTTAGTGCTCATTTGCTTAGGCTTTTTGGTGGACACTCTCAGAGCAGAATACTCTCCCTTCAACTATGAAAAAGATCTCCTTAGGTTGGTCATTTCCTCTCTCAAAGCCTACGAGGAAAGGATAGAGAAACTCAACATGAAAATCGAGTGTGACGAGTAAATAACCTGGATCAGGTTCCAAAAACGCTATCCAGAGGACAGAAAGCTGTTGATTCCCAATCTAAGCTCGGCTGAGAGCCATATGATGTCCTTTTCGGGTGGAAGCAACTGCTCCAACTGATGTTTTTGTGTACTTCCTGTGGAATATAAGATATAATAAACTTTTTCCTGTTCGAAAGTAGATGCTCAGTCCAGTCGCCATAGTACAACATTCCGACAGGTCAGGACACGATCATCTCTAAATATAGTAGCTTGACCTGTCCAATCACTAGGACTACAATCACTCGCATCATGATCAGTCTTCTTCTGGTGGCAAGTAGTCCGCCAAATGGAGATGGATCTATGTCCTATCAATAGTCATTTTTGCCCTTGTTCTTGGGTCTGTTCACTACTCCAGACTCAAATATGATACCTACAATCATGCGAACAAGGCTTTCAATCACCAAGACCACTAGATCAAGATCGCTCAAGAATACCCCCACGACAAAAAATGTTACAGTGAGGGATTATCGTTTCTCAACAAAACTCATCTTGTCGAATCTTGTGGACTTTGGAGAGAGTCCTACTTCACGGTAATGGAGTACACCCGCAATGGAATGGTCACATAAATCAAATAGGTCTACAGGTCTCCTTATTATAAAAAGTAAAATCTGTTTTTTGAAGGAGTTGCACGCTTTCCCATCAACAACCTTTTGTACGTCCTCACCTGGAGAGATAGGGTCGTTCTAAGGTTTTAGGAAAAAGACGGGAAGTTTGTTTAGAAGGATAGGCTAAATTGGAAGTTCTAAGGGTGGGGGCTGGGCCACAACGGTAGCCATCTGATCATTACAGATGGATCTGACAAGATCTACATTACAAACGAAAACCTTTAAATTTTACAGACTATTTCTGTGAAGGATGAGGACAATCACCCCAGAAACATGCTCAACGAACTCGAGTATGTCTAGTAGAATGGACAGCCCTTTGTGTACGCCAATGTCTACCTGACCGACAACATCGTGAAGATCGACCTACTGACAGGAAAAATTGTATAGACATACAAACTGTCTGTACTAGTCAGCAAAGAGCCACAGGCCAAAAAAAATGACGAGGTTCTGAACGGGATAGCTTATGATGTGACGAACAAGTAGTTTTTGCTGACGGGCAAGAGATGGCTAAATTTTTACCTGATCAAATCATTCTGAAGACGATTGTGATTGTATATTGGCTTCTCACTATATTATTTCCTGCTAAGGAATACTATGAAGGAGTACCGTTAAGGAGCGAGCTTCAAAAAAACAGGGTAATGCAAGATGCAGCCCATCGATCTTGGGGAAGGGGAAGATGAAAGAGCAGAGGATATTGAGGATTATCAAAAAATATTATCGTCCTTTGCTGATGCCAATTTTTCATAAGATACAATTGAAGCCGATTTACTGAAATATCACAACATCAGTGTCATCTCCAACAAGCTCCATCCATTCGACGATAATCACTATCAAAAAGATAAAGCTTTCTTCTCTATCGTATCCACTCAGTTCTATGGCCTTGAGTACACCTATCAAGTGTATCTAGGACCCTTCAAGTTGAGAATCCTTGTTCTAAATATGCATAGAGAAGCTGACTCTGGTGATCCCAACAATCGCGGACAGGAACTGGGAGCAGGTAGCTTTGGTTCAGTATTTCAGGTCAAGCTTAACCACAAGACTTATGCTGTCAAAAGAATCCCCTTCTTGCATAAGCTGCAACCTTAACAAGGATATGATTTCGAGGAGAGTAAAGGAGAACAACTACAACTCAAAAAATGTCTTAAATAATTTTGCTACTACAAAATATTTTCCCTGTTGAACATAGGCCCCAAGATAGTCAACACTGGCTACGACTTGATATGCTTCAATAACTGCGTAGAGTTCAAAATGGAACTGTGTGAGCCTATCACCAACGATTTCTAATATATGTAAAAAGGCCTTGATTTACAGTAGTGTGAAAAAACACTCATGAAGAAGTTGATGATGATGCACTCGATGAGAATTGTGCATCGGGACATCAAGCCAGAAAACATACTGTATAGTCCTACTCAAAGATAAATGGTCTTTGGGGACTTCGGAATGACCATGTTGCTTTAGGAAGGATACAAATCGGCCACTCTGACTCGGTTTGCAGGTACACCCAATTTTTGCTCCCACTCGATGGCCAGATTGCTCAATGGAGGCAAAGGATATGTCAACCTCTACCTTAATGACCTGCATTCTCTGAAATAGACCCTCAAACAGTTCTAGAGTAACTTTGTCAGCTATACCTCTCAGATCAGTAGCAACAGTATGAGCTACAACCAATAATAGAGCTTCTATGGTGGTTCTGTCAGTTTCAGCATGGGAAGCCAATAGGCCTACTCTGACGTGGGTGTCAGCGACCAATCTTACAACACTCCAACTGTCAACTCTATTGCGAGTCAGTCAACCACCACTAAGACTCTAGCTCCCAAGTAGAATGCCTTCATCATCAACCATTTTGCCTCAGAAATCACCTATCTTGTCTGCAGAGCCAAGGAAAAGGAAGTAGAAGTATCTGCTTAGTTTGTCAAGGGTATTATTGATAAGTGCTATGATGAGCATGACTTGAGCTAAATTTAGTATTCTTTGAGGCTGGAACTATACAGTCTCTTTCAGTTCACAGTAAAGAAACCCTAACCTGATAACCTGATCAAAGAGTGGAAATTCGCCTCCAGACATTATGGCCCCTAGAGCAAAACAACCCTGAGCCTTCTTTAAAATGTAGGCAAATCAGGAAGCTAGAATTACACAGAGTAGATCAGTAGAATAAAGCAAATAATAGGTAGGCATAGCAGGGCCGTCGATTAACTAATTATAGAAATGGAGCTGCTGAAAAATATGAATCCAAATCGAACCGCTCTATTAGACGTATTATATTCGTTGGTTGAAACGTCAGCCAAATACTTTCCTATTGAAAATTCTTCAAAGCAACATGTTGGGGCTATTGCCAAGAATTACATTTACTGCTCCTCATTGTTTCTCGACAGTTTTGAACAATCCAACTATTTGGCTGCTCTAGTTAACGCATACTTTAAGTTTCCCTTCAAATCTGACCATTCTTAATTTTCCCAAATGATAGTCAGATGCACTTACATGTCTCTTAAAACCAACAATGAAGTCAGTTATCAGGATAGCTTCAGATACATATACATATGCTTCGCAGACACATACCAACTCAGCTTTGACACAAATTAGCCGATAATCATCCAATAGATAGAAGATTTAATCAAAATATTGGGAGAAATGAATCAGAAATAAAAATTCGATTTTGGAATTCTACTGTCAAAGCTTTGCAACTACAAAGACCACAAATTCAAGCTCTTTGATGTTAATAAATATAGACAAGTGGCACTCAAAATAGCTGATGAGTATATAGGCCTTGTTTCTGACAACTTCTATCAATTGTTTTACGCTAAAAGACTCAAAGTTTGGATTTTGAATCAAATGGAAAAATAATAGGAGACTGCCAACGAGTATAAGGTCCTTCTCGAAATGCTTTAAATACAAAGCAAGAAAAGCAACAGAAATTTGAATAATGCCAAACTGTCAATCCTGTGTTCATGGGGCGAGCTTCTCATGAAGCGATAGCATGTTGAATAATGCGAGCAAGTATTTTTAAAAGCACAAACTCTCATAGACGAGAGTGGAGGCTATCTTCTTCATCAAGCAGACAGTTACGAAGTCTTGAAAAATTTGGCTCTTATTTCTCTTGTCAATAAAAACTATGATAAAAGTTTAAGTCAGCTCATGATTTTGAGGGATTTTTTATCAAAAGGCGACATCTAGAAGCAAAAATACAAGGAATTAAGTCTGAACTGTTACATAATAAATACTCTTCTGGCAAAAGGTCTCGCTTCTTAAAAGGATAGGTAACTTATGGTTGAAAACATATAGTCAAGACTCCAGAACCTCTTTTATGAATGCAGTAAATCAAATACATACATGACTTACTACTACAAATGGTATCCGAACTTCGTCTCAATAGCTATATCGTAATTCTCTGAAAAGGATTTACAATATCTTCATGAATAAATACGCAAGGCCTTCAATCGAAATAAACCAGCACGAAGGATCCTGCATTATCAGTATGCGTGCTGCAACTTTGACCTTGGAAAGTTGTATATTTTACAAAAGGAGTACATCAAAGGATCAAAGTGCCTGTGGAACTTTCTTAAATCTCGACTTTAGATGATCCATCCTCTGAAATTTGATTAATTTGAAGTAGATGTCGCTCTGATTTATACCAATACTCTCCTCGAGTGTAAATTCTACCGACAAGCCATCAGATTCCTGAAAAATATCATAAAGTACATTCCCTTGAACGAGTCCGATATTAAGCTCAAGCTTGTCAAAAGGCTCTGCAAAGCTATGGAAAAAGTAGCACACCCTCAGTACGAACTATACTATTAGCTTTCCAAAAACAATTATAGAAAAATAAAGCAGGGCTCCTTCACCTCAGCAATCCAAAAGGTATCGAATAGCTAGCAAAAAATATTGATGCTGGAGAGATAGATGAAAAAAATGTTTTTTGTGGAAGTGAGAAAGCGTCGGTAGAGCAGGGATGCTGATTTTTGGGACAGTCTGTGACTTTAATAAAAATTATTCAGATTGCTAATATTATTTATTGTTTGCCGAAATAGGATTCGAACGACATGTGTCAACGCACCTATTCTCTTCCCACCACCAAAGGACTCATCGAGGTCACCAAAGGAACCTTCCTAACATTCAACAAACGCCAACTATAAGCCAGCAAATCTGTCAGCCTCAGCAAAAAAATCAAGCCCATGAAGCACATCTCACAGAAGGAGGCTCCTCGCAAAGGATACAACCAAGGGAAGAAGGTACATCCGATGAAGTCGATAGCGAAGCGACTGTCTCGTGAGAATAGTCTGATGGGGAGCATGGGAAGTGCTTGTCGGATGGAAGAAGAGTCGACCTGGTCTAACATCAACATGGCAGTATATTCGATGAGCCTGTCTCTGAGTGCTGCAAACTTCGATTTGCACTTTCCTTGATTTTATTAATTAACTCATGTCTGGCTATTAGATTAGCCTTAATTGATAATATTTTCCCCTCTGTTGTAGTTTTAATTCCCAATTTGAATGAATACGCAAAAAAGCACATACCTCGAAAGCTCCTCAAAGCTATCTCAACTGGAGGCAAGGCTCAATAAAAATGGTTACCTTTCCAAGGGCAGCCTTCCTGCTGGAGCCGACGCCAAGGTTTTTCTTTATCTCGAACAAAGCAAGAGTATTTTTGGACCTATCGTTAGAAATTCCCAACAGGTCGACGCACCCCAATCTCTACTATTGGTACATTCTGATGAAGCAATTCTCTCTCAGAACCCTTCAAATTTGGCAGCAGGACGAAGATAGCTTTGCTGATTAGGACAAACTCATCGAAGAGTTTATCCAGTTCGAAAACGGCTCTGGTGATCGAGATAGAAGCACCACCATCTCACATGGAAACAGATCGCCAACTGCTCGAGCATAACGACCATAATTCGAAGAAAACCATCAGCCCTCTCGATTCTTCAATAAAGCTGCCTCGGAGTAACTTCCCAGTAGCGCTCAACTTCAAAAAATAAAAAAAGCTAACAGCGGACCCAATGATACACCCAACTAATCTCCCCTTACTGAATCTAACAAGGAGGAAGTCAACTCCCCAACCTACAAGAAAGAGTACGTTATGTAACTGCACCTCAACACTGAAGAAAATACACCTATTCAAGAGCTCAAAAAACGTCTCGAAAATTAATAGAAGTATATATGAATCGAATATAGCTTGTAGCTAGTGTCAGTCGAAGGACAGGAGGAAAACATCCGAGTTGTCTTTAAGACCGAAGCAAACGAATATGAGAAGTTGAAAGACAAGATCAGTTCCTGGGATGAGGTGTCCAATTTGCAGTTCAGAAAAGAGAAGAGGGTGAACACTCGTGTTGAGGAGAAGACCCCTCTATAGACTAGCTCTAACAGCAACCTCTGATCTACTGCTTGTATATAAAAACGATTAAGTTGTAATCTTATGAAGCCAAAAGCTCCTAAGTTTCAGATATCAACTCCCAAACACTCTCCGGTTTCAAGGACACCCAGCAGAAAGAGATACGCGGAGTCAGCCCATGAAAAACAGTTTTAACCGTGCTCTAGCAGAGTGGAGCATAAATAGACTTCTGACAATAAGAATATTGCTGATATTGAAACAAACAATATTAAGCTTAGATTGCCCCGACTTGGCCCTTTTCATAAAATAAAACAAAGCATCAGTGTGCAGCACCCAGTGTCAAACAAAAACAAAATAGTCATTGAAAATTTAGTGAAAAAGCTTAAAATAGTTGAGGACTTCGTTGTTCACAGGCCTGAACTGAACGAAGAGTACTTTAAGTTCATACGCTAGCTTTCAATGCAAGAAGACGAATACCTAAGTATTTTGAAGAAGAGAGTTTAAAGATTTGATAGTAAATAAAAACAAAAAGAAGGGGAGCTTTAGATTCATTATTCGCCATCTAATCACAAAGTATATACACAGGCGATGAAGGATCTCAGTAAAGTTAGAAATTTTGCATAAAAACATCAAATACAACTCTATCGCAAGGGCGACCTTTCTCCAAATGGGAACAATTAATCAATGATAGCTGCCAAACTTGTACAGCCGATAATCTCTAAATCAGCGAATATAAGACCCTTGTAAACTGAAGAACAAGAAGATGAAACATCTCTTGATGTTTCTACTTATTTGCGAGAGCAGTCAAAAGGTCTCCAGCACCCAGGAAGACCACTAATGAGCAGCAAAGATAGGCACGCATTGGGGGTCTCCTATCTAAAAAATAGTAGGAGATAAAATTAGAGAGAGAGTGTAGGCTAGGAGAAATGCAAAATTCGTTTAGTGAAAGAGATCATTCACCACTGGAAGATAGACAACAGGTTCATCAATAATGATGTTAATGGCTGAATTTATATCTGATTTATTAGACAAAATGATAAATCAATCATACTCCATCTCATACTCGACATTCACCTCAGAATTTCTTACAGGCATCGAACTATTCTACTCCACGCTGCCAGGAGCGTCAGTCTGGTACTTCCTCCAATACTTCTCCTCCTCATCCTCCAGTTCCACATCAACAATATCCACAGTACCAACTGACAAGACATCGTGACGACTTTCGACTCCCCCGTCCATCATGATGATTTCCATTCTTTCAGATTCTTCTCGGGTGGTGGTGAACATGTACTGGATGTAGTATACATAGAGGTTGACGAATGAGTAGACGAGAAAGATAGCAGAACCTTCGTAGTGATAGGGTACCAGGGTATTTGAGGCCACGATAATGAAAATGGCAACGATGAAGACAATGGAAAAGACCATGAAGATGTAGCTTCTCCATAATTTGGCTTAATCTGAGGCACAGATCTGCCCGTATCGATACCCAATATAAAGCACTCCAATTACAACTGTAACAATGATGACCACTCGGGCTATCAAAAAGCGACGGTTGAAATCGTTGGTCAGAATTGGCGTGCTGTTTATTTGCTCGACTGAGTATATCATTGTGATGATGATCATCTCCAACCACAGGATCACCACATATATAATTTTCTTCTTTGTTAATTGATCACTCTATATTTTAGCGTCTTCAAACAGAATCCGGTCTGCTGTGACTATCCAGAAGAGAAAGAGTGCACATATGAGGTTGGTGACAAAAAGAATGCTGAAAAAGGCACTTGCTCCATTGGGTTTAAGTATTGTTATCGGATAAAAGGGATCATTGAACATCAGCAAAAGCACAGATATGACTGCTATGAATTTTTGCTAAATTATTAATTTGCCTCTGGGAATTTTTACAAACCTGTAAAAATAAATAATAAGCGCCAGAATGGAGGTGGCCAAGAAACTATACCGCAGACTGATGGTGTAAGCAGTGAAGCTTGAGTTGACAGCCTTTGACTTAATAATTAAAATCCTACCTGAGAGTACAGGCCGACAATTTGTGAGCTGTTGAGACTCTGACTGAAGGTCATTTCGATGAAGAAAGGTGTCGATGATAAATGTGTTATCACAGCTAAGAGTTAATGATAGGCCTGAACTGTAGTTCCGTCTTCAGCGTACAATTATTAGGCTGTACTTGAGGAAAAATCTATCGGGATAATAACTTCAGCTGTTTTTTTGACTGCCAAAAAATGAGTGGCCTTGAGTGTTTAGTTATAGTAGGGGGCTATCTCCCAGACCGCCATAGTTACATCCATTTTGAAGTCTACTTCATAAAAGGTGTACTTAATTCAGTGTTGGCATTGACTGGGACAACTTATAGATATGTGAGTGCAAACTGGTTCATGGGTCCCCAACCAAAAATGACCTCTCCTACTTTTGGCTGGTTGGAGGTGTAGTAATTTCCACAGTATACGCTCCCATTGGATATCATTGGAGTGTCAGAAAAGTTGCACTGTGCGTCACTTGTCTTATAGGCTTACCTGCTATGTCTTTCATAAAGGTCAGGGACTATCATAGACTATTTTGTACTTGCAAAGTGAGCAATGATGACGATAAAGAGGAGGGCGAATAGAAGGACACTCCAAAAGAGACAGATTGTTTTCTTGTCCTGATCGTCAGCATGCACTCGAGGCATTCTGCTTATATTATTGCATACAATGGGGACAGTCTGGCAAACTCGAGTTAAGGTTCGTCCTGGACTGGTCTTGCTGGAGATGATGCTCCCTGATAAGTTTCTTAACGATTTTAACTAAAGCTCATGAATCTATGTATTTAATTAGTTAAATTTGAATATGAGCGAAGGTATGGTCTATCTAGGTACCTCATTCTCTACCCAGGTCTGTGCGTTCGATATGAGCCACCCATCATCGGAGTCCATTACAAGGTTAGGCAATCCGACCCAAAGAAGAAAGTCTATACCATCTTGCTGCAAAAATTAGTGCTCCATCCCTACCCCGACGAAGCAGCCGAGCAGCTCTATAAAGAACATCCTCATATCTTGAAAGAAGATAAAATTCCCAAAAAGAAAATAGCCTCTCTCATTGCCAAAATTCAGCATGAACTTGGAATAGGTGAAGAGCAAGATGAAGAGTATTATGGAGAGGAGTTTGATGAATCAGCTGATCGAGAAGAGCTACAGAAGTATCAGCAAGCTCAGGCTCAAAGGGAAGAGTAGGCGCGAGCAGCTGCCCAGAAGCCTAAAAGGCCCGCATTCATTATGTAAGCTTTGGATGGAGACCACCCTCTCAATCGCAGCCTTTGATAATCACCATAAGGACATTCATTTTCAAATATCCATAAATTAAAAGGCCGTTTCTTTGGTTTTTTCTCAAAGGCAATTCTTTTTCATTATTTGATAATATTAATGAATTATAGTCGCTGCTCGTTGAACCTGGCAAACGCCTTCACAGTCCGGATCAGGCAATACTTGCTGGTACTGGAGGCCACCTCTCACACTGAAATTGTATGCACCATCACTGATTTTCTCCCCGTCGAAGACATTTTAAGCCTACTTTCGACTTCCCAACATTTCTTCTCTTTGGGACAAATACAATCAATCGAAATTAGGCTTCTCAAAGCAAAGTTATAATTCTATGAAAAGCCCAGAGCTCAGCATTCCTTTTCGCCATTTATGATGTATATGCCTTTGAGAATGCAATCTGAACTTCCCGCCAAAAGGACAGATATCTTGAAGCATGAGCATTAGGCCCTCAAAAAATTCAATGAAGAAATGAGAATGTTCAAGGAATTCAAAAAAATGGGATTAGTAGGAGAGAAGATAACATTCTAGAAATTCAAGGAACAGAAAGGACTTTCTAAGCCTGCCAAAGTGTCAGCTAAACGAAGCAGAAGCAAAAATAATAATAGGGCTACTGCCGAGGTGAGAAGACAAAATAGCTGGAAGGCGGTCAAAGCAAACGAACTCAAGGCGATTGACTCGGGGAAGCAGCTGGAAAGTAAGATAAAAGTCATCAACAATAGTTCAAAACCAAGCACAAACCCTAATCCATATATCAGGAGATTGAGGGACCTCGAATATCAGTTGGCGAAGGAAGACTATGAGAAAAGAAAAATGCAAAGAATGTTAGAGGCCGAACAGAGAGCTTTTATTTCCTTAGAACAACTCAAATAAATGGGAGATTTAGACCCCTGCAGCAGAGAGGTCTACTAGAGAGTATATGAAGAGGAAAAAGCAAGGATGCAAACATAGAATCGGTCGAGGCTCAGAATGAAAACATTAGGAGCTAAAAAAGATCCTATCCATCCTGAGCAGATGATTGAGCCCTAGAAGGTTAAGAAGGTTGTTCGAGAGCCTATCGTTGCGAAGATAATAAACAAAGTTGGTTCCTTGTTTATGCTAGCAAGGAAGCCATCTTCCCTCTGATAGGTACTAAACAATTAGCTATTATATCACATCCACTTTTTGATATTGGCTCTATTTTCCCTAAACTTCTTCTTGATAGACCTTATTTTCTCTTTGTACTCGTCATCAAGAATCTCAAGAAGGCCACTGTCGGTAAATTTCTAGTAACTCGGATCCTCTTCTTTGATTTGCTCAGTTACTTTCAAATGTTTAAAACTATCTTTGTTCTCTACCTTGCTGAAGATGCCCAGCTTGCTCTTTGTTCCAAGTTGGGAGTCCAGTTTCAGGCTATTTTATGTGAGAATGTTAGAAAATTGATGACTACTGCTATTTTTCTTCATGATTTTACCTGGGCTCTTTGATAGTAATAACTTGCTAGGAGATTATGATATTAAGCTGGATACTTGAAAGCTTACACGATTCTATTTCGAAGGCCTTTACATTATTTTAGCCTAATGAACCTCAACCTCCTTTTATTGCTTCAGAAAATTGTTCCTAACAGGATTTGTATTGGTGAGC